>Ga0307513_10001509_pt1 | contig 33418 bp, 17 predicted proteins | sample 15_EM_MG_FD_202174 | JGI IMG/M metagenome (GOLD analysis project Ga0307513, IMG submission 202174) | Populus trichocarpa ectomycorrhiza microbial communities from riparian zone in the Pacific Northwest, United States - 15_EM | ecosystem: Host-associated > Plants > Roots > Unclassified | place... | reverse complement strand
TCTTACATAATCAACTAATTATTTATATTATTATCTCAATTCCTGCTATGAACTTGAATACCTATTATTATATCAACCACAACACACAGGACACGTCCTCAAGGTCTTGAGGAGGGCTGCTAGTCTACCAGTACCGTAAAAACTTTTACGATTCGCCATCTGAGGATTCCTGGAGACCGAGTCATTAGCCCAAGATAGGTTTAGTTTGGAAAGCTGAGAAGATCAAACAAGGCCAAAGCGCTCAGGCTATACCATGTTAGGAAAGTACTAATCCATCTCAAGAAACTTTGTTTCTGAAACCCGAGATTTGCGACCTAACCGAGACTCTACCACCTCTTCCTGAGATGGCGAATCGTAAAAGTTTTTACGGTACCGTAACTCATCTCTCCTGAAATGTGAGGTGCCGGGCTCACAACCACCAAACACCAGGGGTTGCATGGATGGGACAAGGATTACGAGTAATAAACCTGCGAAGGCGGATAAGGTGCCCAAACGGGCCACACGCCAGCGCCGCCAGAACCCCTGCGACTTACGACCGTATGTCAGTCAGACCTAGATAGGCTTAGTTTGACAAGATAACAGAACTATCATACCCGTTACTGAGATCTAAAAAGTCTAAAAGGCTGATCCTATCGTGACGGGAATGCACTAACCTTTCTCAGGACCCTTTTTGCCTCTGAATTCAGAGATTAGAACCGCGCCGGAGATACCGAATCGCAAGAGCTCCCATTCTTAGAGATTGCCACTCGGGTAGGAGTAGCTCTGCATTACATGCCCCTACCTCTAAGAATGTCTACAAAATTTCGGCATCCAACCAGGCCCCGGGGGATACAAAGGCGGCACATCCAAATATACACCGTCTGAATACACAGCTCGCTACTAATTAGTCGGATTTCAGTGATCCTAGCCTATAAACCAATTAATAAGGACTGTCCATACCGGTAGGTGTTCCGCGATTCGATTGTGGGTTCGTTGAGGTGTACTCGAGTGCTCGAGCATCATAGGTCCTTGAGTCAAAACTCTTAGTGACATGCTGAGTCATCATTCACTTAGCAATCTTGTGAAATGTCGGCACAAGTAGATGATGTCGCCCCTTCATGTAGACTAGTACTCGTATTTTTAAACGGATCGACGAATGGGCGGCGACGACAACCAAAAGAAACACCAAGTGTTCGCACAGAAATATACGATCGCCAGCGCCCGACTCAAGAGTGTGGAAGTCCTCGCGTTCTCTTCTTCTCTATCTATCGCCTGCACACACTCTCTAGCTAACGGTAAAGATAGGAGTATATATAAACCACAACGAAGTCGTCCTCCTATCTTTCCATGGATTTTCACACATATCCAACCCCCCCGCGTATGTCCCCCTTTCCTTTTTCCATACCCTCATGCTAGCAAAGAACAAAGACTCCCACTATTCGTAGCCTCCGGGCATCTAGCTCTTTCACGCCGCTTTCCGGCTCTTCTGCTTCCTTCCCTATGGATGGATTAGTCCGAAACCTAAGCGCATCCCCGAAGCCTCAGCGCATTCCCGGAAACCATGCGAATCACGAAACAGCTATCATGAGAGCATGCCGAGCAGCATCTCATGACTTCCAACAGCTCCTAACATGCGGGGAGTGATAAGATAAACCGGTAATTGTACAGTACTGGCGTGACTGAATTGAAGCCGGACACTTTGTATGGGCTGTTAGAAGCCATATCATACTGCTCAGCAAGCTCCCCCGATATCTTCTTTTGTTGTTTAGATAGCCTCCGGGGACGCGCTTGTTTGTGGCTTCAGAAATGCGCTTAGGATTCGGACATATGGGTTTGTGGAAAGCATTTCGGGCGCAGGAATGCACGAGAGTTTTGGGATGACGCAGCCGGTGGGAATGCCAGGAGGAAGGCGGGAGAAAAGCGGGAACGCTGTAGGGCCGGCGTGAAAGGCTGTAGGGCCGGCGTGAAAGGCTTGGAGCCCGGAGGCAGTGGGAGGGTTTGTTTTCTTTTGTCAGCCCGGGGGTATGCAGGGGGTAGGGGAGACTCGCATGGAATAGCATGGGCGCGCCTAGTGGCCCATGAGGGGATAGGATGTCTTTGTGGTAGTTGATATATGTTCCTATTTTGCCGTTAGCTAGTTGGTGACAGTGTGTTGTTGAATGAAGTGAACTTCCCCGCTCCAGAGTGTGCGATCGTTTTGTGTGTGAACTCTTGGCGTTTCGCCGTTTCGTTTCGTTGCTGTCCCCGTCGATCTACGTCTAAAATGGGCCTGGGGCATCGCTACCCTGAATGTCCGGCTTCAACTCGACCGTGCGAGTACTGTACTTCGTACGATACTACTAGTATCGTATCACCCTCAGATTCGCTGTCTCCTCAGATTCGCATCCTGCGCGATGCAGGTTGGGCACTGGCCGTACCTGTAGTAATAGGGTAGACGACCCTCGACAATTCATGGTGCTTCTCTCGCTGCGCTCGCCTCCTTGTCACAGTTTATCAAAAGATTGTAGTGGTCGTAATATTCATGTTCAGTGGCATATTATCACTTGCTCTATGCGTGCCGGTTTGGTTAGTACCTGATCAGCGCAGCCCGGAGTCCGAATTTGAGGAGAACACGAAAAGGAATTCTACAGCTATGATACCACTCCCGCCATCAGCCCAAAACCGATAGACATGGAATGACTGATTTCAAAATTGCCCTTGAAGATTGCCGACCCTAACGCGTGACTACGACCTAAGTAAATATGCCCCCTCAAGTGACGCCCCGCTAAAAGTGCTGGGTATTGTAAGTATCCGGGCCCTAGGAATGATTCATGAGCAGCTCCTTGAGGTTCTCCCCGTTGTCTGGGAGACAATACCACTTTTTTGTTTCTTTCGAGAAGCTCTGGCCTTTATGCCTTCCCAAGTGGTAGGTTTAAGGATTTTTCATGTATTTGGGTATGGACTTGGGTGATCGGACAGACAGGGATTACAAACATATGAGGGTACATATATTTTTAATCCCTGTCTGTCTGATCACCCACGCCCAACCCTAGTATACCGGTATTGTAGCTAAATTTCATCCGATCTTGTATGATACTAGATTATCAGGAGAGCGGAAGAGGCACAAGCAATGTCTAAGAGTGCGCCATTACCAAGAATTTTTCGGCTAAAAGGTTATTGTGTGTGTGATGCCTTTTTTATACGGTACTCGAGTACCTCTATGCTGCGGCTCAGTGACTCTGCTTGAAAAACGATCATGAAAATAAGGAATGTGCGCAGTCAATCAGCATGGAGCTGGGGTCGAAAGTGGGGTACAAAATCGAAAAAAGAGTTGGCTTATGACATTGTTGAAAACAAAAAAAAGAACGCGCCTGATAAACCCCTCCGATTGGCTTCAGGGAGGGGCCCCGACCACTCCGAGAGAGCGGCGTTTTCTCCATCCAGTGGCCCACTGGAACATCCAGTTGCATAATTTATGTCACACATACCTACCAACCAGACCAGAATTTGACAGACAGACCCTTGTGTCTAGCCTTGCACAGGACTGTCGAGTAGCTGCCTCCTCTTGCTTGATCTCACCAGCGGGGTGTGTTGGCGGTCCTTTCCCCTCCCGTAGCCGAGAAGGGAATTCTGCTGCCCTAGCACATTTACAAGTAAATTTATTATTCTCTCTTCTAATCTTATCGTCGCTTCCTTTTTTGCTTCAAGAATTGTATCTTTCCTTCATCCCTCCTGACCCAGCGCATCAAACCCCGAAGACACCAGAATATCTCCGGCCGTGGGAGAACATGGGAAGATGGCAACAATGTACAGTATAGCACTAAGGTGTTTTTCTATAGGGGTCTACCGTATACCGGCTAAAAAATATTAGTGAGAGAGAGATTTCCAGGGCGATGGCAATCCAAAGTTCAATTGCGGGGAACTTCGCAGGCAATAACAACAGCAACAATCCAACTACCATAAATAATTACGGTACACAAGTGCCTTCATATATTCCTAGTATGCTGACTTTCCTTGCCGCCCTTTGTTTTAAACTTATTTCTAAGAATTTGTGCAGAAACCTTTAAAGAGCTGGTAGCGTGTAAGGACTGGAAGGTGTCGTCGCCGGAAATTGATTTAGACCACCTCCGCGACGAGTATAACCTGCCTCAAGGGGGTACTGAAACATGGATTTTCGGGGAAGCTGGGTATAAGAAGTGGCGGGAGAGCGGAGAATCCAAGCTGCTTTGGCTTTGCGGTGGTCCTGGCACGGGGAAGACTATGTTGGCCAAGCGTGTTGCCGCCGAATTTCTCCAAGAGTCCAACCATCAACCAGAAGGGGTTAAATTGGGTTTCCACTTCATCTCCCCCGAACTACCCACCGAAAGAAACCCTGATAATGATGATGATGGTTTATTGCGACTCAGGCTTGCCAAAGTAGTCTGGAACATGCTGTATAGCATTCTGCAGCAGGACGGGAGCCTTTTCGATGGCTGCAAGGCCGAACTTGAAGCGCAGGGGGATAGATTTTTCACTAACCCAGATTCTTTATGGAAGGTTCTAAGAAAAGCGGTCCGGGATTGCCAGACAGACCCCATATACATTCTCATAGATGGCTTGGATGGTCTTAGGGGGATGTCACATGGAGAGGTTATTGAAAGGATACTGGGGCTAATGAAAATCCGCACGGTCAAAATATTTCTCTCGAGTCGGAACGTCCCCCACATCTCGAACAACCTCCCCCATAACCCCTACCGGTGCATCAAGATCAACCTTGATACGAACAACTTTGTAAAAGAGGATGTAGAAACATTCATTAGGCGTAGAGTGAATGCGTGGGGGTGGGATGATGAGCTGAGGGAGAGGGCAATGGAAGCCCTTCTGGTGAAGTCGGAAGGCATCTTCCTCTGGGCATCGTTGGCGATTAAAAATTCATCATACATGTGCTGGGGCCCTGATTTTGACGGATTTTCAAGGAACCCTCCATCAGGGCTTGAAAACATATACAAAACAATGTTGGACACGGTCTACTCGCGGGGGGGGTCTGGGGAAGTTCTGAACATGATCCGGAGTGTGGCGCTCGCCTTGCGCCCGATCACATTTAGCGAATTAGGTTTCATCTTGGCATGTATTGAGGGAAAGGCTAGGGCTAAACAAAGGCCATCTCACAGGGGGGAAAGCAGCGAAATTCGGCCCAGGACAGAGAGCGAAATCAGGATGTATGTCCAATTTTCTATGGGATTTCTCCTGGCTACCGACACAACTGTATCCATTGTCCATCATACCGCGGTAGAATATCTATTCGACGAAAACCCCCAGGGCGACCCTCCGGTACTCTCTAAAAGCAAGGCAGAGCTCACAATTTCTTGGGAGTGCTTCCGATACATCCACCATGTCTTTGGAGGCTCAGAGAGGTTACGAAAGGGGGGTGTTAGGGTGTGCCACAATGGGTCCCAGGACTTAAGATTGGGGCGATACTACCAGGAAGGGGGACCAGAGGGGGCACCACGGGAAGAGGCAAGGATGGACCCAGCCGGAGCTGCGGCCCGGTGGCCATGTCTCAGATATGCATCAGAATCCTGGTTCATCCATGCCCGCCGGAGCATCAAGATTTCGAAGGACAACTTCTGCGACGACTCTGCTCATAATTGGTTTGACTATAAGTTCTTTGAGACCAGCGATATCGTACGAAAACCCTGGATTGAGCTGTGTGGAGATCCGAGAATGGATATTTTGGTGGGGGATCAGACACCACTCCACATCGCAGTCTGTCTAGGACTCATACCTCTGGTAGACATGGCGCTCTCAGATTTTACAGAGGGGATGAATAGTGATTCCCGACTACTGCACCTGGCAGCCAAGTTCAAATCCGGGGCATACAGGGTCCTGATTGACAAGGGCCGACCATCCCTCCTCACTGATCCAGATCCAGGCGGCAACACACCTCTACATGCAGCGGCCGTTTTCGGCCATCGGCCCATGCTGCAGGCACTGGTGGAAAGATTCACAGGGAACACGGCATACAGTAATGGAATCAACACGAAAAACCACGATGGCAACACCGCACTTCATCTTGCTTTTCAATTCGATCACACGGAGATAGTTGACCTTCTAGTCAAGAGAGGTGCGGATACAACCATCGAGAACAACGACCATTTCACAGCATCAGAATTAGGGGCAAAACTCGAGAGGGGAGATGGCTTGAAAATCCTAAAACAGGAGGAGAGAAAGAGAGAGACCAGGAGCGGTGTTGTGAAGAAGCCGCCCTACCTCAGAGGAAACCCCCGAGACCTCGCTTCGGGACGCCCATGGAGGAATACAATTATCCCCGGAGACGGTATACAGGTACCTTCGAATGTTCCCGGTTTGCCGTCTTTGATTGATAGTTTTTGTATTGATCCAATGGCTAAGAACTTGTGTAGAAACCTTTTCGGAGCTGATAGCACGTGCTGGCTGGGGGGTGCCACCACCGGAGGTCCTAGACCACCTCCGCGACAATGACAACTTACCAGAGGCTGACACTGGAAAATGGATTTTCGAAAGCGTTGAATATAGGAAGTGGCGGGAGAGCAGTCAATCCAAGATTCTTTGGCTTTGCGGTGGCCCCGGGACAGGAAAGACTATGTTAGCCAAGAGTATTGCCGCCGAACTTCTCGAAGGGCCCGGTGGCCATACGGGAGGGGTCATATTGCTTTCTCACTTCGTCTCGCCTGAACTTCCTCCCGAGGAGATATCTGCTGATAATCCCAAGGCACGACAACTCAGATTTGCTAAGGTAGCCAGTGACTTACTGCATGGTATTCAGCAGCAGTATGGGATTTTCGATAACTGGAGGGCTGAACTCGAAACGCAAGGAGACAGATTTTTCACTAACCCAAATTCTCTATGGAAGATTCTAAGAGAAGCGATCAAGAAATGCCACACAGATCCCATATTCATTCTCATCGACGGCATAGATGGGCTCCACGCGGCCTTATGCAGGGCCTTGACCATAAGGGTTTTGGGGCTTGCGACCCCCAAGGTCAAAATATGCTTCTCCAGTCGTGTTGTGCCCGACGTTTCGAATCATCTTCCTCAACATATTCAAATCAACCTTGATGGGAATGATTTTGTAAAAGGGGATGTGGAAACCTTTATCAAGCAGAAAGTCAATAGGTTGAACTGGGGTGAGGGTCAGAAGGAAAGAGTAAGGGAAACCCTTTTGGCGAAGGCAGAAGGCATTTTCCTCTGGGCATCGTTGGCGATCGAAAATATAGCCTGCTACTCTTCAGGCCCTGATTTTGACACCTTTCTGGAGGAATCTCCAACAGGGCTGGAAGGAGTATACCGGAGGATGCTGGACCGCATCGAAGAGGGAAGAGGATCGAATAAAGTTCTGAACCTAATCCGGTGTGTGGCGCTTGCGGTGCGCCCACTCACATTTGACGAATTTGGCCATTTCCTCGTGTACATGGAGGGAAAAGCGAAAGGCAAACTGCGGCCCTCTCACGGGGGAGCAAGTACCGAAAGTCAACCAACAGGAAAGGAAATCGAGATGTCCGTTCGGTCCTGCCAGGGATTCCTCCGTGTTGTTGCCGGGACTGTATCAATTGTCCATCATACGGCAATCGGATATCTTTTCGACGAAGAGCGTAACGGCGGCCTCCCAGTATGTTCGAGAAGTGAGCTAGATTTTGTGATATCCTGGGAGTGCTTCCAATATCTTCACGCTGCCTTTGATGATCCATGGGAAGCCCAAGAAGGTGGTGTCAGGGGGCATAACGATAAACCCAGAGACTCAAGTTCAAAGCAAGAGCACCAGGGAGAGGAGCCGGGGGAGATTGGATGCCAACTTGCTCGGCAACGTGCACAGGAAGCTGCCGCTGAGAAGAAATTTCTCCGATATGCAGCAGAATCGTGGTTCATTCATGCCCGCCGGAGCATCGAGATTTCGGAGCCTGAGGATAAATTCTATGACGAGGCAACTCGCAACTGGTTCCAGTATCCGTTCTTCGAAACCGGCGACACAATACGAAAGCTCTGGATTGTGCTCTGCGGAGATGCCAGAATGGAAGTTTTGGCGGGGGAGCAGACACCACTACACATCGCAGTATGCTTGGGACTCATACCCCTGGTTGAAGAGGCCCTCTTGCGTTTTAAAGAGGAAACGAACAGCATGCAGTCACCACTACACTTAGCAGCCAAGTTTATGTCTGGGGCATATAAGATCCTGATTCCCAAGGGCGAGCGATGGATCCTCACTAATCCGGATGAAGACGGCAACACGCCACTCCACCAAGCGACCATTTTCGGCCGCTTATCCATGATGAAGGTCCTGGTGGAAAAGCTCGCCGAGGATAATACACACAGTGAGGAAATCAACAAGGTAAACGACTCCGGAAACACCCCGCTTCACCTAGCCGTTCAATTCGATCACCAGGAGATTGTCGAATTTCTAGTCAAGAATGGTGCCGATAAAACCATCAGAAACAAGGCCCTGTTTACAGCCACAGAATTGGGGCGGGCGCCTTGGAGAGGAGACATTGCCATTATGCTAAAAAAATGGGGATAGGCTACTCTACCCCTGCCGTGCAGCAGTAATCCAGGAGCTTTTCTAAACTCCACCATCTGGCATTACACTTCTTTAACTAACATCACCGTCCCAACTGTGTATTCTGTGTTGGTCTCATTCATTGTGCGTTAAGTAGTGCTGTGGGGAAGGATTTTCACTTGGTTAGGTTATTTTGAGTAGTGGATTCTTTGGCTTTCGGTGGCTCTCGGAGGCTATTACTTTCGCTCTTTTTTGAGGGGCTGTGTTTGCTTGTTTTTTTTTTGTTCAGTTAGATGTGAGGATGGGTTGGACTTGGCATATTGGTGGTATAGGTAAGCTGGGTTGACCATTCGTTGTGCGAGGATGTTTCGGCGGGGGAGTGACTCTCTTTCATTGGCTTACTCGTTGTTTTAAGGTTAGCAGCGTACATGATTATGTTTTTCCTTGAGTTAGTTTTACTCGTTTGATCAATTTTGGGTTTGGCCCTTCGTTCTACTTTCCCGGCCTTTGGCGAAATGCCGTTCTAGTTGTATTGAACTTCTGCGATAGTATCCCCCCGGTTTATCCGAGCGGAGTGATGTGAGGTTATCTATGATAGCTTTTCCACCGGTCATTGGATATGTTGTAATAGTAGAATTGATATCGACAAGGAAGAGAGGAATTGGGATCAAAAAATCGCTTAATTAACTATGGTAGTCTGGGGCATTGCTATATACCCGAGTACCCCTATTGTGGTTGTCCATATCTGGACTCCCATAGACCTCTTGACGCTAGTTCACTAGTACGCTTGCCGGGTATCGTGAACTCCACGATACTAGCATAAATACAGTGTTGTATCCGCATATTCCAACAAGGATAGGGGGAAAGAACCGAGTGACCGCACATGATTCCATGAATTCCTTCTATGATTGCTTTCCTTCACCCCCTTGATAACAAACAACATTCATGAAATAAAGAAAAGGTTCTCTCTCAAACCACATCCCTAACAAAAACCGGCACCCCCCCCCCTAGTATTCCTCTGTAAGTCCTACCTGAAGGCCTACCTCCCTCTTTCCATACTGCTCAACTGGAACCCACCAATCGTGACCGCAGGTAGACACTCGAACTCCGCCGTGGCAAGCACATTCCCAATACACCCCCATGCCCCACCGGCATGTGAGAAACCCATAATTACTCTCGGTAGCTGTCCCATCCTTCTGTCCACAGTTTAGGCCTAAACTAGTGATGGACACGATCATGATCGAGCATATAATGGGGGGCATGCTCGATCATGATCTGATCGAGGGGACCTCACGATCGAATGATCGATGAAACGGGGGACCCAGATCGAGTGATCGATCATGGCTACCGCTCGAGTATGATCCATTTTCAGTGATTCAATAGTATTTATTTAACTATAATAGTAAAGAACCAACGGCGTAAAGCCTGGCGGAAAGAATTGGTATCTAGTCTGCCGGTAACTTAGGCTCCCTTTGTATAAGTTCAAAGTATCACACAATCACTAAGATGAGCAGAGCGATCAGCAATGATTCAAAATGCTCGAATTATACTCAATGATGGTCGAGCATGATCGAGCAGTACCTATGATCGATCAGATCACCGATGCTCTGCTCGATCATGGTCTGATCGAGGGACCCTTATGAGCTAGACTGATCGAGCAGACTATGGTCGAGCAAAACTCGATCATGATCTGATCGTGTCCATCACTAGCCTAAACCCTTCACCATCGGCGCCCAATATCACGGCGCTCCTCTTTGTTTCAAATGGGTAGTGGGCCAGTGAGAATCACCGGCCCTTGGCGACGTGGCCAAAAGCATGACCTTGGCACATCAAGAGCGATCACGACGGCCACATATCTAGAATTCTTTATCTCTCGCATAGACGGCAAATAAGGATAATATAGAAGTTGGAGAAGGAAGTGGGAGCAGGGAGAGAAGGAAAGAAGGCGAGGCGCTGAGAAGAGAAGGAAAGAGAAATAAAGAGACAAGAACGGTAGGAAATGGAAGTGGGATTAGGTGAGGTTAGAGAAGAGGAGAAGGAGAATGGTAGTTACTTTCCTGTTGGAAGTGAGGATGAGGATAGAAGAAGGAACAAGGAAGGTTTTCTGATTTATGTATTAAGGAAGCCTATTTCCCCTTGAGTGCGAAGATAGGATAAAGATCAAGACATCCTCCTCCAACGTGAGGGCTTCCCAGCGCAGGTAAAAGTAGACGAGCGTTTCTATCAACAAAAAGGGGGCCGGGCGTGCCATTCGGCACGAAGGTCCCATTCCGACTTGTATCATAGCCACCGCGACAAGCAACGTCACACAAATTGAAGGGGCAGACGAGGCATCTCGACTGTGTAGTGGGAAGGGTATTTCGGGCTGGAGATCTGCTCATATGATGGCCGTCCGCCGCCGGGGGAAACGCGGCATAGATTTCCGGAGGCAGGCGGGATTGTATGTGTCCGTTCTCTGGCTGGGATACAGAGGGTACCGTTGGCGGGATGATGGTTTCTTGCCCTGCGGCTGGGGAGATCATTATTTGGTCCAGCATGCTAAACTCCCCCTCCGAGCATGTGTATGTCTTCAATTTTAGCATTGTAGAGAGGATGCCTTTAGCTTCAGGGTCTTCCGGGGAGGTAGCTGGGGTAGATTTCTGGACGACGATGATTTGCGTAGTGACACATTGTATAGTTGATGGCTCGTGCATAATGTCGTAGGTTCACTTTTCAACGAGAGGAATGAACGAAACGGGAGGGAAACTTTGTGGATATGGCCGCTCTGATCCAGGATGGACTACCCGTGCTAATGATTGTAGTATATGCATCTGCCAACCCGGGGCCGGACCTTTCTTCGGTATTGCTGTTGCAGCTTATGGAAGCACCCTCTAGTGCGCAGGATTGAAGGCGAAAGCGGGAAGGGCCGATTGTATCCGGCCTCTTCAATGAGCACTCATCTCTCCATCTCCACCGCCACCCCAGCACTACTTCGAGAAGGGCTCACTACCTTCCCCACTTTCTCTATCATTCCATTTCTTTTAGGTCAAAACCAGTGTTCCCAACGGGCCAGGCCGGCCAGGCTTCGGTAAAGCCGGGCCCGGCCTATTGAAATTCTCTCGGATCTAGCCTGGCCCGAGCCTGCAGGCCTGGTTAAGCCTAGGCCTAACCCGGCCGGGCCCGCCTATAGGCCATATAGGCTTTTTCCCGGGTGCCTGATAGGCCGGCCTATATGGCCTAGGCCGGCCCACTCATAGCGAGCGGCCACTCCCTGTCAACAGCAAAATTCACGGTAAATGCTTCCCAATTACCCAACATGATTAAAAATAAAGGAACAACTTGGCTTTAACTTTATTAGAAGGAAAAAAAAACATTAAAAGATACTAGTGATAGTGAATTAATTAATTGAATTGTAGAAAAAGAGCTGCTGTTTTGGTGGATTAATTGTGCACAGTAGGATGGTGACTATTTCGAAAGTATCAAGACGAAGACGAAGAGGGGGTTGACCGTGTCATAAATAGTTTACAAAATAACATTGAAAATACAACAGTTTCGCTTTATTCACTTGGGGATTTAAAGTAGCTCCTGCTGAAGAGTCAAGATAGGGGGGAATAATGGTGGGATAGAGTAGTGCTAGTGGGGTAAACTTTTAAGACTTTATTGAGTATCACGCATTGTGTGATTAATTATGAAGCAATAGCCGAAAGTATGATAACAAGGAAAAAATCAAAGGCGATAAACGCGAAAGGGGGTAGGGGGTTGGAATACCCTTATAGCGAGGTCCGTCCTCAACGCTAATATCCGGGCCTATAGGCGCCTATCAGGCCTGATAGGCTTTCGTAGGCCGATCGAATTCGGCCTATATCAGCCTAGGCTACCTTCAGGAGCGGCCTGCCTTGGCCCATTGGGAACACTGGTCAAAACCTGGGCACCACTCCCTCAATATACGCATTCGAGAAAGTAGCCAGCAACAGCTCTCCCCGCATCATGTGCTCCCTCGGACCCCCCACCAACAACAGCTCCTCCTTCGCGAGAAGGTTCTCTACTGGCCGCAACATGGCGAAATTGTATTCCCCCATGTGCTGTACCCCAGCACCACTGGCATTGTTGGGAACATCCGCTCGATATCGAAGATCCCTAGTGTAGTGGAGGTAGGTGGTTAGGGAAGGTAAGCATCTAAATGGCTTGCGGAACCCCGGGCTGGATTTTTTTCTTTTGGGACCAAGGCGAAGTTGCCTACCGTATTAACTCGAATAAGAGAGCGGTGTGCTATGTAGTCAAGAATTCCCTACCTTGTGATGGAGTAACCCCATCGTGGTATGTTAGGTTAGGGCACACTTGTAGGTGTGAGCAGGGCTATTGACCAGACCGCGCGGCGGTGACTGGTGTTGTGTGGTAGGAGCCCACTGTGCGGGCCACCACAAACTGTATCTAGTCTGAGCTGCGTTCCTTTCTCTGGATGATCACTTCTCATGATCAACACACACTCCTTTGCGAACACACTTGTCATATACAGTGTTCCCAACGGGCCAGGCCGATGGTAGGCTGGCCTATAGGCCGTAGGCCGGGCTAAGGCAGGCCGCTCCGGAAGACAGCCTAGGCCCATAGGCCGAATCCGACCGGCCTACGAAAGCCTATCAGGCCTGATAGGCGCCTATAGGCCCGGAGATTAGCGTTGAGAACAGATTGCGTTAAGGGTATTCAACCCCCCACCCCCCCCTATTCCGAGTTTATCGCCTGTGACCCCCCTCCCCCCTTCACCTTCGGCTATTATGATACTTCTTAATTAATCACAAAACGAGTGATACTCAACCAACACAATAAAGTGTTAGAAAATTACCTCCAGGGTCACGAGCACAACCCTATCATACCATCATTCCCCCCTATTTTGTAAACTATTTACAGTCAACCTCTCCTATTGATGCCTTCGAAATAGTCACCGTCCTACTGCACACAGTTGATCCACCAACAGCAACTCTTTTTCTACAATTAATTCAACTAATTAATTCACTACCTCTGGTATTTTTTTGTGTTTTTTTGTGTTTTTTTTCTAATAAGCGAAACCGTTACTTTATTTTTAATCATATTCCGTAATTGGGAAATATTTACGGTGAATTTTGCTGTTGACACAGAGCAGCCGCTCACTATGAGTGGGTCGGCCGAAGCGGTATAGGCCGGCATAGGCTATATAGGCCAGGCCGGCCTATCAGGCAGCCGGGAAAAAGCCTATATGGCCTATAGGCGGGCCCGGCCAGGCCAGGCTCAGGCTTAACCAGGCCTACAGGCTCGGGCCAGGCTAGATCCGAGAGAATTTGGATAGGCCGGGCCCGGCTTTACCGAAGCCTGGCCGGCCTGGCCCGTTGGGAACACTCGTCATATACATTGAATATCGAGCACATCTCAGTTTTCCTATCAGCGACTGACCCGGATCGTTCTCGTGACGACAGTTCCGATCATAGCTGTGTCCTTGCGGTGCCTGTACGACGGCATATTCCCTGCGCGGAAACCAGACCTCCATCACCTTGGAGAAGGGGCGGAAAACACAGCAAAAAAGGGGGGGTGAAAAAACAAAAAAATACCAGACCTTACCAGAGGGGGCAACTCCAACGACATACACACCGCTCTCTTATTCGAGTTAATACGGTATGGGGAAGATGGAGTCGGTATGCTGGGGGATGTATCGGGCTAGCGAGAGGAGCTTAGGCCAGAGGATGAGACGGTAGGGAGCATACAAGCAATGGCTAGGAAGGTCAGTAGTGTGAATTTAGTGATTGATTGAAACGGGTGTGGCAGGAGAAAAGTATCGCGGATATGGCACATCCTGAAGGCTAAAACATTGGCAGAGGAAATTGTTAGATCCGGAGAGAGGGCCAAACCGGAGGGGGCAAAAGCGGTCAAAGTTGGTGGGTGATAAGTATGTTGGAAATCATGAGGTGCTGCTCGGCAGGCTCTTACGATAGTCGCTTTGTTCGGATAGTGCCTGGGAACGCGCTTTTGCTTTCAGGAAAGCACTTCGGCTGCAGGAATGCACTTGAGTTTTGGACCATGCATTAGCCACAACGAAGGGGGGAAAGCTTTTTGAAAGTAGTAGAAAGACAGAAAACAAACCTGAGGAGCAGGAAGGGAACTTGAAAGAGTTAGGTGCTTAGAAGCTATAGGGAATGGGAGTCTTTGTCTCTCCCTTGTTAGTACAGGAGTGAGCAAAGGTAAGACATACGTGCAATAGCATAAGCATGTGTGGTGACCCCCTGGAGGATAGGAGGACTTAGTTGTGGCCGATATGTAGACTCCTGTCTTTGCCGTTAGTTGTGAACGTGGTAGTAGAGAGTGTTGTTGAGCGAGAGAACTTCCCCGCTAGTGAGTTGTGCGATAGTGCTTTGGTTGTGTGAACCCTCGAGGTTTCGTTTAGTTGTCGTCACAGTCGATCTACTTTTAAAGAGAGAGAATTTTCTTCGCCGGGAGAGGGGTGGGTGCCAAAAAGTATTCCAATAGATGTGATGCGATATTGGGGGGATACACTCCCGGCTAAGTACAGTGCCTCTCATTATACCTCCCAGCGCACTTCCCAACTATAAGATGCCCCACCTACCAATTTCAGCCAAACAAACCCCTCAAATGCCATCTATTCGCACCATACCTACAGTTCTTAAAAAGGCACAGTTACAGGCACAACAAGTCAACGCTATGTGCTTCAAAGTTTCTTATTCACTAGTCAATTATTTTCTAACCTAGTAGTAATGCAAAGTTTCACTTCCTGATCGGGAGGATGATTTTAAGACACTGTTACAGTTAGCCTCACGCCTAGCTATGCCAGCTCCATAGAAACTTAAAATCAGCCTGATTCCTCCCCGAATCTATTTTTTAAAACACGCTTTGTAAATCCCTCGGGAGTGGTAAATCGTGTTGGGCGGATGTACTTGGCTTTTGCTGCGGGAGTGTGACGGATCGTTAAGGAGATGTGCATATGGTTCGGATACGGGAGATTGTTGAAAAATATATTAGACCCACATGTATTTCCATTGTTATGAGGGGAGTGTACGGAGGAATAAAGGCATACCGGGGAAGACAGAGATTGGTGTTGTGATCCATGGAAGGATTAGGACTTGGTGTTTGGGTTTTACTTACAGTATACACCTCTCTTTACCGTTAGTTTAGTTTTGGTGATAGCGAACGAGTGAGTAAACTAATGAACAAGGTGCGAGCGGTAAAAGTTACGTTTCATATCTTCCTCACAAAGTGCCTAAGTTCCACATGACTTCTCTCAGTCTATTGTCTACTTCCCTGCGACCCTCGTTGACAAATTGAACTTATGATACAGTATTTACAGAAGATCTTAAGCGTGGTGCTTCAGCTATCCGGGCTCGAATCCAAGGCCTGTTTGAATGTTTAGAGATTGGGGTCCATAAGATTCGCAATCTTGGCATTGAGTGACCCAACAATAAACGAAAGAGATTAGAGTCCACAGAGCTTTTTTAGCTGTGCTGAATAAACCTATAATTGGAGGAAATTTTGCAACAGCATCAAAGGCCTAAGGTGGCATGTGTTGTGCGCGACCGAAAGCTTAAATCGTGATGAGAGGTGTTGTGTTGTGCTTGCTATGATGCAATCTCCACAATTATCACCCCTGTTTGATATCGTGGGTTGGTTAGGGTATGGATTTGTCATTTCTGGGGCCAATACGAAGGGATTCCTCAATGTCAGGAGCTTGCATTCAACACTACTAGTGCGTTGGGCATAGACCACCGCTCTGTCGGTGTCCGTGTAGCAGGATTTAGTCACTAGATTGGAAAAACTTTGTGCAAGTTTTTTTGGACCCAAAGGCTTTGGTGGATACAAAACTTACACAAAACTTGCTGCTAGGAAATATCTTTTTCAAATCGGAGCAAGACGATTCTTCTCAAAGACTATCAGGCTAGGCACGAAATCAATGGCTCTCAGTTCTGTATGTCTGCACCTACTCCACCATATCGGTACTAGGCAGGCATTGAGGAGAATCGGTGAAATGTGATAAACTTCGGAGGTGGTGGTTCTAAAAAAGAAAATTGGGTTTTAATGATAACGATAGTGTTTTCTATCAGCTGTATCTCCATCAGGCCTTAATAGTTTTTTTTTTGGGGGGGGGGGGTATGGGAACCTAGAATTTGGTCTTGCACAGTTGGCTGTGTAAGCTTCTAGAGGAGGTATAAGATCATAGTTAGTTCACAGGGGTTATTAACATGCATTCAAGTACCGGAAGTAAAATTTCTCACTTTAAAGATTTCCCTGGGGTGGCCTGTTGGTCAACTTGATTGAGGCTGTTATAAGAACTTCCTACAAGCATAACGTGACCAAGATAAGAGTGTGTGGTTGGGTTTAAGACTCTCATGCACCTTCCATGACCCGTAGCATTGTTTGGCGAAATAGGGAGCAGGGAGTGTCTGCAGAATCTAAGAGTCGTTACCTTCCGCTTAGATATGTGCCGATGTTTTGGTTGGTGTCAGGCATCACATGCTACTGCGCATGGCCATATGCAACGAGGGTCATGGGAACTCACTCGCAGATTGCCTCCCTGCTCCCAAGGCCACTCGGACACCCCTCCAACCCAGACAGCTGCTGATTGTAGGTATCAAGCGCAATATCCACGGTTCATCCAAGTAAACCATTTGGAGGCTTCCTATTTAGGTCTAGCGGCCGCTGTGAGAGGGGTGTCCGGGTCGTCTGGGATACCCTGCACGAGCGGGGGGAGATCTGCAAGACAGGGATTAAGCCCCACTTCGTCATACCCGAAAGAACGCCTCACCCTTGATCCTTAATCGAGTACGGTACTCGTAATGCCGTGACACCCGTGAACACCACCGGGCTTGCATTAGAGTGCGTATGAGGCTTATTCTTGGCTAAACTGGGCAGGGGTACGTGGGAGAAAATACCATGAACTGTGTATGGTAGAATTACTGTACCCGTGAGGGTTGATTTCAAGTGCCTGGCACAACACTTAAACACACGGATGAAAAATTGGTATGGAAGGTTCTCTGTGCCCCTCTAGGTCACCATACAAAACTCTAGCGTGTAGAACAATTTCTATACTATTTAATCACTGTGTTCGGTACCTCTTGCTGGATACCTGTACTCGAGTACATCGCAGGTTGAAGAAGCCAGATATGGCATCGGAAGCCCGAATCTGGAGGGGGGGGGTCTGATACAAAAACCCAACACCCAGTGAATTAATTTGTTTAAGATAGACTGACGAGCATACCGGCATCATACAAACTCACAAATCCTTACATGGGTAGTTTTTGCCGTGGATTAGCTGCACGGTCTCTGATTTGAGAGAGCAATGCTCAACCACCCTGGCCTATTTTCTCCAGTTCACCCTCAGCTTGATTTCCAGAACACATGGGAGTTGCTTCTTTGGCGGGGTTCAATTATTGTAATCGCTTGCTTCTTCTGGCGAATGGTGGACACTCTAGCCTCCCCCTGTCCTTGCTTGTATCCCAGGTGGATGGCTAGGTTTCAGGTTTTCTAGGTTACTGACTGCCTTTTCCTCACTAAGGTTGCCGTATATGTGAAAATTCCAAAAGAATATAACCGGGCTCGGACGGTGTACGAGTACAAAAGCTGGTGTGGCTAGATCTCCTTGGGGGGGTTGTGCGTGTTCCTTTTGTTTGGTAACTCAGGGGCGATTTTACGGTGTTTTCCCTCCTGTAGTGGAAGGGGGAGATTCCAACCTCCTAGCACATTTATCTTCTATTCAGCACTTGTGGCATGACTGCTTCTGCTTCTCCAAGAATTTTATTCCACCCTCTATCTCTCTGCGATACTTGAATATTTCCGTTGTCTACTTCGTCGAAATGAGTTGAGGTGGGAACTCGACGACGAAACGGCCACGGCGAAACAAAAGGCCAGGAGTTCACACGAAAATAATCGCACAACCCAGGAGAGGGGAAGTGCCCCCTTCCTTCCACAACATCACCCCTAGCTAACTAACGGTGAAAATAGTAATTGATATAACCATAACACAACGTCCTCCTATCTTTGCATGGACTACCACACATGTCCATTCTTCCGTATGTCTCCTGTTCCACTTGCACACTTCCATGATGACAAAGGAAGGACGGACCCCCATAGCCTCCGGGCATGTAGCCTTCGTGCTTCCGACTCCTTCACGCTTCCCTTACAGCGTTACCGCTTTCCTGCCAGCGGGAGCATCTTTCCAAAACTGTAGCTTACTCCGGGTGCCGAAATGCTTTCCCGGAAGCCCAAACACATGCCCAAAGCCAAAGCGTTTTCCCAGAAGCATCCGAACAACAGGGCGACTATCATGAGAGTATGCCGACCACCATCTCGCGATTTCCAACATGGTGGATCCAAGCTTGTCTAGTTTTGCGGTGGCCCTGGAACAGGAAAGACTATGTTAACTAAGAAGATTGCCGCCGAACTTCTCCAAGGTCCCAATCACGATCCGGGAGTGTCAAATTAGTTTTTCACTTTATCTCACTCGAACTTCCTACCCAGGGGATATCTACTGATAATACCCAGGCACGCCAGCTCGGACTTTCTAAGGTAGCCAGTGAGTTATTGTACTGCATTCTGCAGTAGGACGGGATCTTTGATGGATGAAGGGCCGAGCTTGAAAACTAAGGGAACAGACCCCTCACCAGCCAAAGTTCCTTATTGAAGGCTCCAAGAAACGCGATCGAGAACTGCCACATAGCTCCCATATGCATTCTCATCGACGGTATGGGTGGGCTCAAGGAGGCCTTGTGCAAGGACATGGTCGCAAGGATTTTGGGGCCTGTGGAGGACTCTTAGAAGGGATCCGGTGAGGTCGTGAGGCAGGTTGTGGGAGGATCGCTGGGGAGACTCTCTATGGGCCACCGAGGAGTCCGGGAGAGGCATTGCCGAGAGGACGATAGAAGAAATCGGAGGAGAGACCCGCGACATCAGCGCCAAAGAACGCGAAGCTACCACTGAGCCATCCCAGGCTAGCGATCTGCTGTTAGGAATTTGGGCCGCCCCCCTCTTCCCATCAGACTTTCTGTAACAATCAATACGTAATTTATTAGGAGGAAGCAAGAGGCCACTCTGCCCCAGTTGTGCTATAGGAGCGCGGGGGCATTTCCCCTGTCCACGATCTGTCATTGTAATTCTTTAGCTAACATTACTGTTTCAACTGTGCGTCCTGCGCTGGTCTCATTCATTATTCATTATGTATTGCTGTGTCGGGAGAGATTTTCATTTGGCTATCCTATTTTCAGTGTCGAATTCTGCAGCTCTCGGGGGTGGTGGCCCTAGTGGGCTGTTACCTACACTCTTTTTTGAGGAGTTCTGATCGTTTTTTTGATTCTTCGATAGATTGCTAGTGTTGGTAGGACTTGGCATACTGGTGGTATATCGTTAGTTGATTGTATAGGTTGTGTTGATTGTTACGTGCATGGGAGTGTTTTACTGGGGGGGGGGTGGCTCTCGTTAGTTGGGCTGTCCGTTGTTTTGGGGTTGGCAGCGTATCATGACTGTGTTCTTTGTTGAGCTTGTCTTGTCTGATAAACCTTTCAGTTATTTTATTTCTTTAGTCTCTAGCGAAATGCCGCTCTGGTCGCACTACACACCCGCGGTGGTCTGTCTATTCGCCCCGGTGCGGTGATAGTGAGGTTGCCTCTGATAACTTTGCTTCCAGTCAGGGGATAGCGCAGAAGGGGTCGAGTGACCGCACATGATTCGGTGCATTTTTTCCATCCTTCGATCCTCCCTCCACTCCTTGACAACCAACAATATTTACAAAATAGGCAAAAAATTCACTCCTAAAGTACCTGCCTGACCGAAGCGGGTGTGCCTCCCCTGGGGTTCCGCCGTAAGCCCCGCCTTAACAACCACCTCCTCTTCCCATCCTCCTCAGACTGGAACCCGCCAACCGCTATCGTAGGCAGACACTTAAACTCCGCCTTGGTAAACACATTCCTAATGTACCCCCCTAGGCCTAGCCGAGGATGTGAAGAACCCGGAATTACTCTCAACACCGGCCGCCCCATTCTCGGCCTCGCCACCACTCCCTGCCTGAACTCCTCTGCCTCGAGGCACCACAGTGCCGTGATTCGGTTTATCGTGAGGGGGGGAAAAAAAATGGGTGTGCTCTTCGGCGCGCACGTAGCATTCAGACTAGTATCCTAGGGCCCCACGCGCAGCATCACTCAAGAGGCTGGTGCTGGCCAAGCACCTCGGACGCGATGTGGGAGAGATATTCCAGGCTAGAGATCTGGTGGTATGTAATGGTAACCAGTGGGCTTAAGGAAAATGTAGTATGGACCTCGAGACGGAGACGGGATTGAACTTGTCAGTTCTCTGCTTGGATAAGGAGTATATGCTCCGATTATTGACGCAGCGATGTTTTCGTGCCCCGCAGCTAGAAAGGTCATTCTTTTGTCGTGAATACTAGGCTGCGCGCCCAAGCTTGTTTAATGCCCGATTTCAGAATTCCCAAGATGTCCCTCGATTAATAGCTGAGATAAATCCTTTAGCGGGAAAGATTTCCGCGTTCACACGTCTTGTAGTAAACGCCGCGCGCGATGTTGTGAGTTCGCATTAGCAGGAGGGACTGCGCTAAACAGGAGGGAAACGTCATGGATAGGATTGCTCGTGCCAAAGATTGTAGTGTATGCGTCTGCTAACTCGGGGCCAGACTTTCCTTCGCTTTGGGGCAGCAGTTTATGAAGCGCGGGATTCAAAGGGAAAGCCGGAAGAGCCAGTTACATCCAGCGTGGTCAGTGAGCACACTTCCCCATCTCCACAACCACCGCCTCCCCTCCCAGCCCCCCCAGCGCTACTCCGGGAAGCCCGCAGCACTTCCCCCACTTCATCCGTCATTTCCGCCTCTTCAAGCCAAATCCCCGGAGCCAGTCCTTCCATACGTGCATGGGAGAATGCTAGCAGAAACACTTCCTCCACATCCTGCGCTCCTCACCTCTGCGAACAGCGGCCTCTTCGAGGGGATGTTGCCCCATCTCATTCGTTACTGGCGGCGGCCTGATGAAGCTATAGCCTCCCGTGTGCGGCACTTCCTTTGGCGCCTCTAGCATTGGTGGGAGCACCCGCTCGGTGTTGAGGATCCCCAGCTACCGTGGCGGTCGGTCGTTTATAATCGTGTGCATCCGGATGGATTGCAGGGCCGCCGACCGCATTTTTCGGATAATGGTGACGTTGGCTATGGGGAAGATGAGATCGTTAGGTTGTAGGACGTGTCGGGTTAGAGAGAGGAGCTCAGGCCAGCCAGAGGATGAGACGGTAGAGCAGCATAAAAGCTAAGGCTAGGAAGGCTAGCGGCGTAAATTTGGTGATTGCGCTGAAGTGGGTGCGGCGGGAGAGGAGTACCGGGGATACGACGCAGCCTGCTAGGATGTTGGTTGAGGACAAAGTTAGATCCGGAGAGAGGGCTAAACCGGAGGGGACAGCGGATCAACGTTAGTGGGTGATAGGCAAACATTCCTCCTCCAGCACGCGGATGAGTATGAAAAAGCGTTTCAATAGATGTGACGCGATGCCGGTGGGATACCTGTGCTGGAAATCGCGAGATGCTACGCGGCATGGTTTCAGGATAGTCGCTTTGTTGTTCGTATAGCTTCTAGGAACACGCTTTGGGTTTCGGGAAAGTATCCCGCCTACTAGAATGTGAGAGAGTTTTGGATCGATGCATCGCCGGGAAAGCTGTAAGGGAAGCGTGAAAGAGTCGGACACATGAAGGGTATATGGGCGGCGGGTGTGAATAGCGGGAGTTTGTCCTGTGTTTGTAACGCGAGAGCTCGAATACCTGAACCCCACGCTACGATGTTGGAGTTTCCTTTGCTGGTAAGGTCTAGCTCTTTTCTCTCTCTTTTTCCATCTTTAGCTCGGGTTGAGGGGTCAGTTTTTGCCGTGCGCTAGTCCCCCTAGAGGGAATTTCGGGCATCTTAGCACGAGATTCAATTATTCGTGTTCCTACGGTATGAGTACGCAGAAGGGAAGAGGGACATACGGCAAAGAGGATGGATATGGTTGGTGATCCATGGGAGGAGAGGAGGACTTTGTTGTGGTCGTATCTACCAATATTGCAATGAAGGGGGGGGGGTGTTCGATCAAAAAATGATCCAAGGCTAGGAACGCGCTTTTTCGAACCGGGGGGTTATAAGATAGAACCCCCTCTAACAAATCGGTAAACCATGATATTGAAGGCAGTTGGAAGCAAAGAAATAAATGAAATGATAGGAAAAGAGGGCAAAATGTAGCAGAAAAGGCAAATAAACTGGCACTGGCACTCTACTTTCCTGGCTTCTGAGCAATAGACGCTCGCCCCTCTGGGTTTAAGGTAGAAATTCGCATCAGAGTTCCTGCTATTTTTGCTTACTAAGTCATTAAAGAACCCCCCCCTTCAATCCCCATTTTCAGAAGCCCCGATTCAAACCCCCCCTTCTAACCCCCCCGGGTTCGATCATCAAAGGCCTTCTTTGCAACACTGGCATCTACTCTGTCCCTACCGTTTGTTATTAGTGAGAGTGTACGGTAATTGAATGGAGAGAACTTCCCCGCTGCCGAGTTGTGCGATCGCATTTTCGTTGTGAGAACCCTGGACGTTTCATTTTGCCGTCGGCGCCTTCGCTTGGTTGTCGTCGCAGTCGATCCGCGCGGGGGAACCCCTGGCCAAGGACCCCTCAATATCCTGTCTGGAAAACACTATTCCTTCTCAAAGTATTTTGCTTCTATTCGGTGTGATCTGAGGCCGATGGGCGATAGTGAGTCTCTGCGGCAGTGCAGTGCTGTGTGTGCCGGGAGGCCACAACCTTCCCTCCACCCAAAACTCTCGCAAATTTCGAGCATTCTGAATTATCGGCGGCCGAATAAGAAACTTTAAAGACAATTCCTCTTGTAAAATTTTAGAGAATCCCTCCGAAAGTCTCTGGTCGCCCCCACCTTATCATCATTTTATTGGTGGGTTCAAAACCCAATGGTGGGAATTCTGACTCTAACCATAAAAACGACAACTCCCTGCATGCCTTTATGTGAACCAACAATTAGAATATCCCTTAAGCTGTTGAGACAGTCAGTCTGGACTGAAATGTGTAGCACTAACCTATTTAAGCAATCGTGATAGAAAAAACCTGACGATCTGAAAGCGGTGTAGTGCTCAGAACACCGCAAAATCTGTGCTGTTCAGTATGGAGATGATGGAAAAGAGCAATCCCGCGTAGATTTGCTCCCAACTACCTAAATGAGTTAGTGCTACACATTTCAATCTGAACAGAATGTCTCAACGGCTGAAGGGATAGACTACGGTAGTTCTGACTTATGTTTCAAAACTTTTACAGTGGGAACCCCCACTACTTATTGGGGGGGGGACTATTCCTAATTTAGAGATGTTGGGTTAGGTTGGCCGCGACCGGAGGTTTTGGTTGGCACCATGTTGACTGCAGCTCCAAGAAAGGTGCCGTGCATATTCGCTCTGCTTTGTCAGAACTGAGGGCTGAGTTTGCGGTGTTTTCCCGTCCACAGCAGACAAGGGGAACTCCAACGCCCTAGTACACTCATCCTCTATTTAGCACCTCTGGTATGATTGATTCTGTTTCTTTAATCGGAATTGTGTTTCTCCCTCCATCCCTCTGCTATACTTGAATATTTCCATTATCTACTGGATAGACAAGGTGAGGAGGTAACTTGCATACCTAGTTTTAGAAAACCTTAGAAGACATCACGGCGGGTGAAAATTTGTGAGGAGATGGATATAATATATGGCACTGGATGGGTTTTCCTAGGTGGGACCAAATCAGCTAATGGGTACTAGTTCAGAAGTATTCAAAGCGGGTCAAAGTCCAATTGACCGACACTTCTCACACGGGGTCATGAGTTTCAATACAACTACCATAAGTCGACGTGGGATACGAGTACCTGAATACGTCCCTAGTATGCAGCCCTTCATTGCCAATCTTCGTTTGAAACTTATAACTAAGTATTTGTGAAGCGACCTTTGAAAAGCTGATCGCGAGGAACGGCTGGGGGGTGTCACTACCGGAAATTGACCTAGACCACCTCCGCGACGAGCACAACCAGCCAGAGGCCGACACTGGAAAATGGATTTTTGAAAACGATGAATATAGGAAGTGGCGGGAGAGCAGTCAATCCAATGTTCTTTGGCTTTCCGGTGGCCCTGGAACAGGAAAGACTATGTTAGCCAAGAGTATTGCCGCCAAACTTCTCAAAGGTCCCGATGGCCATCCGGGAGGGGTTAAATTGCTTTTCCATTTCGTCTCGCCCGAACTTCCTACCCAGGAGATATCTGCTGGTGATCCCCAGGCACGACAACTCAGACTTGCTAAGGTAGCCAGTGACTTATTGTATGGCATTCTGCAGCAGGATGGGAGCCTTTTCGATGGCTGCAAGGCTGAACTCGAAACGCAAGGGGATCGATTTTTCACCAACCCAAGTTCTTTATGGAAGGTTCTAAGAGAAACGATCGAGGACTGCCATATTGATCCCATATTCATTCTCACCGACGGCATAGATGGGCTAAAGCCGAGCTTATGTAAGGACTTGATTACAAGGATCGTGGGGCTTGCAGATATTCCCGGGGTTAAAATATTCCTCTCCAGTCGTGTTGTACCCGAAGTTTTGAATAATCTTTCCCGACATATGGAAATCAACCTTGATGGGAACGATTTTGTAAAAGGGGATGTGGAAACCTTTATCAAGCACAGAGTAAAGGGATTGGGGGGGTGGGATGACGGTTTGAAGGATAGAGTAAGGGAAACCCTTTTGGCGAAGGCAGAAGGCAATTTCCTTTGGGCGTCATTGGTGATCGACAATCTAGCCTGCCACAGCTCAGGCCCTGGTTTTGATATCTTTCTAGAAGAATCCCCACCGGAACTCGAAGGGATATACCAGGGAATGCTGCGCCGAATCTTAGAGAGTGGAGAATCGGAGGAAGTTCTGAACATCATCTGGTATCTGGCGCTCGCCGTGCGCCCGCTCACATTTGGTGAATTGGGTCATATACTGGTGCGCATAGAGGGAAAAGCAAGAAGCAAACAGCAGTCCTCTCACGGCACAGCAAGTATCGAAAGGCAACCAACGGAGGGGGAAATTGAGAACTCCATTCTGTCATGCCAGGGATTCCTCCGGAGTGCCGCCGGGACTGTATCTATTGTCCATCGTACCGCAATCGAATACCTTTTTGACGAAGAGCGTGACGACGGCCTCCCGAAACGTTCAAGAAGTGGGCTAGATTTCATACTTTCCTGGGAATGCTTCCAATACCTTCACGCTGCCTTTGATGATCCAGGGGAAGCCCAAGAGGGGGGTTTCAGTGGACATAATGACAAACCCGGAGACTCAAGTTCAAAGCGAGACCGCCAGAAAGAGGAGCCGGAGGAGACTGGATGGGAACTTGCTCGGAAACGTGCACAGGAAGCTGCTGCTAAGAAGAAATATCTCCGATATGCAGCAGAATCGTGGTTCATTCATGCCCGTCGGAGCATCGATATTCCAAAAGAGGGATTCTATGACGAGAAAACTCATAACTGGTTCCAGTATCGTTTCTTTGGAACTAGCGACACGATACGAAAGCCCTGGATTGAGCTCTGCAGAGATCCCGGAATGGAAGTTTTGGCGGGGGAGCAGACACCACTACACATCGCAGTATGTTTGGGACTCATACCCTTGATTGAAGAGGCCCTCTTGCGTTTTAAAGAGCGAACGAACAGCATGCGGTCACCACTACACTTAGCAGCCAAGTTCATGTCTGGGGCATATGAGATCCTAATTTCCTGGGGCGGAGGATGGATCCTCACGGATCGGGATGAAGACGGGAACACACCGCTCCATCAAGCTACTATTTTCGGTCACTTATCCATGATAAAGGGCCTGGTGGAAATTTTTACGGGGGATAGTGCGTACGGTGAGGAAATCAACAAGCAAAACGACTCCGGAAACACCCCGCTTCACCTCGCTGTTCAATTCGATCACCAGGAGATGGTTGGGTTCCTGGTCGAGAGGGGCGCCAATGTAACCATCAGAAACAGTGCCCGGTTGACAGCCTCGGCATTAGGGAAGAAGCTTGGGAGAGGAGACATTGTGAATTTTCTAAAACGCGCAGATCGGATTCAGGAGGTAGCCAAGGGGATTATGGAGGATCCGGTAGAGCGTCCTATGGGTAAACCATACGACTTCCGGACCCCCGCGGGGTGCCATCTGCAAGTCCCACCACAGCCTCGTGCACCCAGGAATAAGACTGCAATGTAGAGCACTTGGTGATTTCTCTTTAATAGTATAGAAAGGCTGATAGGACATTAGTTCAGAAGAATCCAATCCTATAGCAGTTCAATATTCCATCTCTAGGATATACTCAGGCACTTCCCTCAGCAACAATGTATATGGAAATACCATAACTAACTATAGTCTACGAGTACCTTCAAAAGTTCCTGGTAGGCCGCCTTTTAATGCCAATCTTTGTTTTAACCCCCTGGTTAAGAATTCGTGTAGCAACCTTTAAAGAGCTCATAGCCAACAACGGCTGGAGAATGTCCCCACCGGAAATTGACCTGGTTCACCTTCGAAACAAGGAAAATCTGCCCGAGGCTGGCACGGGAGGGTGGATATTCCGAGATGACCGGTATAAGAGATGGCGGGAGAGCCGGGAACACAGATTGCTCTGGCTTTGTGGTGGCCTCGGAACAGGAAAGACTACATTGGCCAAGCGTGTAGCCGCTGAATTGCTCAAGGGAACGGATCCTGGTAGGGTTAAATTGTTTTTCAACTTTCTCTCACCAGCACTCCTCACCGCCGGCATACCTGCAGATGATGCTGAGTCATCACAACGGGGGCTTGCCAAAGTAGCTAGTGACCTACTGTATGGCATTCTCCAGCAGGATGGGAACCTTTTCGATGGCTGCAGGGCTGAACTTGAAGAGTGGGGGAATTCATTTTTCGCAACCCCATTGTGTCTATGGAAGGTTCTCAGAGAAGCGATCCAAGCTTGCCACGCAATCCCGGTATACGTTCTCATAGATGGCCTCGATGGGCTCAAAGGGAGGTTGCGCGGAGAATTGATCAGAAGGATTTTGGGGCTCATGGAAGTCCCCACAGTCAAAATATTTCTCTCCACGCGGAACGCACCCTACATTGCAAATAGTATCGTCGGTAATCCCTCTGGGTACACCAAGATCAACCTTGACACCAACAGCTTTGTGAAGGAGGAAGTGGGAGCATTTATCAGGCGAAGAGTGGATGCAACAAGGTGGGATCGTCATCAAAAGGAGCGAGCAATCGAAACTATTCTGGCGAACCCAGACGTCACCTTCCTCGAGGCATTGTTGGCGATTGAAAATCTAACATGCCTTGGTCCGCGCCATGATTTTGAAATGTTTCTAGAGAAACTCCCGCTAGGGCTTGAAGCAGTATACCGAGAAATGTTACGCACTCTCTCGTTGCGGGGAGAAGCAGAAGAACTCCTGAAGGTGATCCGGCTTGCAGTGTCCTCCTTGCGCCCTCTCACCTTCAGCGAATTGGGGTATATCCTGACGTGTATGGGGGAAAGAGCGACGACAGAACGAGACTCATCCAATGGTGGGATATGCCAGGGGACCCGGCCGAGAACTGAGGAGGAAATAAGGAATTATGTCCAATCCTCGCAAGGGTTCCTCCGGGCTACCACCACAACTGTGTCCATCGTCCATCATACTGCGGTGGAATACCTTTGCAGTGAGAAGGCTGATGGTGACCTCCCCGTGCTCTCTCAAAGCGATTTAGACTTTACACTTTCCTGGGAGTGCTTCCATTACCTTCATTATGCCTTTGGAGACCCGGAGTGGCCCTCAAGTGGGGATTCCGTGAGGCATCATGATAGGTCCCCAGACAGTGGCGCGGGAGGAGGTCACCAGGGAGCGGAGCCAGACGTGAATTCATGGGAGGTGGCACGGAAGAACCCATGGGGAGCTACTGCCGAGCTGCCATTTCTCCGATATGCAGCAGAATCCTGGTTCATTCATGCCCGCCGGAGTATCCAGATTGCCAAGAACCAATTCTTGGATAAATCAGTTCATGACTGGTTGCAATATCAGTTCTTTGCAACTAGTGATGCCATAAGAAAGCCCTGGATCGAGCTCTGCAAGGATCCAGAAATGGAGCTTTTGGCGGGAGAACAGACACCGCTGCACATCGTAGTCCGTCTCGGGCTCCTGCCTCTGGTCGAAGGGGCCCTTTCTGATTTTACAGCGGGGGCGGACGATGGTCTGTCACCCCTGCACCTAGCAGCTAAGTTCGTGTCCGGAGCATACAAAGACCTGATTGCCGAGGGCAGACCATCCCTCCTCACGGTGCCGGATCAAGATGGCAACACACCGCTACACGAAGCAACAATTTCGGGTCATAGGCATATGGTGGTTGGCCTGGTGGAAAAGCTCAGAGATAACAGAGCGTATAGCAAGGAAATCAACAAACCAAACCGCTATGGAAACACACCGCTTCACCTCGCCTTTCAATTCGATCACCCAAAGATTGTAAGGTTTCTAATTGACAACGGCGCGGATCCAAACATCAAGAACAATTCGCAGGTGACGGCGATAGAATTGGGGGAGAAATTCAAAAGGGCGGACTGTTTGGATATTCTAGAGAATACAAAGATGATCCTAGGGAAGTCCGTTGAGGAGGCGAACGTTGAAACCTGTAACTAGAGCCGTTGATTCATATTCTGATTGCAATTTGTTCCGCATACTTTCCTGTTTCGCATCGTTTCACTAAAAATATCTGAGTACTCATGTCACCGACTACCAGCCTTTTTGTGTCGTGTAGAGGAAAACTCTTTCTCACTCTCTTTCTTACACTTTCTTACAAGTATCGTTGAGTTATTGTGGGATAAAGGACGGATCTTTTCTTTTTTGTCTTATGTGAATTATCTCACTTCACTCGTTCGCGTCCTCACTCTCTGTCTTGTCCAAATACTCAATTGAATTGGCTTCTTATCCTCATGCCAAATCAAAAACCAAGAGTGGAGAGGAGGCTCTCAAGTGATGGGGGTGCTATCAATCGTGTGCTCGTGTGTTGATGGGTAGATTCAATAATCTTTTATTACTATGTAAAAGGACCGTGCCAATCCAGGCTTTGATCCCTACTGCAGTACATTCCCGAGGTATGCCAGCTCAACCTGCCTATCCCGCGGTACATCTGGAAAGCACCACCCGCGCGACCTGTGAGTACCCCACCACAGGGACTGGAGGCCCGGCCAGAACACAGCTATCTTCGAAAATAAAGTACAAAAGAAATCCACCTCCAGTACCCCGTAAATCACTACCACAGACAAGGATGCACCCAAGCCCATACTTTGGCCAACACTCGTGCCAGTCACGCAACCCAACAAAAGAAAAGTCCTCCCGATATCCACCACCTAGGCGCAAGCATGCGCCACATATCATAAGCCACCCACGGCCTTGTGTTCAGCCACATGTCGCACAGGCGCCTTCTGCGACGCCGCCGGGACCGGGGAAGGTCGGGTGAGCCACCCCCTCCACCGGCTCCTCGGAGCCCTAGCAAAGAGGTCCAGCACCGTAAATCGACCGGAAAACGGGAAAAACGAGTCGCGTAAGTTCGCCAAAGGGCAAGCCCCCCAGCTCCGGATGCCTTGATGAAAAAACACGTACCATCGAAGGACTTATCGATGGAAACGGGCACAAAGGCCCGAAGCCTAAAGACATGAAGCCATCGTGAGATAGGCTCCAAGGGCGTTGATTGGGTGATCCCCCCTAACCCCCCCAAAAATGACCTGTCACAAGAGGTGACTGCATTGTTGGGTAGAGAGGTTCGTGTATCCTCTATGGAGGTTGCTGGCTACGGTTCACCTTAAGTAGTGAAAACTCTGCTCGTACATGTGATAGCCCTATGTCTCCCCATATGCCCTATACCCGTTCTTCCTCTAGAACGTTCCTGATGTCCACACTTCGGTGTTCCTTTATACATGTGAGCGCTCCCTTTGCCTCCGCTATCTCTGCTCCCAATGCAGTGCTCCTCTACCGGGATTATTATGCCATCATCAAGGAGTCTGAATTGGAGCCTATGAAGAAGCCTATGCAGGAGGCTGCTGGGGGGCTGGAGATGGAGCCTGTGGGGGAGCCAGAGACTGTGCTGGAGCCGGCTGAGGTGCCAAAGGTGTCGGAGAAGCCTAGTGTTGTGCACGAGCCAAGCGGACTCGAGCCTGCTCGAGTCTCTTGCTATATACAATTGTTGGTTGTTTTGAATGATAATGGTAGTGTGTACTAGACATTTTTTTTAGTATGATACCCGGAATCTTGGCGCTGGTTTGTATGGGTTTTGGCGCCAAGCTGTCCAGATACTAAAAAAAACGTCTAGTAGAGGTATCGTGGCCACTCTAGACTCAAGCCTCTTGGCGGCTCGAGCCCTCGAGTCCAGGGGTGCCACGAGCCGGCTCGTGAACAACACTAGAGAAGCTCGATATCCTTGGGGAAGCATGCCAGGAGTCTGTGGAAGAGGCTGTTTAGAGGGTTGGACAGAGGTGACTAGAAGTCCATAGCCAAAAGACTAGGGAAGGCCGTAGACGAAACACTAGAACAGCCTAGGAGGGTTATGGTAGGAGGTGGTCGAAGAAATTGGGGTGGGGGTCGGCGAAGTCGGGGCTAGAGAACCCTAGGCCACTATCAAACCCTCGCCGGCTAGTGGCCTGCTGTTATCCATTTGGGCCGTCATTCCCTTCCGCATCGTACGTTTGTTATAATGAATATCAACCGATTGGGGAGAATGAAGGCGTTGCTTTGCCCCAGTTGTGCTCTAAGAATGGGGCAATCTCTCCCACTTCTACAAGTAGCTTTCATAATCCTTGGACTAGTGTTTCTGTAGCAGCGACATGTTGGGTTGGTAATATTGATGTTAGACCTACTATCATAACCCTTGGGAGGATTTTCCCTTTGTTAGAAAATGTATCATATTTTAAATGGTGATTATTCAGCTCTCAGTGGTGCAAGTGATGGAGTAATCCCGTTGTTGTAGGTCAGCTTACCATACCAGTACTCAGGGATTATCATCAGGTTTGGTGCCTAAGGGACTGGTTCCGATACCAGGTGGTAAGTTAGTGGGCAGGGAATATTGGTTGACCCCTTCAAAGGGTATAATATTATTATTCTATCTTAATATTTTTCTTGGTATGGTTGCAGAAGACTAGACTCTACACCAATCCTCGCTGATTGGACGAAAAGTTTGACAATATTGTTGTGAGGCCAAGTGAAACAACCTCAAAACCTCATTACCCTTAGACCTAAAGTGCTGTACTTGCCATTACCCCACCAACGGTCTAGCCCATATCAACGGTAGGCACCGCCTCAAGGTGCTGGACAGCCCATCTCTATGTAAACAGGCCCTTAATCCTAAACAGCTGTCATAACGGGTGGTAAAGAGAAAAAATATTATAATCATTATCATGATAATATTATTATTATAATACGAAGCTTAATTTCCGCAAGTTGTGTATTTGCGGGTGTTTAAAAGTACTGGTTTATAGAGTTGGTTTAATGAGAAAATTTTACATTATCTCATAAAAACGGCTTTTACAATATATACCCTACTCGAGTAGAAACTTCAATAATCAGCCCATGCGCTATCGTTGGAGTTGCTTTCTTTGGAAAGATCTGGCGCATTTTTGTTTTTTTGTCTCCCACAGGGGCAGAGCAGCTCACCTTTTACTATATTTTTGGCCCCTCTTCCAGAGTATGGAATTTCCGACGACGACACGATACATGGGCCGACTATTGAGGTTTTCACGGTATTTCATCATTGATTGGAATAAAACCGTTTGTTGGGTTAGGGTCTTGTATTGCCGGGTTGGTTGAATTGGAAAAAGGTGGGAAGACTTTCCCGATGGAGAGCGCCACAAATACGACAAGATTGTCGCACCTCAGCCTGCTAAAAGTACCAGTAATACCGTACCACAAAAGCCCCGCTCCAAGATGGGCTGCGTGGGGAGTTTCGCGAGTTTTTTTCCGTATTGGGGAGCAGGACTTGGCCAAAGTCCCTCCGATCTGCGGTAAGTTCTGTGAACCAACAACATTTGGCGGTGTCACTGTGAAAGTATTAATATGGTTGCTTTCCCCCCTCCTCTGGAATCGCTTCCTTCCTGCGTCCGACCCTCAGCCCGCAAATTTTGAAGCCTCCACAATAGGAAAACGAACGCCTTTGGAAAAATGAGTGCGGGGTATGACACGTTGTCATTTTCCTGTGTGGGTTCCCGTCGGCTGATAGGACACTAGTTCGTTACCCTCGGCTCCGGCTGTTAACCAAAGTTCGAACACAGGAAACCACTCTGCCAACAACTTCAGCAATAATATCATGATTCTTAATGGGGTACAAGTACCTAAATGCGCCCCTGGTATTCTCCCTTTCCCCACCTTTTTTTTTGATAAACTTATGACTAAGAATTTGGATAGCAACTTTTGCGGAGCTGATACGCTCTGGCTGGTGGGTGTCACCACCCGGGACTGACCTAAAGAGCCTCCGTGACCACCACCACAATACGCTCGTGGCTGATACTGCAACATGGATTTTCGAGGATGATAGGTATAACCGGTGGATGGAGGGCGAAGGACCCAGATTCCTTTGGCTTTGTGGTGGCCCTGGAACAGGAAAAACTAGGTTGGCCAAGAGTGTTGCTAGCAAATTTCTTAGTGGACCCAACAGTACTCCAGAAATAGTTAACTTAGTTCCCTACTTCGTCTCTCCCCGAGTCTCCAAAAACTCGGCATCGGCTGATGAGATCGAGCCGCCAAACCTCATGCTTGCCAAAGTAGCCAGCGACCTACTGTACTGCATTCTGCAGCAAGATGAGAGCGTTTACCATTACTGCAAGGCTGAACTCGAAATTCAAGGGCCTAAATTTTTCACCAACTACGAGTCTCTATGGAGGGTCCTAAGAGACGCAATCAACAACTGCCGCGCGCACTCCGTATGCATCCTCATTGATGGCATAGATCGGTTCGGGATAAA
>Ga0307513_10001508_pt1 | contig 33425 bp, 30 predicted proteins | sample 15_EM_MG_FD_202174 | JGI IMG/M metagenome (GOLD analysis project Ga0307513, IMG submission 202174) | Populus trichocarpa ectomycorrhiza microbial communities from riparian zone in the Pacific Northwest, United States - 15_EM | ecosystem: Host-associated > Plants > Roots > Unclassified | place... | reverse complement strand
GTCTGGGGCAGTCTAGACGTCGGGAGGATGTGACGTTGCGTCAGGACGCAAGGAACGTTGGAACGCAAGTCAGGACGCACAGGACGCAGGGGACGCAGAAAATACGTCGCTTGCGTCAGGACGCAACTCCGACGGATCAGACGCAGGATCCGTTTTTGCTGATGTTTCTAGGCTATAAGCTGTAGTCATTAGTTTTTTTTCCTTCTTGCTTGGTACATATATACTAAAGCCTCGAGGTATTCCCTTCACCCATTACAATTTGTAACAAGGTATCATAGATAGAACAAGACTAGTTGAGTAGTATTGCTGGACAGAAACCGGGTAGGATATTAAATCAAGGTTTGACAAGGAGACAAGAAGTGGATAAGGTGAAAGAGTGGAAGGATATATCTTTGCTGTATTAGGATACAAAAGATACAAACTAGAGAAGAGAGAGAAGAGAAAAAGAAAATATAAAAAGATTTCATCATGCCTTTTAAACAACAATAAGCCAAACCTCTATCACTAATCTCCACAAAATACATACAAGACTTATGCTAACATTGCCCTAAAGCGTGGCTGAGGATATTCATATTAGACCTAAACTGCCAAGACCATAACACAATTCCTCCCATAATCCTTTTCTTCCCTCTCCATGGGCGCTGTCAGGAGACGTTTTTTTAGTCATTGAGTGTACATAAGCAATAGTAGTATATACCCCCACCCAACTTTGCAGTACAAGAGCTTCACAGAAAACGATACATTCATAATCCTGATGTTAGCTGTCGCGCATACCATCACATCACATCTGGGATAGATCTTGACGAAAGCAAATTTCAAGAGCCTGTAAGCGCTGTACGATCAAATCCTATATGAAAAGTCCCTGCTATACTGTATGCAAAGGGTTCTCATTCTCATTCACTCCCTGGCCATGTTCGTTCGGTCTGCCGAGTGGGATACTTCCCGTGGAGAGGGGTTCGGGGGGCGCTGGGATCTTTTCAATAGACTGGTTTCGTACGAGGGGTATATGTGCTATATTGCTATTATTGGGGGGGGGGGTGTAAGGCTGGGCTAGGTTTATGAATGAACAGACAAAAAAGGTCACCTATCCATACCAAGCCAAGCCAAGTGGGGCAAGTGCCGTGCAGTTGCTGACCTGCCTGCCATATCAGTGCCGCAATTGGTAAGATTTGCTTGTGATGTCAGTATCTTGAATGATATTTGGTTAATTGAGAAACTTCATTGTTAGTGGAACTTGTTATGGCCTGGGATTGTCTGTAGCCTGGACTACGAGTAGGGGGCACGATTGAAAAGTTTGGTGTGGCATGGCTATCGAGAAAAGTAAATAGAGGGTTTGGCCCAAGTGGTAGTTGTCAATGGTGTTGTCGCTCGTATTGAGCGAGTACACAGTCGCTAATTCTCAAGTATCTTGAAACCATCCCTTTTAAAATTATATTTAGGGAGCACGGCTGAAAATCAGGCCCCCACAAAGGCATAAAAGTCTGGGGGAAGTTGACATTTAGGGCTCTCAATTCCATGTTAGAATTCACAGCTTTTGCAACACATGCAGGTGGGATCGAGGAACTAGGTCGCTGGGCCTTGTAATCAACGTGTATTGACATCACGTGAGTCTCTGCGCAAGCCCTCTAGTGTCCAACCAAAAGCCATAACATAGAGACACCGGGGATGGGTGTCAGTAGTAGGCGTGATTTTTTCTAAAGGCAGTAAAAAAATAATAGCTACAGTAATCGGACGGAGCCCGCCAGAGAAGAGACCATACTCAACGTAGGCGTTTAAGTGCCTCTAGAATATCCACCACATCCTGAACACTGACTCCCAAGTTGTCCACCGCTTTCCCATTTCCTTGAACGACAGCATTCGCAATATCGTCAGGTAAATACAGGAAAGTCTCGATGAAATTTCCATCGACAAATCGCATTGGCCCTTTGCTCGAGTCATCCGGGGGCGTCAACGTTGCCGGGGGTGTCGACATTGCCCGGTAGGTTAGGAAATCGAGGTCCCCTAGTCCCTTAACAGCGTTTGAGAGGTTCGTCTGAAGATTCATTAATAGATCCACCTCAGCGGATTGAATCTCGCCAAGGAGAAACATAGATCCGTCAACCTACTCAAGCTATTAGAGTGATTGTAATGTGTTATATTATTGGGGGTATGTTACCGTCGAGAAGTAAGCTTTTGGTTGAACCTTGCTTCCAGCCAAGGTCTGGTCAGAGACTTTAAAATTTTAGTGTTATATTTGCAGGTAAATACAGAGAGGTACTAGAGGAGATAGGAACACATACTCCTTCTGATCCTGTTAACATATTCTCCAATTTTCATGGATGAAATCTGCCGGAGTTGCTTCTTGTCATCCACAGTGACCCCAGAGAATTGTCGCTCCCAAACAACCAAATTGCCGTCTGTATCAGAACAAAAAACGGTATTTTCATCCAACAGCTCAAGGGCTGTTAGCCAACTGGGCTTGAATGACCTTGCGACCTCAACAAACTCAGCACCTGTGTTTTCTTTGTCTGGTCTATACTCGAGGATCGAAGGACCATGCATGAAATCACAGACAGCGATGACGTCATTATAGGCCGCAACATCGAGAGGTGAACTATGGGCGTTGAAGCTTGCTAGCTTGGTGATTGTGCATCCTGTAGCACCCACTGGCTTGCCTGCTGCTGTTTTGCTCTGAAAGTCCGAGTATTCAATAGCGAAAAGCTCAACCTATTTGAAATGAGTAACAGTTTGATTATTTAAATCCAATAGGGAGTCATTGTGGTAATCGTACCGTACGGCCCGTCGCGGCCACGAATCTTCTTTCCCCAAGCATCTGTATTCCATTCACCGCCCCCAAAGTATCATGAGATGCTGTGAACTTGATGCGTTTCGCTTCGCTCACGCTGAAAGCAATAATCCTACCCTTTTCGCTTTCGTCCTCTTTCCTATTTAGATATGCGGTTCCTACCAAAAACCCCTCAGAGAGTGACCCGTTTCCATTACAGAGCCTACCAGAGGCAAGGCTTTCGGCAAGCTCTAGTTCGTCTAGCTCATAAGAGTCAACTACGGTAAAAGAGGTGTTATCAATGAGGCGGATATAAGACGTGTGAAGGTCGTCGCCTGTTTTCAGATCAGAGACTCTTTGCACCGTGACCGCCGCAATAATATTTTTTCCCTTGGAGTATGCTATCCTCCGGACAACATCCCCAACCGGTAACGACTGCACATGCATAGTCCTGAGAGGGTCCACAACGGAAAGCTTCAAGTCATCCTCACTGGCTATAACAACAGCATCTGGATAGTTGGGAGAGTTAAAGGAGGTAACGTAGGTTGATTTGTCGGCTGTAACAGAGGCGTACACAATTCTCCCATCGCTACCGTATATAACGCTCGGATGGTCACAGGTTGCAAAGACTGTAATTTTTCCGTTCCCTCCTAGTATTGGCTGAAACCGTATCGGTTGTGTGCCTAAGATTATATTCTTCTTTTCGTATAAGGCGCCAGTTATTTCATTTAATGCGAAAGTGAACATACTGCCGTCACCCAAGGCGACAAGCAAGGTCGGTGGTCCATTCTCTAGAATCCTCGTAAGAAGCAAGGAGCGGGGAGTAGCAACACTATCCTCTTTAGACAATACCTCCTGAGACAAAATGGAGAAAGATTCCAGGCTAAGAATTAGGACAGATGACACAGTCCAGAAGCCAACTGCGCAGATTCTGGATGGCGAAGCAGGCATGTTAATGCAGCTTATTTCGTTCTCGAAAGTCTTTCTAATACGCTCTTTCAAATCTTGCATGAAATCCAAAAGAACCAAGGTAGGGCCCATGGCATAAATCAGCAAGTCTTGATTTGCACTTGCCATAGTTATAGTGAAGCCATCGTCCGGACAACTCTCTGCAATAACGGTACCGCTATCCGCATCAACAAGCCTTACTGCAGTGGGGGTTACCTGCAAGAACCGGTCACCCATAATATTTTGAGCGATAATAGTTCTTTGGTTAAGTGCAAACCCCATAAAGTCGTCCAATTCTTCAATATCTCCAGCATTGTCGAACTTAAATATCCTAGTTTCCTCCACAAAGGAGACAACCAGCACATCATCACAGCTAATGGGGAATAAGTTAGTTTTTTCCCTCTCTTTTCCTCCAAATTATTCCATAATATAGATAAGGATATAGCATACCTGCTTGTAGGAGTCGACTGCAAGCTCCACAGACCTCGGATTCCTCTCATCTCTCCAAGAACGCCTAAATCATCCAAACCAACCCCACTTCTTATGTTCCTTAGGTGGCCCTGCTTGTGGCCACCGCTCGCTGATAAAAATCTGATATGGCCGGGCGAATATTGCCGAACTCCTTCCTCAGACCTCGAGTAGTCTAAATCCATTACTTTGAAATCGACCATTGGACCTATGTTGTCGAATACTTGCTGAACTCGGACCATCGGCTCATCGTCACGAATCAGAAGAAGTTGTGAATCACCAAAATGAGAGCCCAAAAACAAAAGTCCTTGACCTAAGTGAACCAATGTTTCTGGTATGGAGGCCTAAAGCTATTAGCCAGAGCTATGCACTTGTAGAGTTTCTATGTAGCTCACGTTTCCGATGTGGTTTAAGCGCAAACGGACTTTCCTAGTTCTAACATCAACCGATAACAGTAGTAAATGAAGCCCACCCTCTTCGTCCCCTAAAATATATCTCTCTGGGCCCAACATCTCCCAAGTCGTCCACACAATAGGAGGATCCACAGGCTGGAAGGTTTTGTTCCCAACATTGTTGAAATATTGTATCTTTGTCACCCCAATGAGCAATAATCCACTCAGGGGTTGCTGGACAGGTATAAGAAATAGGGCCTCCTGCCCACCCTTCAAATCCTGGATCGACCAGTCCGAAAATCTAACCTCACCTGATCTTACTGACACTTCATATGTATTAACTGCCATTTCGTCACCCTTGAAGGGCTTGTGGAGAACAGCTAGTACAGGCAGAACTGTACCAAACAGAAACTTCATATCAAGGATTTCCAGCTCCTTGAACCTCCCAAAGCAATGCTCCCTGATATTGCCTACATCTGAATCCGCCTGCGACCTTCTGCCACCCTTAATTGGTGGCTGAGTTCGTGGAATAGCCAGGAATACCCCTTTGTAGATGTGCAACCCGAACATATTTTTCTTTGGGTCTGGCAAACATATAAAAGAATCCGATAGTTGGGCGTGGTTGTCGGAGAAATCTACCGCGGCTTGTTCGTTTCTGGGTTTTTTGGCTACAAGGTCCCACGATATTGTGAAATATTGGTAATTGACTTGACCAACCACAATTAAAAGATGATCTGTTTCGGACTTCTCGGGCCTGAAGGCTGAAAGAGCTATCACTCTTCCGTAGATAGGAAATTTCTCTTGGAGAATGATGCTGGGACCAGCAACTTTGTATGCCTCTATGTGGGACGATTTCCTAACAGGTTCGAAATTATTGTAAGCGTATACAAATAGAATAAACAGTGGAGTAAACAAGTGCGGGAGATATACGCGACAATGAGAGAAGTTTCCCCTGCAGCTAAGAATTCTGCTTTTATAGCAATCCGGACACTGCTTGCCTCGTAAAGGGTCGCAACGTAAGACATGGTTGGGCAATCGGTGTGGATACAGCGTAAAGATAGTTTCAGTAACAAAGGCCCAAAGAAGGGGTGAAAGAAAGGATGGTGGAAGCGAAGTTGATGAAAGGGCGACTCTGAAGGGTCTAGAGGGGTATGATAAGTAAAAGGTCAGGCTGGTTGTCGACCCAAGTTAAGTTATTGAGCCCCCAACTGACCCCCGTCATGATGGCGCCAAGCCCGACGAATCTGGGGATGGTTACTTCCGTCCGGGGCTTTATCCTTGTTGTAAAACAAAGAAGTGAGTTACGAGTGCTTAGGCTTTGGTCCCAGGAGATATCGGACATAATGGCGGCACCTAATTATTGCCATTACCGGTAGATTGTTGCCATCGAATTGTTAGATCCGGTGGGGGATTTCACGGTGCAGCAGCCCATCTTCAGGCAAACACCCGTATTAGTATGATACCTAGTGTTACTCTACCTTATGTAACAACTCTACGACTAGCATCACCACGATATTCCAGACAAGGCCAGACCTTGAACATGGGTCTCGTAGGGTATAGAGTTGATGAGTACGGGGAGGGCGTATCGTATGTGCTTTCGAGCACTTAAAGACAGGGAGAATTGGGAATATTAGAGCGAAAGCAGAGAGGTATGAATTAAGGTACGAAACATTAAGTGGCGAGAGAAGCGCTTCATCAATCGGGCCTCTCGCGTTTCCACAGTTATAAACCAACATCTCTTTGTTAGCACATTGGCCACGCAATATCGGAGACATACCTCACTATCAATTAAGTCCTCTACCCCGTGCCACAGATTTCATGCATGGAAGCTTTAACAGGAAGGCACCTCAAAGTCACGATCAAGTTGGTGTGAGCACCATCATAATATCACAGATAGCCGAGACGACCTTGAACTGCATTCCAGCTCCTGGAATTAAAGTTATGCTTCATCAATTCTCCTATCTTCCACTGTATCGCAGTTGCACCTGAAACCCCTTTATGGAGGAATGATGGTGGTGCAGTACCGCACAGGTGCTTGTATAAGCTATACCTTACAGAGACTGCAGGGTTCCACTCTCCTGATAATTAATGGTGCATTGAAACGGATTTTGGCCAACTGACAATATGAGTACGCCTTGTGCTGCCACCGGACAATGACATACTGTATGTCCTACTACATATCGGTCCCTCGAGTAAAATGCTGTATTACAAGTCTTGGGAGCCGATTCAAAGACTATATAGTGCTATTGCGGGAAGCCCCATTGATGCTTTGAAATTGAAACTAGGGTAATATCAGTCACGTACTGATAAACTGGGGGATCATTAGTTTCTTACAGCAGAAAACCTCAGGAGCTCGGGCATCTGAGCGCCTAAACTAACTCGGAAATATGGGAACCCCACACCTCGAAAACTTGAAGGGTAAAAATGGAATTATAGCATACATGCGAATAATCAACGATTGAAAGTTTAAAGGCGGAACAAGTTCCAGGTGAAGAACCCCAGACAAAAGAAACGTAAAAAAGCAAATAATAACAAAAAGAGAAGGTAAAAATAGAAATCCTAAACAGGTGAGGCTCAGAGTCTAAGGCCACTGGGCTCTTAACAAAGCCCTCTGAACACGAAAAGGCCCTTTGAGATAGACAATAAAGAACCAGAAAATAGAAGAAAAGAAAAACAGAGTGAAAGCAAATATATCTGGGGCTAACGATAGTTTTTGAAAATTCAAGGAGTTTAGAAAATGAGAATAGAAAGAAAAAAATCGACAAGAAATGTTATACCAAGGACAGAAAAGAAACGAAGGACGCAAAAACTATGAGCATACCATGACAGGGTCGACTCGTGAAAACTTAACACCGGTACACGAGGAATCGCATTCCTCACATAACCTAGGATAATATTCGTAAAACCGAAAGTCATGTCAGGCAAAAGCCTCCCACGCTACAGAACGTAGGGGAATAGGGCCCTGCTCACATGCGTTAGTCTGCCAGTCCACAGGCCGTTCGGTAGGATAAAGAAACTAACCCAATGGCCAAGGCGGCTGTCAGTCCAATTAATGCCTTATTCTTAACTTTCTCTCTTTTCAATTCTTCCTCCAGAACCTTTGACCTCTTGACGTGCCTGTGGTCGGACTCCCTATCGGCTCCAGCTTCTTCAGCATGTTCGATATCCTCGGCCTTTCGCTTTCTGCCGGAACCACTGACGGGAGCGGCATCGGAACCACCGTCAAGGCGTTGGGCCTCGGCTACCACTTCTCTAGCCTTAGCAATCATTTCCTGCGCAGTCTCTGCTAGTGGGATCGTGATCTCGCCAGCTGGGAGTTCGAGCTCGCCAGATGCAAGTTGGAGTTTAACGCTATTTCTTGCAACCTTAACATCTCCTTTCTCCTCGCTTTCCCGGTCAACCTGAAGTTTAATTGTTGGCTCGCCCTTGACTGGTGTGGTTAAACTCGTTTCGATTCCATTACCGTTGGTCAATACGGGGGCGGTCTCGGTAGAAGTCAGAGTCGTCTTCTCGGTCGTTGTTAGGGTGACGACCTTGGTCTCTTCTTCCATAGCCTCTGCGATCGGCGGAACTTCTTTTTTTAAAGGGCTATCCTTGGCTGCTTTTGCGCGTGTTTTTCGCGGAGTTGATCCAAGACGTTTGCTAGGGGATGCCGATCGTGTAGACCGTCTTCGGGGAGCGGGAGCGGTGCTGGACGCAACGGATCCCGCGTCAGATTCGGCTGGCTTGAAATAAGGGGGTGGAGGAGTAATATTTCGTTTGCGATGGTCAGAGGGGATCACAGACTCGTTATCCAGTAGGGCTTCAATCCACAGTCTCATTCCATAGCTGAGAGAATACGTGTGTCAGTCATGCAGCTCGGTTGGCTCGAGAGGGGAGAGGGGCACTCGGGTTACACGTACTCGTCGGCCAAAGCCAGGGCTATTCAATAATGTTAGCTACTGGTCCAGAACATAATTATGCACCTAAAAAAATGGAGAGACTTACCATCGGAGGGGTGAATCCACAAATTTCCTGCAGTTTCGTCTGAGGATGTTTTCTCGAAATGTTCTCGCACGTACTGCCTCTCGTGATCCTCTTCCTTCTTTTTAGCCCAGGGGAAAGAGGCCTTAAACCTACATTGAGCCAAAAACGAGTCAACTTCCTGCCTCCTGCGAGATGCTAACGCAGATCCGGCTTTCGGTTCATATATCCATTCGGCGAGATAAATAAACCTGATGGAACAAAATATCCAGAAACATAAGGGGGAGGAGGAGAAACTCCCCGAGAATGCAACAAAAGAATAACCGAGACTCACATTCCCGTAGAGCTCACGTATCCATCTTGACTCCTGCGCATCAAGAAGTAGGACTCAGGAGCCACCGATCCGAAGATTTCCGAGCCTTCCAAAGGCTGTGGGAGAGGCGCTCGAAGATGTACATAGGAAAAAAGAACCGCGTCATTTCCACCTTTGTTTCCCAAATTGGTCTGTCCAAGGCGGCGCATGTCAACGAGCTCATTGTCTGTAGGATTCAAATATGGTGTTTGGGTCAGCGACGGGAAACAGCCATGAAGTAGTGATGACAAGGGGATGAATGGGTGTTGCGACAACGGCCGCGCGACAGAGAGGAGAGCGTACAAGGTGGAATATCAGCTCCCTGAAGCAACGGGTTTCTCTGTGATGGCAGAGAGCGTTCCTTAATCTTCTTCTCGCTAGGCATAGCTTAGGTTAATGCAACCTGTAGATTCGTGATGGAGTTATGAGTATTGTCTCAGAGTATAGAACTTAGAGCGCAGGAAAAAAAAGAGAAGGTTACTGCTTCGACACTGATTACCCTAGAGCTAAGAGTGAGAAAACAGGATTCTGAATAACGAAGCAAAGGTTATAATCCGCAAGCCCGCCCCAGGCTTAACAATTAGGTCTATCGGTTGAAAAGCGGGACGATTGAATAAACCAAAGAACCAGAATGGAGCAGGAGAAATGCAAGTAGAATAGTGAAGATACTGTACGCGATGCGGAGATAGTTGGCAGGGAAAAGCGGGAAGAGTTTGGCCTGGAACGGTAGGGGGGAAGCGCGCAACACTCTTGGATGGTCCAAGTAAGAGGGTCGCGCCCATTCCCGGCCCTGGCAGCAGTCGGTATGAAAGTTACCCCACGCAACTGTACTATTCCTCCCCGCACTTCCGATTTAACGTTGCTCTGGTTACCTGGAGGCTCCGTGCCCAACAAACCCTTCCGTTTGTATCTTTGATCCGCGAACACTTTGATACAATGTGCTACAGGATAATGAATTTTCTTCAATTTCTCTAGGTGAACGTTTAAAGTCTGAAGCTATATTTGGGGGAGGCACCGCTTCACCCCGCTCAATCCATTTGAGCACTTGCACAGTCTTCAACCGGGGCGTGCGGCGAAAAGGGATCAGTGACAGGCTCTCCCCCTGTTCATGTTGCCCTGCTTTGACGAATTCACTCTTTTGCCTATGATATGATAATATTATGATACCAAATACTCCTCCGTTCGTTGCTCTCTGCCCTTCGTCCTGCCTCCAATTCCAATTGAAGGGCGTACCCTACCGCTGCTCGAGCATATAAGTATGATAGTCCGCATCTAATCAGGTACGGTATGCGCCTAACACCTCACCATATCGGCACCCTACACTGTACCTTGCTCTGTGGGGGTTATCCCCTCTACCCCACCGAGCACATGCCGGGTGTCATAGATTTTCGATCCGGCTACCATGATACGTTACCACGTCCTATGCACAGTATTTTTCTCCCGCTGATAGGCTTTGGGTACTGCACAGTACAGTACGGTACTCGAGTACGGCATGCAGGAGGAAAAAAGGTGGGGGGAGGGGGACAAGGGGATCTCCGCAACTGGGCAATTTGCTCCGCATAGCAGACCCTCAATGGGGTAATCAACCATTCTGTTTTCGCTCCTGCCAGATAGCGGGGCAGAAGCCACAGAAAGCAATGGAAATTTGTTCGTCTACTGCAGTGGGAGCTGTCGTGGTAAACCCATAACTTGGTTAAGGTTCCTGGGCCTGCGGCGAGTGCTCGAGTACTAGCAAGTGTATCTGTGCAATTCATAACCTGCACTGTACTCGAGTATATACGCCCTTCAAAACATAGAGGCGTGTCCCGCCCTACGGTATGCCTGGAGGTTGAAAAGTCTCCTCCCGAAACCGCCGTGCTCGTCGGTCAGTTAGCATAGTAGGGTACGGTTCGATAACCTCGAGACTGCAAAGTATAATAAGTCTTTGAAGAGAATTAGGTTGAACTCCATGTATAAATAGTCGACCTTCTCCGAACCCTTCGTCACTGAATAATACGACGCTGACCACCCTGTCTTCTTCGCCCACCAACAGCTGGTAGGTAAACAACTCCACCCCTTCCAGCCTCTCCCACCATTTCTCCCCAACCCAGTTATCCATCCATCTTTCCGAGCAGGAAAAAAAAAATACCCCACACAAAGTGTTCCAGAAACTCAACGATAAAAATTTTCACACACCCAACACGATGGCTTCCCACGCAGATGACGAGCTTAAGCCATCCACCACCGAAGGGTAAGTTGCCCGGTTTTTATCTTGGTGGGCCTGGTGATCCCTTCCCCGCACCTTGGTCTGCGGGGCTTGGTGCTTCGCCGTCGCGGGGGCGTATGATTTCACGATAATGGCTAACAGATATACCGTAACACAGGTACAAGGTGGGGGAAAAGAAGTCAGTTGATGAATACGCAAAGCTAGGTCCGATTAAACCGCTCCGATTGTCTACTTTCTCCGGTGGCTGCCTACAGCAATGCCAGTACTATTGAGGCCGTATTGGGCAAAGCTGACTTTAGATTTTAGATGCCGAGGATGAGTCTCTCGCCCGCTGGAAGAAGTCCCTGGGCATCGGTGCTGGTAGCACCGGTGGCTCTCTTGGAGAACCCGGTGATATGCGAAAGGTTTCATTATATTCCAGGAAGCTATCATGACGGCCAGATATCTAACATTAAACCTTAATTAGGTTGTTATCCTCCAACTCTGCTTATTGATCACCGGTCGTCCAGATGTCGTCATCAACCTCGATTCTGCTGAAGCCCTACGGGCCCTGGAGAAGAACCCTTTTACCATTAAGGAAGGTGCTGAATACCGGATGAAAGTCAGATTCCGGGTTCAGCATGAAGTTATCTCCGGATTGAGATATCTGCAGCTTGTGAAGAGGAAGGGGATCAAGGTCGATAAATCTGACGAAATGATGGTCAGTACGCACCTTGGTTATTAGGAATTTAGGGTCGGGCTCTAACCGTTGGTTTCGGTGGATAGGGGAGCTACGGACCAAATACCCCCGAAACCCCTCACTACGAGAAAACTTGTGAGTACAATTATCCTTATTAATCTAAATATTTCAGTGGGGGTACCAGAGTCCCGGGGCTAACAACTATGAACAGTTGCTGAGGAGGAGGCGCCCTCTGGAATGCTCTACCGTGGCTCCTACAGCGCTCTCAGCAAGTTTATGGACGACGACCATAATACCCACTTGGAGTTTAACTGGAGTTTTGAGATCAAAAAGAGCTGGGATTAAGTCCTCGACTCAATTGTTTCCCCACTTTTCACTACTCATTCTTAGTGCGGCTGAGCTAGTTACCTTGAACTACTTACTGGGGCGTTTGTCATCGTATTACTTTTTTTCCTCCTTTTGAAATATCAATGTCGGGTCTCTCGATTTCTTAGTCTGGAGAACATGCATGGTCTGTGTGGTATGTACTGGGTAGTTTTTTCTTCTTCGGACGGCGGCATTTTGTTGAGCAGGGTGCAATAAATATTTTGCGCTATTGACGAGAAAAAAGAGTATTGAATGATGTTATTCCTTCAATAATCCGTGTCCGCCACAAACCACCGCCGGTCCCCGAAGTTCTGCCCATTTAAAGTAATACCGGTTGCCCATGAGCCGTTACAGTATGGTATAAGTACTCGAGTACATGAGGGAAAGCCTCTTGGTTAGGAATTGATGAGATACGAGAAGTGCAGCAACATCGGCACCTCAGCGCCATTTCACGGGCCTGGGTACACAATCAACGTTTTAGGGCCTGCTTAGCAGCGACGGTTTCCCGGGGAACGAGCGGTGCCAAATTGGCAACAGCTGGTTAAACTGTTTCATGACGGAACGGTCTTGAATGGAACTATCGTACCATATCGCAACTAAACAGGCTTTTAGGAATGTGGTAACGGAGGAGCTCTCAGGTGTGGCGGCTGCCTGAGCTCCGAACTCCGAAGAAAGAATACAACGGCCAGCGGTCCTGGGGGAGCTAGCCCCAAGTAGGGCAGGACTTGTGCTGACAGAAAGGGAGTGGTGCCCCAAATCAAAATGGCCATAGATTTACAGTATCATACGAGTACCGTATGTTCGTTCTTCTCTCTCTAATTAGTCATTAGATCCTGTCTACTTTTTAGACAAAACACCCATTCTTTCCTCCCAATTTAAATAGAGCACATTGCGTGACATCATGCTCTATTTTTCTAACTCCAACAAACTTCAAAGAGTAATGGGAACTGTTTGGGGCGGAAAATATTAGAATCACCCTTTGAAATTGCAAACCGGATCTCTCTTTTTCACCCTAGTTATGCCAGTGTTTGTTATTTTGTGGCCGAGGGACTGTCCCTAAACCCCTTGTTTTTAACTCCGCAGAGTTTCAAATATCATACTGTAGTTAGACCCCCTTATTATATAGGTTTCCCCCCAGAAATAACTACCGCATTCTATGACATTTTTCTGTTCACACTAGGGTAATATTTGTGCCTAGTGGTTTGTTGCAACATAGAGGCTTGGTAACATAGAATCAGAGGTCTGAGCTCATATTTCTCACGTCCCTTCCATCGACGTGGGTTCTTCCTTGCCCTGCCGTGCCGTACTCGGGAGCAAAAGTGAGAAGCGATAAGGTGCCGATACAAAGTACGATAGGGGTACGGTAGTGAAAATGAGGCCCTGCATTTGTAATCTCGGAAGGAACCCTATCAAGACCTCTTATCAGTGCGAAGTGTGCACACTGCACAAGGCTGATACTTTGACGGAACATATATATGAAGCCTAGGTCCTTCCCAATCGTTCTTAAGGACTTATAAAAAAAAAATTCCAATCGCTCTCAGAAAACAGCCATCCCATAGCCCACCAGACCTTCGTTCACCGACACCAATTGTGGGGCTAAGATCACTGGAATCCTCGGGCTTAGGTTCATAGGCCCGACCTATCCCCGTTCTACGGGCTTCATGTTGGTCGGGATTTGAAGAAGAAAAAGAAATGAGAAAGGTGCTCCAATGGACCCCCACTTTCTTTCTCTTTCTTGCAATTTGAAATGCTCAACTAATGCTAAAACGTTTCTCTTTCTAGTCGCTACCATGGCCTCTTGCCTTCGAGATTTCAGTGGAAAACTAATGCATGATATTCGAGACACAACTCAGTATTGAAACAAAACGGTTCAGTCTGTGCCAAGACAGAGTATGAATTGTCTCCGCGAAGCGAACCGAAGAGCGGGAAAAGTTGCTGGTCGGGATTGAAAGACCATCTTCGCTCTTTGGCCCATCATGCGGCCGTACCTTACAGGTCGCCGGCTGCAGGGTCCATATGCATCTTTCTCAGAGCTCCCTCCAGGAGCCTGCCAGCACCTCGGCTTTTTCGGCTGAATTTCTCATCGTGATGGTCAGGCGCTCCTTTCCTAGAAGGACCGGGAGTCCGTCATCCTGCGTCACAAGACCGCCCCTCTCACGTACCCGGTATGGTCATGAAGCGGTGAGACTTGCTGCTAGCCACGTAAGAATCAAGAATCAGCTATCGCACATGAGAGGATCAGTCTTGCGGACCACCGGAGCTTGTCAGCTAGACTATTCACTCACGATGAATGCCCTGCCCACTTTCCCCACTTCCCCCCGAAATACAAAGCTCCCAGCTTCCCCCCAAATTTGGGGGGCGAAAAGAGCCCCATCAACCAGCGGTCTTCTTGAGTTCTACCCATTTTATTCCCCACGACGAACCTGAACCAAGCGACGACCTCCATAACAGCTTGATGGATTGCGGCAACGACAACTCTCTCTGATTCCATTCCATTCTTCTGGGGGCTTCAGTACATAGGACTACCAGAAATACTATAACATTGTTTCCTATACAAGAGAGATACCTATTTCTTTCTAGCTATACAGCTTCACTTGGGCCCCTCCTCCCCCCCCCCCCTCCAGCTTCCACCGTTTCATTCCCAGCAGCCTTCTTACTTTCATACAATGGTTTTCCTTGGGTCCGTTCTGATCCTTGTTGCTGCTCTGGGATATTGTTCCGGTTTCGCCGCCGCTTACGTCGCCACCGGACACCGTCCAGACGCTCGACAGCTCACCTTCTCAAGCGGTGACCCCCTGCCCTACGAGCATGACGCTACAACGTGGTACACGGCCTCACCACAGCCCGTGAAGAACCTCGAAGACTGGATCGATATTGAAAAAGGTCTAGCTTTTGAGTATCTTCTCGACAATATCGCCCCAAATGGTACCAATACTAAAGGAGCTGCGGACGGAACGGTCATTGCCTCTCCCTCTAAAGCTTACCCTAATTATTTCTACCAGTGGGTTCGTGATGCTGCGATAACAATTCAAGGCGTCATCGATCAGTATGAGAAATCGGAAGATTTGGCGCTGAGGGATATAATCGATAATTATGCAAATGTGCAAGCTCAAATACAGGGCACATTTAACCCGAGTGGGGGGTTTGCAACCGGTGGACTTGGCGAGCCAAAATTTATGGTCGATGGTACCCCCTTCACCGGGTAAATTCCCTTTGCTCTGTTGGGGGTTTATTTAGCAAAGTGCTGATCGTGTGGATGAATAGATCGTGGGCAAGGCCCCAGAGAGACGGGCCCGCCCTTAGAGCTCTTACTCTCATAAACTTCATCAGAGCAGTTAACCAAACACACCCGGAGCTCGTCACTTTACAGTGGATTGGCAAACTCTACGATCCCGATCTTTCAGCGAGATCTATCGTCAAATCTGACTTGGAGTATGTCTCTCACCACTGGGACGCCATCGGGTTCGACCTCTGGGAGGAAATTCGGGATTTACATTTCTTCACTGCTCTTGTTCAACATAAAGCCTTGGTACAGGGCAGAGATCTTGCTCTTTCGCTTGATGACTATGGAGCTGCGTCATGGTATGACAGTCAGCAAGTGGCATTGAAGCGCTTTATCAAGACCAAGTTCTGGGATGGACGGCATGGGCACTTGAAGGCATACCAACACACACCCTATAGATCTGGACTAGACTGTAGCATAATGCTTGGCTCCATTCACGGTGGTCAGAGCGACTTATATCCACCCTGGTCGGATGAGGTGCTTGTGAGTACTCAAATGTTTATCAACCAAATGCAGGTCCTGCATCCCGTCAATAAGCAAAGGCCACCCCACTACCCTGAGGACGAGAGGCTCCGGGGCGTCGGCCTTGGAAGATATATTGAGGATGTTTACGATGGTGTCGGCACCAGTGAGGGCAATCCTTGGTAAGTTTTTCTTACTTCTTGTGTTCCGGATTGCCGAGCAATGCGTTGACATCGCCAACTTAGGTTCCTTTGCACCTCAAGTGCATCTGAAATTTTCTACACCGCCATCGCGCACTTCATTGACGAGGATGAATTCCAAATCACTCGCATCAATCGCCCCTTCTTCAACAGACTCCATCCTACCGGGAGAGCCAGGCTGGGGAGGGTCAGATCGGGCGATCCCGACTTTCGTAACTACTTGCAAGCCATGTTCACATATGCCGACAGTTTCCTCAACGTTATCCGTTACCACGCAAAGGAAGGCGGCCGACTGAGCGAGCAATTCGGCAAGTACGACGGATTCCAGAGGGGAGCTCACGATCTTACCTGGAGTTACGGAAGCTTCCTGATGGCGGCTGATAAGAGAGAGACAGCTAGGAGGAGATTGTTTGGCTCGCAGCACTAGAGAGCGTCTTTTTGAGTGTATGCGTCGTTAAGGTGGAAAAAGTCATCATTTTTAGTATTCTGGAGTTTTGTTGTCTTCGGTCTTTATTTCCATGCTACATTGAATTACTGTACTATGCTGCTTTTTTTTCTTTCTGTTTTAAGTAAGGATTACCCCGCATGGCTTGCATCCGTTTTTGCGAAAATGGCGCATTAGGGGTTTGGTTTTTTTCTTTTCTTTGTCGGATAACAGGGATTGATTGGTGGTTCAAGACCAAAACCGAGATTACAGTCGAGGCTGAAAAGTTCTCGGAATGAAGAAAGTTCGGATTTCCCTTGAATTCGGTCCGATAGGAATATCATGGCCTGTCTATCTGTACTGTACCAGCCTGAGGTGGGATTACTGTGTGCTGAAAAGATGTCGGGAGGTCCCGTGGTGGGTTCAGCACCATAGGGCGCCTAAGACGCTGTACGAGTACTGCAGGGAGTCCAAGTGACCTACTGGTAGTTCGTGCCAGCACCCACTAGCTGAACTATTCGCTGGATACAGAAGTTAGAGTGTCAGGTGTTGCAGAAGGAAGGAAAGGGAGCAAGGGGTGGAGGGAAGAGGGGTATTGGTGGATATGTACGATAGAGTGCTCGCACTTGTCTTTTAGGTGCCATGGCGTATCACCGGTTCCTACTCGAGTCAGTGGTTTACGCATGACATGGGGGGCTGGGAGAGTAATTGGTTATTTCAGGCGAGAGCAACCATCGCGTGCCGCAAGTGTGAGCTGAGTTCTTGAACAGTGCTGCGTGGTGCTCTGTACTCTCTACTCGAGTAGTCTGCTGTAATCTGCTGTGCCCGCAACCCGCTCGATATAAATTTATATCCAAAATCGAAGTGCCAGTTCACAAACCCCATCACACCACCACCACCACCACCACTGCGGCAGGAGAAACTGCTGAGAAACTCACTGTAGATACGGACCTACGTAAATTAGTCTACTCGGGCAGAGAAAGAAGGAATCTGTCTGTGACATACGCCGAGGTCTGGGTGTACTCGTAAGTGCGAGATCGACGTTAGATACAAGAGATATTTTGCATGTGACTCTTCGCCCCCCCCTTGGCCCCCGTGATGGTGGTCATAAGCGGGAGGGCGGAGAGGGTCTTCTTGGCTAGCTGACCGCCGTTGTGAGTGGGTGGGCGGCTGATCCTTCTCTTTTTCTTCTTTGTTCGTTTTGTTTACTCGTAGAGATTGCTTCTATTTATGGAGTTCGGGTGAGTGAGCTCACCCTCCCTCCACTATGTTTACTCTACTAGTAGGCTCGACTGAAAGTTAAAGAAAGCAACGGAGAATACGGGTAGGTCAAGCACATTTGCCATTATTGCCGAAGCGGGGGTCTTTTTTTAAGGAGCCGCTAGACTATATTGCATAATACCTGGTTCCAAGCAAAAGAAGCCATACTAGTATTGGCATTGATCCTCATCACAACCATGCCCCACTCTTATCTCCATCTACTCGTAGAGGTGTGGGGAACACAATGCGATGAAACGCTTAGTCTACAAGTAAAAGTAACTGGTGCTCGAGTATGGGTATCGTAATTGGTGCGAACACAGCCCAGCTCAGCCATGCCAAAAAAAACCCCCCATTTACCATAACCAAAAAACTAAAATCGATATGCCAAGACCAGTATTCGAGATGAGCGGCGAATCTCCCTTCATGGTTGGCTGTGGTGATGATGGTGGAGGGGTTCCTTTATTTATTTACAGTTATCTATTTGTTATGTCTCGCCTATTGTGATGATAATAATAATATTGTTATTACTCGAGTATTACCACCCTCATTATTTACCCGCCAACCACCATCACCACACCGCCACGAGCATTGCCGCCGTTAACACGAATCCAGCCCGACTCGTACTTTGCTCACGGAAACCCTGACTGTCTCACTTCCCTTCCCTTTGCCTCTCCCGCTTCCGCCCTTTTTTTTCACTCCTTCCGTTTTCACAGTTTCCGCCGTTTACAGTACCGTGCTCGTGTATCGTACCTCTCTCTCTCTCTCTCTCTCTCTTTCTTTTCTTTTTTTCCTTCTTCTTCTTTTCTTCCTTCTCTACAGACAGCTTTTCTCATAGTACCGTTTGGTGAGGGGAATCATCGTTATTCGTCCGTCCGTTTGAGTTTGCTTTTGGTAAACTTTCACATCCGCTCTTTGGGATAGGAGGAAGGGTTCCTGAAGGTTCTTGCTTATCCGGTCGCCCGTTATGCCTGGGAAGTGTGAGTTTTTTTTCCCTCTTTTCTCTCATTTAAACCCCCCCCCCATTTGGATCCGATTGCTGATTGATTGATTGATGTAGACGGAGTGATACTTGACGCCGGCTCGAGCGGGACTCGTATTCATATCTATAACTGGGAGGATCCCGCAAAGACACGGAAGAAGGGGAGGAAGGGTGGGCTGCAGAAGTTACCCGAGATAAAGACAAACAAGAAATGGACCAAGAAGATCAATCCCGGTTCGTTTGCCAATTCCTTCCTTCCGGCACTTTTGAATTCTAACGGTTCTTTCAGGTATTTCGACGTTCGGCGAGCATCCGGAGCGGGTTGGAGAGGATCATCTCAAGGGTTTGTTCAAGCACGCACTCAGCCAGATACCAAAGGATGCCATTGCCGATACACCATTATTCTTGCTCGCCACTGCTGGGATGAGGTTGTTGCCGGACTTACAGCGGAAAACATTGCTGGAGGAGATTTGCGCTTATGCTCGTAAGACGACACAGTTTCTCCTCCCCGATTGCGGCCTTCACATCCAGGTTATCGCTGGCGAGACGGAAGGGTTGTATGGCTGGATTTCGGCAAACTACCTGCTGGGTGGTTTCGATGACCCGGAAAAGCACGCACACGGGAAGGGACATCACACATATGGGTTCCTGGATATGGGAGGGGCTAGCGCGCAGATTGCTTTTGCACCGAATGCAACGGAGGCAGAGAAGCATGCTGATGATCTGGTATTGCTGAAAATGAGGAATTTGAATGGCGATCCGGTGGATTATAAGGTGTTTGTGACCACTTGGCTGGGGTTCGGGGTGAACCAGGCAAGGAGCAGGTATATCGATGCTTTGGTTGGAGCAAGTTCCGGTGGTGGTATCACTGAATTGCCGGACCCTTGTTTGCCCAAGGGGTTGAAGTCCACATTAAAAGGGAAGAAAATTGGTGACGCCGATGTATCTGATGAGAAAGTTCATTTGGTTGGAACCGGGAAATTCGAGGAATGCCTGCGTCAGACCTACCCATTGTTAGGGAAGGATCACTTGCCATGTAAGGAGGTTTCCTGCCTGCTCAAGGAGGGTCATGCCCCGGCCATCGACTTTGATATCAACCACTTTGTTGGTGTATCTGAATACTGGCACACTACTCACGAGATTTTCGAGACGGAGCATGATGCGAAAGCATACGACTTCGCGACCTATCAACAAAGGGTGGGGGATTTTTGTAATCAAGATTGGGGTACCATTGAAGAGCTTGTAGGGAAGAAAAAGTGGGGAAATAAGGTTGACGAGGAAAAGGCCATGCAGACTTGTTTTAAGGCGAGTTGGCTGATTAATGTTTTACACAATGGCATTGGCATTCCACGTGTTGGACTCGAGACCAGTGGCAATTCAAACCACAACGGAACTGAAGAAGTTATTGAGGCCGCCAAATCGAAGGGATTCATCGACCCGTTTCAACCGGTTAATAAAATCGCCGATGTGGAGGTTTCGTGGACTCTGGGAAAGATGGTTCTATACGCAGCGAGTCAGATCCCTCCATCTGATGGTGAAGTGAATGCTGTTGGTTTTGGGAAGAACGTTATAGGCGATAATGGTCTTCCCAATGATTTCGAGTACGCCGCATCTCAGAGAGCATCGTACCATCCCGATAAGTCGGGTGGTTCTGGGGGATCAAATTCTAGCATGGAAGGTAGTAACGATCAGGCCCACTGGCACGATTCGCTCTGGAGAGAAGGCGATAAGACCCCCAGACGTATCCCCGGACTCCTGCTGTTCCTCATCATATTCTGTCTCGCCGCTTTCCTCCTGATGGGCCGGGAGCGCAGAAGAAGGTTCTGGAGAGCCATCAAAATCTCTAGCAAGCGCGGGAAGCGGAAGATCCTGGGCAGCCATGGTGTTATCATGTACGAAAGGGTTATGGAAGAAGGGCACAACCAATTCACAGACTTTGAACTCGGCAGCGTGTCTTCCTCTTCATCGGATGATGAAACTGGTGGTTGGAGGGCTAAGGGATCTTTATATGACCCTCCGACTGGAGGAACGGGTGCCGATGCAGTTAGGTCTGGGTTGGGCACTCGAGTTGGTAGTAGGGAGAGATTGCCAATGACCACGAGAAGTGGAGATATCTCTCCGCGAGGAGGTAGCAGTGCTAGGGCCCGAAGTCCAATGCCGCCACGATAGCGTCTATATTAGGCGTTTTGCTTTCTTGATTAAGTTGCTCTTTTTTAGCCCTTTTCTCTCTTCTTCTCTCCTATTATAGCTTGCGTTTTACTCTTCATTTTTAATATTTCGGTTTTTTTGTCTTTTTTTCATTTTCCTTTTCCGTTGGCGTTGTAGATGGAACGACAAAATGGGATGTGTGTATATATAGTTATAGAGCTACGAACGAGCAAAAAGGAAAAGATGTTTTTATTTTACCGTATCGTACCGTATTAAGCGTTTTAACTCTCACCTTGGTTATTAAGAATCGAAAGTAGCCCCCCCCCCCCCAGAAACACCTCTTCCCATCTAAAAACACCCCCACATTGAACCTTACATGCACACCCACAATTAACAAGGCACACGAACGCAACTCCCCTCAATTCAATCCTCCCTCTCCAAAAACCCCGGATCTAACTCGACCTTCTTCTCAAACTTGACCCACCAATCATTAAACACCCTCAACGGGACCATCTCCTCCCCGCCACCACCCCCAGAAAACGAACTCAAAAAGTTGAACGCATCCTGAATAATCCTCCTAGCCAAAACCACCGTCTCGACCCGACCCATCCCCCCCCCAACCCCCGCCCCCGCCGCCATCCCTACCCCCGCTCCCACCCCCACCCCAGCACCCAACTGCGAAGCCACATTCCCCACCTCCTCAATGCTAACCCCAACCACAACCTGGCCCTGCAACCCCTTAGCGTCAACACGGAATACAGCACTCGGCTTGGCGGCCGAGATGGCGCCCAGGAGGCGAAAGGGCTGGCCGGGGAATTGTATGTGCACGCTGGCCGCGTGGGTCTCGGGGATCTGCGTGTCGGGCAGGAGGAAGACTACTATGTGGTTCAGCGGCAGGGCGAGGGCGTGGATGAAGGTTGTCGCGTTCAGGGCGTTGAGGGGGGCTTGGACTGTTTGAGGGGTTTTGTATGTTAGTTAAATAGGTGGGGTTGTGGTTGTGGTTGTGGTTATGGTTGGTTGGTGAGTGGGTGAGGTGAGGTGAGGTGAGGTGAGGTGAGGTGAGGTAAGGGAGGGAGGGCGGGAGGGAGGGATATATATACCGGGTCGGCCGGGGCAGATTATTGCGAACATTTGGTTGGTCGGTCGGTTGGTCGGTTGTGGTTGGGTGGGGTGGGGTGGGAAAGGGGTTGTGGTGGATTTGTGAGGGGTTTGGGGATTGTAAGGGTGGGGTTTTCTCTTCTCTCTCTTGATGGGGTTTCTCTTTTGTTCTGCGTTCGAGGGAGTAGGGTAGGTGGTTGGTTGGTTGGTCGCGGTGCTGGTGGGGTGAAAGGGGGGGTTGTTGTGTTCTGCCTGGTACCTATGGTACCCTGGTTGACTTATATGTACGTATCGCGTTAGGCTACCCGTATGTTGTTATCTCGGGGGCTGCGAAGGGCGGGACGTCCTTCCAAGGCGTTCTGGGAGATACATAGCGACGGAGCATCAAGTATCACTCGCCAGATTTGTGATTTTGGCAGGGACGAGCGCGTGGGAACACAAAGCATCACATTATTATCATGACAGAAGATCCACAAGTCATGGCACGCCCCAATTTGCGCTCAATCAGTCATCTATTAATTCTCTCTCTCTCTAACGCCCTCATGACTGCAGAAAAATAAACTTCCCAAAACAAAAGGAAAAAAATAGATAAATATAGAAAGAGAATGGGGAGAAAAGGAGAAGCGGTTTAACCCCTGTGGGATAAGTGAAATGCCAAGTCAAGGAAACATATTTCTCGAATGGGATCGTGTGCTTTCAATTTTATGCTATCATGACCCTCCCGCTGCGATGGGGCAGTGAAGACGGAAAGAGAGGGATAACGAAGAGGTTCGGAAAGAGAGAGGAGAGGAAGAACGAAGGAAAAAAAAGGTGTGGTAATACATATGGGGGTAAGAATTTTTAAAGTCGTCCAGAGTGTTCTAACATGTAGAGATACCATAAAGACGGGAATAATTGAGAATGGCACTGGGACATCCGGAATCTCCCCCTTTTACAGGTAGTGGGGGGAGAAACACAGCAAAAAGGTCCCCTTCAGCCCTTAGTTGGGACAAATAAAAAGAAAAAAAGTGCGACAAGCCCCACTAGGGGAGGGGACCCAACCCTGGCGGGTCTCACAATTGTTCCAATTTCTATGGTAAGCCTCTTGTAAAATATATTGCAAAATTGAAAAGAAGGAAAAGAGAGGTAGGATATTTCACTGCCCCTACAAACTACCGTAAAATGAATCCACAGGTTCCGTTCTAAAAAAGCTTGCGACATCCGCCTCCATCTGCCTTGTGAGTGCCTCGTCATCGCTTGGCTGTTGGTCTTCCTGAGGCACGTAGTCGTCATCTTCACCAGTCAAGTCTACCATTTCTGCTGGGGCCGCTGCAGCTGGGGGTTGCTGCTGCGGCTGCTGCGTCGGAATCTGAACCGCAAATCCAGGTTGCACACCCTGACTATTCGTGGCAGAGTCCTTCTCAAGGACAAAGCCTCTGGGAACGGCTTTAGTAAGGACCTCATCCCGTCTAGCGTTTCTCAGCCACCCACGGGCAGAAGCCTGCCCTGCATTTCCCATCTCGTTCATCTGGGTTGCCAATTCATCCCATTTCCCACTTTGCACATCCTGGCCGAATTTCTCGTGGCCTTTGAGCTCCGGTATGAGAATTGAAGACTCGTACCATCTCCCCTTGATGTCTTCCAATCTTACAGAGTACTCATTTTGAATACAGCGCCAGGTTCCCACAGTTGGGCTGTTGGAGGCGTGCGAAGTGACTTTGTTCTTGAGCTTGGTTTCGTTGATCAGTCTTACCGGGAGCCACTGGGGGATTTGTGGAGGTGGCGAGGTGGCTGCTGAATAGGTGACGAATTCGTATATATCGCCCATTACTGTGATGTCCGTGCTGGGGGTTCTGGTCTTGTTCGGGGGCTGTTTTCGGTGGTCTTGAATGCTCACCACTACCATGATTTCGAGGCCCGTTAAATTTGCTTGAGGGACAGCATGTCTTTTGAGCCTAACAATCTCTCCTATCCAGATCTTCTCGGCCCCGTAGAAGACGCCAGCATAGAAATTGGCGTGGGGGTAGTCGATCTTATCAACTAGGCAGTAAGACGTATCAATATCCCTAGACTTTATAATGCTAGCGTCAACTTCAAGACCACGAACTGCTCGAAATTGGCCCCAATTTATGGATTCAAACTCCATGATAATGCGCAGGGATGGTATTGTAATTTCGGGGGTGCTCCAAGCCAGCCAGGGCCTTAGCTCGCTAAGTGTAATTCTAGGGTAAGGTCTAGACATCTCAGCCTCTAGTGGTGACTTTAAAACTTGGACAGTGTAACCGGGGGACTCAGGCTCAGGTCGGGCTACGATAACGCCCAAAGACCAAGCTTCTGTACAGTGGCACCAAACCAGCTCACCAGGGCGAAAAATGTTTTTCCCTATAGCGGCATCAAGGGCACGTTCTACAGCGGTATATGAGGAAGACATGTGACTTGGAGGGAATGGTGCAGGAGTTGGAAGTGTAGGGGCAGGCGTGGAACTACTCAAGCGAGGGTTCACTGCTGTGGCCGTCGATCGGCGAGGAGCTGTGGGGGCTGCCGGGGCAGGGGCTGCTGCAGCCAGAGCTGCATTCGCAGCAGCTCTCCTGGTGACCTTCGCTCTAGGAGAGGCTGTTTGGGCGGTGGTAGAAGATCGCTCCTTAGTGGTAGCGCCCCTGGTACTCATGCCCGAAGTTTGAGCAGAGGTGTCCACAATTGGCTCTGCCGGAACCTCACTCTTCCCGCAGCAAATCCTACACTCGCAATTCTTGGGGTTCCTGGTCGCGTCGGAAGCCAGCCATAGAAAATGTTGCCTAAACTCCGTAATCGATCTGTATCGTTTTCGAGGACCTTTAGGATGGCCGTAGAGGTATGTGTCTGTACGCGCTTTTATTGACGAGTTCTGCGTAAGGTTAGTCACAACCCGAGGGGGTCGGGAAAGGAATCAAGATAGAGCTCACAGGTCCTGGTACTCTAACGTGTTCGTAGAGCCGGTAACCAGCTGGTAGTTCGGCCAAAACAAACTTTCTCCCCTTTTTGAAGAGCTCCGGATCTTGAGTTTCTACTAGCCACATCGCTAACTTCTGAAGCCAATGAATCTCCTTAGGGCTACAGCGCTCTACGGGGCGAAAGTAATCTTGATCGCCATTGGCCTCTGGTGTTGTATCCAACATGTCATCCGTTGGACCATTTGCGCCATCTTGCCATGTTGTAACGCCGTCTGACCAGTGAAGAGATAGAATTAGGGGAGGTTCGTCGGGCAATACCATTCTTGAATCTTGCTAGGGAGTTAATGCTACCCGAATTGGAGAGTAAGTGGAGGTGGTGTATCCCGTGAAGAGAGAGTTCGTGAAGCAATATTCCTGAAAAGCAATGACAATTGTGGCGATGGGTGTTACAACCGGGAGTGATCGTGTAGGGTGCAGAAGTGGGGGAGACCAGCGAATACTTGCCAACGAGTTTGGCTGATCTGCTTAGGTGAAGAAGAGCGAGAGATTGATAGGGAGAGAAAAGCCTCGCGGTGTATCTTTCGAGAAAGCGGTCCTCCCCTCCACCTCTATTGAAACTCGAGTGATGTTTTCACCGAGCAAGAAGTTGTTGGATGCTGCTCCTCGGGCTGTTGATGGGTGAAACAAACTCAGCAGGCTCATGCGCGGAGCAGGCCCAGGCAAAAGATGTTGACACAAGAGCCTCAAGCTCCAGAAAGGGAGCAGGTCTGGGATGATCATCCAGGCACATGCATAAATCAATAAGGATTACCCGGCCGTTATTCTCCGTCTACCTCAAGCACCCAGTGCAATTCCCAAGCGATTTCAAGACACCAAATAATTCAATGTATCATAGAATACAAGTATTACCAGTATATGGATAAGTATTGCAGTTTGTTATCAAGTTCATCTATCTTAGAAACGCATCGGTGGCCCTCGTACTTATGCTTTACAGTAGTTGAAATTAATATTGTATCATACTTGGGTTGTTGTGGATGGCAATAGGTTAAGTACGGTATGCTACCGTACCTGTAGAATCGTGTCGGGTGGTATGTGGCTTCGGCAGATATATCGGGAGACCGGGTATGCAGATGGTGTATGTTCGAGTACTAGGAGATACCTATCAACTCCACATGATTGGATCTTGAGGAAGACACCCCCAATTACTCCCCATGCATTTACCCGAAACAAGACGATATTTTTCCAAAACAAAAATGTACAGAGAGGTTCATTAGAGGTCGGAAAGATAGAGAGACCCCTGTTGGGATAACTGAGCAACGGGGGCTCAGAAAACTTGGAAAGTTGTAACGGGGGGCAGCTCCCCATAAGGATAGACAGAGCAAGAAGTCAATGATGTTTGCTGAGTATTAACATGATGAAACTTTGCGCATCGTGATGTGCAACAAGTATACTTTTAAGGTGTCTTGTAACACTATCAGTCTTTCCAGCTATTTATGATCGCCCAATTTCCTGACCCTGTTAGTTTCCGAACTTTAGCGAACCCCTCTATAGATAGATATAGAGCTCTATAGGTTATATCAGCACGACGCCTGTATCGGTACTCGGAAGGGTCATTAAAAACGGGGGGGACATAACCCTTGTCTCAACAGAGAATCGTATGGGATCAGCAGAAATACCATTGAACCATCCAAGTACCTAAGCTCCCGAAATACATGCCAAACCTACATGCCACCCGACACCACTCTATTGGTGCCTAATTTGGTCGACGGAAGAACGAAATCCTTGCACACTGTGCTCGCGCGGCCGAGTTGAAGCCGAACACCTAAGGTGGACATTTCCACACCCATACAAAGTGTCCGACTTTAATTGGGCTGCGAGAGTGTCCGAGATGAGACAAGCCAAGCTGCAGCCTCCACGTAATTCGGGCAGCCTTACTCGCAGCAAAGTGCATTTTGGTGAAAACAAAAATAAGAAAATCCCGGAGGGAGGAGGAAATAGTGAAGAGAAGTGGATAAGAATAATAAGCATAAGAATGGAGCTGCAATACCGGTACACTAGCCGTGATGAAGGTTCCTAGCAGTGAAACTTTCGGACACCACGACCCGGGAAACATAGCCATTGAAAAAGTGTCAGAACCACCTTGCCTTTAGGCCTTTCCAAAATGGCAAAGAAAGTTTTTTTAAAAAACAGTTAGATTATTTGTTTTCTCACCGTCGGAGGGGGTTCTTGTGTCTGACTGACCGACCCCACTTAAATGTGGTGTATTTTTAGGCCGGTCAGCTGGCAAAAAATTACGGGGACAATCGCTAGACCAACGTTCAAAAAAGGATTGTAGAAAAATGTTTAAAAAGTATCTGGATGCTTCAAGTCGTTCTCAAGAATTTCCGCACTTTTTATCGAAATTTATTTGGGATAAAGGACGAGTGATAGTCTGCGGATATTTTTCTTTTCCTTGCTATCTGGAGCCTTTTGGGTGGTATAGTACAGTCGCACCTCATTGTCCCGGATGACCAAAATCCGGGGAATCACTCAGGGACAACGAGGTGCGACTGTATGTCTCGGCCAAGAGTGGTATTGGAAAGGTATGCGCGGGAATCCATCGTATGGAAAGGGTTTTTCTCCTTCGATTTTGCACGCAAGCCATTCGGTGGGCAAGGGGGTTGGTTACGCAACTTCCCACCCGTTCCTGCTGGCTCCATAGAAAGCTTATTATGGTGAGGGAACTCTGCGCGCGGAGTGCTTTCCCAAGAAAATATTGTCCATCTTCACCCACCCGAGGATTGTCAACCACAAGTCTAATGAGAATTATGGCTCCATTAGGTGATAGAGTGGGTGATCCTCTACACCACTAATAGAAATGTCTCAAGTTTTCATGAAGATATTGGGGTTTAAAATTTGGGTAGGAGTAGGGAGAATGTCCAGGATACCGGTAGGTTAATTACTGTTCCATAACTTCTTACCGGGCCCTACACCATCTAGTTGCAGTGCCCTTAGATAGGGCACGTGACTGATATCTATCGGCCGCTCTCGTACAAGTACCCTCGCACTCGAGTAGAACCATTTAAGTTAGCATTTATCTTTTACTCGGGAAATGCAAATTCTGAGTTAAAAATGTCTAGTTTATTGGCGTGCACGGACAAAATTTGTATGGGGTGGTGACTTGGAGGGGGGTTTGGAGTGCCTCCTCACACCTCCATGACCCCCACATGCGAGGAGATTTGTTCGTGCAGAAGTGCTAAAACAGAATGAAAGTGCATTTGTCATCCGCCAGAGAAAGTGCTGGTTATGATATTATTGGAGGAAGGCAACCTAAGCCCCGCACATCCTGCGCCAGGGACTGTTACCTTGATCCTAAGGTCCGGAGGAGCGCGCAGCACAACTCAACCTCGACAATGGGGCAAGGCTAGATTACTTCTTTTGGAAATGCATCCTTCTATGATATATATTAGTCTATTAAGACCTTTAATTACTTCAAAAAAAAAGACTTAAAAAAAACTAAAAGAACTCTGCACGGTTCTTAATATTCTACAATCCAGCGGTTTCTTCAATCCATTTGTTGGCTTAGTAGGAGCGTATAATGGATTAAAACCGGCCAAAATACCGTGCTCGTAGTTGATATGTTGTTTGGGCGGTAGGGGGAACCGGGGGAGAACCGAATGAACGATGATGTTGGTTTTGTGATTGATGTTGGGACTCTTCAAGAATGAAATCGGTTGTCCAGAACGCCCGAGAAAGAGGAAACACAAGCCACCAAGCAAGGAATACAGGTTGGCGTAGTGTGGATAATTGTGTTGTGGATGTCTCGGGGGCGGAGGGGGGGGGGAGGGAATTATTATAGAAATTATATGAACCAATCCCAAATGAAAACGACTCCGGAAAACGCTACAGCGCCCCAGAAAGCTGACCTAGCCATCGAGATCTTTTCTCCCGCCTTCTTCAGCTCCTTATTCCCTTTTTGGACATTATGGACGATCAACATCGAATCAGCAACGAGGTTGTCTATATGTGCATTCTGGGTAGCGAGGTTTGTCGCTAGCTGGGTTTGTAGAGAGGATATTTCGATGAGTGATTTCTCGGCCGACCTGAGGAGGGAGTGGTTAACCTCATGTGGGACAAAGAAAGGGTGTTAGCAAGTGCTTACCTGACTTGATCTAGAGTATCTTCATAATGTTTCACCAAGTCTCCGTTCTCTTGCTCGAAAAGTTGGAGCTGCTCTTTAGTGAGAAGATTCTCTATCTTCTTCCGTTCCTCATCTTCTAACCAGATATTCCTCCCTACCGGTGCGGCGGACTTAGAAGAGCTGATAGCTGGCAAGCTTGTATGGTTCGGCGGTAGAAAGCTGGGCGGAGCTTTGTGGAGGATACTCTTCCCTCTTTCGACCTGTCGCTGAAGCCGAATTTCCTGTTGCCCTCTCTGCAACTCACTGGCCTTTTCCAGTCGTGTTTTTAGTAGCCAAAGTACCCCTTCCCTATGGAAATTCAGTGTCCTAAGTTTATCTTCCTCCCTTTCTCGTTCCTCCGTCTCATCACGAAAGATACTGCGTAACCCCGAGGTGTAGCGCTTCCGAAGTAGCGCTTCTTCCGTTTGCGCCCTGACTTTCTCGGTGCTTTCTAGTCGAGAAATGATGGCCAAGAGTTCTTGAACAACGCCCTTCGTCTCTGCATCGATAGCGTCGCGCTGTGCATCTGTCAGTGACGTCGAGTGATTGTTACGGGTGAGCAACGGGGCGGTTGTTCGGGAGAGGTTCGGCCGGCCAGAGGTTGTGGAGAGATATGCTTGTCGGACGGAAAGAAGGTATTTTGTTAAGGATGATATGTGTGATTCCTGGAATGCTTGTGTCAGCTATCGAGACTTTTTGGTTGCGTCAGAGTAGGAGATGTCCTCACGATTCGGAATGCCTCCTTGAGAAACTCATCTTTGGGCGGAGGGGGCCTTCGGTCTAGGGGGATCACAGCAGTTGCTGGGTGGGTGGAAAGAAATGTGTTGAATACAGAAGTTACGTTCGTCATGACTCTGTGCTTTTCATGGTGAAGGAGTAATGATGGTGGTGGTGGTGGGGGTGGTGGTAAATGGTGGTATGTAGTAGGGGCACCTCGTGTCCCCACGCAGCACAATTCCCTAAACAAGATATGTGTGCCTATGTATACCGTACTCTAGTCGAGGCTAGCTGTACTTGCACAAGTAGAATAGGGGGACAGTCCTAACCGCATCCGAAACGAAACTGGAATAAGAAAAACTGTCAAGGCTAGGGTTAATCCGAACTTCAGGCAATTGATCCCTTGTAGCCCGCCTAGTCGCCCGCCTAGTTTCGTAGTGGGCAGTGTACAGTCTGAAAGCTTTGTACTTGACCATTCATAAAGTATTCGGATGCCGGGACCGGATATTGGTATGTCTTGGCGCCAAGGCATCCGAATACTTTATGAATGGTCAAGTATACTCACTCCAAGCAGGAAGTACCTGGGCACCGGGGTTAGGAAAATACTTGTGTATGGGATTCACAAGTACGTATTTGTGCGCGCAAACAGAGTTATCCACAATGTCCAGTTACTTTTTTTTTGGAGGATTTTACTGGTAGGGGGCATTGGCCAGCACCGGGGAGAGCAGAGTACCGTATTTTTTCGTGTTATACGGTTTTTTGCCAAGACCGGTTTTTGTCTTCTTAGATTGGGCACACAACCCTTGCAGACGATCACTCAGCCGCATTGCTGTAGACTCCTAAAACCCACACCTTGGTTACTATGCTGGCTGGAGGGATTTGAGGGCCCATTTCAGACTCCAGGCACCGGCTTGGCAAAAAACCGTAAGACACGAGACAATACGGTATTCAGATGTGGAAACTGCCAGCCTACCGGTGGCTAACAAAAATCAGGATCAAAGTGTTTGGTGATTCTAGCCAATGAAATTTTTGCTGGTCCAACCCCTGTCCCCTCTCCCGTTCCAGCGCCCAGCAGGGATGTGAACTTAGCCATCCCAGCGCCCTCACCCCCAGCAGGGGTGTTAAATTAGGTGCAAAGCACCTATTAGGGAGGTTTTGCTCCGACGGTCGTCACTAGAACTGTGCTTAAATCTTGGCAAAGTTCGGTGTGGCGACAGTAGATTTTTTTTCATCGTTTTGCTAAGAAAAGTCAACTTTACAAACAACCATACTTAACAACGCATCACAGCTGGGTCCGCCCCGGCACTACAGTCCAACTTGCTCCCCCCTCCGGCCCCACGACAGCCCGTCAGCGCAACACTCATCCCACCACCAAATGAAGCCCAAGCAGATAGCGGAAAGCAAACAGCAATCACTATGGATGCTAGTCTCCCAAGCGAATACCTACAAAGAAAGATACTTCTGTTTCTGGTTCTTCTTGTTACATATATAAAGAATATCCAACGAGTACGGCTACGCTTGCAAGAAGTAAGGGATGACCGGCTAAACCGACACCAATATCAACTCACACAAACACCGATAAGATACGATGTCAAGGTATTTCGCCTTGATGGCTGTGGCTGGGATGATGTCGATTTTCGAGAGTATCTGCGGTAGGTTGTTAGGTCCTTCTTGTGTTTCTTTGGTGAGAAACTTTCTTAAAGAGAAACTCCAACTGGCAAGTGCTTGAATTTTGGTCAGAGCTTACAATTTTTTACGTTATGACTAGTTTTTTTTTTCAAGCTAATTTAGATTCGTGTTCTAGATTTTCGAAGGAAGAAATACGGCGCATACTCCCATGCCTTGAGTTACACCATGTGAAGTGGTGATATGGCTTTCACCCCCAGCCTGAGGAAGCCTTTTGTATTCTACTGTACAGGCTGTCATATCCACATCGTTTGAAAGACTGTATGAAGATCTTTGGATGCTCCCGGGCTAGGATATCTGTGGTGTTTAATGATATGATCACATATCTAATATCAAGATATGCGGCGACACTGGCTTGGGATAAGCAAAGGCTTAGCATGGCAACCCTCCAACGATAGGCGAATGCTGTGGAGCAGGTGACTGGCTTGCGGGGAATTTGGGGTTTTGTGGATGGAACTGTGCGGTCTTTTTGTCGTCCAGGAGAAGATCAAGGTAGTTTTTACTCTGGATATAAAAAGGCTCATGCATTTAAGTTTCAAAGTATTGTCACTCCTGATGGTTTACTGTCTTCGTTGGTTGGTCCATTTCCAGGACCCATAGGCGATTGGGTTGTTTGGAGATCTTCTGGAATTGTTGAAATACTACGTGGGCTGTTTGAAGAAAGTGTAATACAAGAGGATGAAAGACTCTATGTATATGGTGATTCAGCTTATGCACCTGCTTTTGGGGTTATGGGGCCATTTTTAGAGCAGGTGCATAAGCTATTAACAGCGGAGCAGGAGGCAGCCAATGTAGTTATGTCGGGTCAGAGGATAGTGGTTGAGTGGGAATTTGGAAGCGTTCTTAATTATTGGGCATTAAATTCTTTCAAGCCTGGATTAAAATTGGGATTGTCACCAATTGCAGGTTACTATATGGTAGCTACTTTGTTAAGTAATATTCTCTTATGTGTTACCGGTGGAAATCAAATTTCCGAGAAGTATGGCTTATCACCACCCAGAGTGGAGGATTACTTGTACATATCAGAAGCCAGGTAAATTGAAAAAAGAAAAAAGAAAAAGAAAAAAAAACACAGAATTATTTTGATTGCAAAACTCTTAAAATTTCAGCTGTATTGTCTTTCACCTCCCCTAAAGCCTGCTCAGTAGTCTCCAAACGAGTTTCCAAGGCCTTAAGCCGATTCTCTGTCACCTCCAAACTTTCTTGCAAAGTATTCGCATCCTGATCTGTCAACTTATTTTCAGAAGTGTCCGGAACAAGAGAATTTGCAACACGTTCAAGAACTGCCGTTAAGCGATCACTTTCTTTTGCCAAACTGGCATCTAAAAGTTCTCCTCGCTCTCATATCTTCCTTCTCTTATCTCTTAAGGTTTCCACCTTTTCTTTCTTTATAGCTGTCTTTGTAGTAGTCTGAGCAGATACAGACTTTCCCTTCCCTTCCCTTTTCTTATCTCCTGCTCTTTCACTTCCCTCTCCACCATTATTCTCCCCCTCGCCCCCTTCATCCTCACTTCCAACCACATAGTGAGTATCAAGAGCAGCTATAGCAGCTTCGTGGTCCCTTTTTCCTTTCATAGTAGAAAGTAATCGTTGCCGATAGGCTTCAGCCGCTGTGTCGTCTTGTGCCTTTCTCTCTGTTACGGGGTAGCTAACACGGTAGGATTCCGAGCTAACTAGGCCGAGGATATTCACGACAACGGATTATAGGTCAGGAAGGCTCAATAAGATTTGTTTGATAAAGTAATAGAAGAATATCGTAATAACTTATAATATTGTTAAGGTCTCTTCTCCGTTGCTTGATAATGTTCTCAACCATCGGGGAGAGCCCTACTATTTATACTAATGTTCACGCTACTTTGACTTCTCTAGTAAAGAAGTATCTTTCTAAGAATTCAGTTCGTCAGAACAGAGTGCGAACACCGTTTGACCCTGAATCTTGCCCAGCTTGACTCTGAGAATCTC
>Ga0307513_10001507_pt1 | contig 33473 bp, 37 predicted proteins | sample 15_EM_MG_FD_202174 | JGI IMG/M metagenome (GOLD analysis project Ga0307513, IMG submission 202174) | Populus trichocarpa ectomycorrhiza microbial communities from riparian zone in the Pacific Northwest, United States - 15_EM | ecosystem: Host-associated > Plants > Roots > Unclassified | place... | reverse complement strand
GAAAGGTAGCTGGCTATACGTCCAGGTTGAGCCTCCATCGACAGATTTATAAATGGCGCCATTATTTGGATCCCACCAATTGGTGTACATGCCTATAATAGTTAAGACCCGGTATAATGTCAAACATGTGATCTCACCGGTGGCAACGTAGAGCTTCTCCGCGTCAGATGGATCAAGGGCAAGCGCGTCCGAACCCCAAACGTCCCAATTATCATTGCCAGCCCAGTCTGTCAGAGCGGTCCAGGTATCGTCCGCATTTAGCTTGTAGATCCCGCCCATATCTGTGCGCGCATAGGCGACCCCTTGCTGTTTTGTGCTGTAGAAAGCGGTCAGATCAGGTGAATAGAGCGGTCGGCCACGCTCACCTGAAGACGATACCAGATGTGAACCCTCCTCCTCCCCCTAAGAATGTTAAGATGGGCATTGACAGAATTATTCTGTAAATCCTCACCAATTTTGACGTTCTTCCATGAATATGGCTGCAGGAAATACTCAGGGCGAAGCTGCAGTTACACACTGGTCAACCGACTAACCTGCGAGTTGATTGCATTAACGGCTCTCAAAGTAGCGAACGCTGGAAGGAGGAAAGTGAAAACGGCCGACATCGCGGCGAGATGAGAGAGACCCTGCTCGCATATATCGCTTTATATAAGGACCTATTCACCCCCCTTGCATCGGACCGAGAAGTGGGAATTTTGGGGAGGTTTTGGGCGGACAACAAAGAGACAGCACTTGGAACGCGCCGTTGACCGGGTTGACCGGGTTACCACAAGACAGTCGCAGTCGCAGTCGGCACGGGATATGTTCTCACTACCCAAGCTGCCGTTTGAGCTTCCAGGGTTCTCCCTACCAATCACGGTCCCAGCCCGTATTCAGCAGCGCTTTGTGTCCTTCCTCCTCCAGCGGTTTCTCGGCCACCTCGTCAAGCCAGGTCAGCTCGATGCGAGCCAAATAGATGCACAGATTGGAGGTGGAATCGTCGAGATCAAGCGAATCGAGTTGGATGAGCAGGTGTGCCTACTAGTCCTGTCTGTGAGTGGCATCGGTTTTATTCACGTGTAAACTAGGCAATAAACGCCACCTTAGAAGGGTTACCATTTACTCTACACCACGGCTTCATCGGGAACGTAGCTGCGAAGATCCCTTGGCAAAACGTACTCACTGCCCCGGTGACTCTGGCAGTTGAGGGACTGGACATCACTGTAAAGGTCTCTCCTCGACTTCCCACGGACTACGATGCTGCTCCAAGCCATCTTGCGGAATCTGTCGTTTCTGTCGCACAAGAGTTCCTCAACGAGGAGCTCAGTCCATACGAGAATGAAGAGCTGCGCGAATCGATAGTGTTGGCGAAAGACCGATCTGAAGACACCACCGCAAGCCTTGTGCCTGGTGGACTGGACCCGTTCAGTGATGATCCACCGGTGCCGCCTCTAGACCCAATTGAGGGTGTCTCCGTCCTCGCAACGGTAATGGAGCGATTACTGGCTCGACTATCCTTCACAGTAGATAATCTTACCCTCCGGCTCATTCACGAGGGACATTCCGAACTCGTGCTTCATGTCCAGCACATTGGGTACGGGACAGACGGTGTTGACCCCAGTGAAGCGACTGCAGATGAAGTTAGAACCATTCGGATCGACCGTATCACGACCGCAATGCGTGATTTACGCGCTCAACTCCCTTCATTCGCAAGCTCCAAAACTGCTTCCCGCACCACCACGCCTCCTCCATCCTCCGATGAAGAAGAAATGGACGGTTCTATGACTCAAAGTATGGTTTCACTCCCTGAGTCGAGTATGTATATGAGCGCTACGTCTTCCATTCGGGCCGCTTCACCTGATCCACTTCCATCCACTTCTCAATCTCCCCAAACCCCGCAATCGACACCCGAGCAAACTATCCTTTCCCTTGGAGGTGACCCTATTATACTTCATCTTCGCACACCCAAGACTTCAGACTCGAACCTCGGTGCTGAGGGACGAGACATTGGTCTTTCGGTCGAATTGGGCACTCTGGCAGTCGCTCTTCATTCTCAACACATCAAAGCACTCCTAGAACTCGTTGAATGCCTATCTCATCCCCCCTCTCCAACCGCTCAACTGAAACAACCACCAACCCCGGCGAAATCACTTCTCGACAACGCCTGCGCCTCTATTAAGATGAAAGGCATTGTAGTGGCGGCTCTCCTTACCAACCCTACAGATCACATCATATCGTCATTTTTTGCCAAACCTCGGTCACCTATGCAAACACCCCATATTCGTCTATTCATCGACGAGATATCTGGTAGCGTTAGTACTGCAAACCCGTCGCACATTCTTGAAGCATCCATCAATGATATCTCCGCATTCTATATCCATGTTTCTGGCTCAACCGTCGCTTCCCACGTCGCTTCTCCTCTAGTCATCTTTGACAGGCATCTAGCAACCCAATACGACACAGCAATGATGAAACCACGCCTACCTGAATTCAGTGTTAAAGACTGGACTGGCGATCGTGCCTCAAACCAGCCTAAGAGGTCACTTTGGCGGGTAGAACCAAGCTTCCGGCGCGCGCATGCGGAAGACCGTGGAGCGGCAGTCGCATTCCGGAAGGTTGTTGATGGCCCTGCTACTGCTCCCGTTCATATTATCACGCAGCCTGTGCACCTTTTCGTGGACACTGGTTTTGTCAGCTGCTTGCTTCCGTTCCTTCAAGCCCTCACCCCTGAACCCAGTGGCCCTCGAAGACGATCCCAGACATATGAAGAAGAGAACGACAGTGACGAAGTGCAACCATCGCCGTTCGGACCCATCTTGGGTATCAGAAACCAGCTTCGAGAGGCCGAGATTGGGGACACCCCGCGGCCCACTACAGTGCCTTTACCTGGTCTGGAGGGGGAGGTGCTAGAAAGAATGGTTCTCAAGGATATGTACGAGGAAGCCACCACGAAACCAGTGAGTGTCGGAGGCGTCGTTTGGTCTTTGATTAATTGCCCTTTCAGACATCCCCCAATCAATTAGAACTCAGATGTCCTATGCTCCGCATGGAGGTACGGACTGAATCTCCACCAGACCTCCCACAACGTTCTGGTGCTATTGTGTTGGACCTGCACGAAATCGAGGTCGAAACGCGAGACGCCCCACTGAACCCGACATCTCCCAAAAAGGCGAGGTTTGCTGAACCAAGTGGGAAGACTCTCAAAGAGGTTGCTGCTATGTCATGGCGTTGGGCATTAGTCGCCCATACTGGTCCGACGGGTAAGCACCCCGATCTACCATTATGGTACGTTTACTCATCTAGACGCAGAAAGCAAAGCAAAGGGAATTCTTTCTATTGGAGCTTTCCATCAAGAAGCCGACGAAAGGCTATCGCCCTTAATTCCTCGTCTATATCTACGTTCGAATGAACCTACTACATCAGAACAGAAGACGACAACAGTGGAAGCGCTCATACCCTTTGTGGGAGTCGATATTGGAAAGCCTGCTCTCGACACTCTCCAACTTTGGGCGGACGACGTCACTCAATGGGTGGAGAGAGTGCTTGGTGACGATAGGATGCCCGCCGATAGCAGAGATACTAGCATTATTGGGAGTAGATATTTTGAACAACGAACAGCGAGTGTGGTCGAAAGTGAAGCGAGCGGGAGACCAGAGCAACGAAGCGAGTTCGCCATCAAGCTGGTAGTCTCTGAAGGTACGAATATCTCCACGTGATTTGACAGACCAACCTTACTTTCATTCACTAGCATCTGTAAATCTTCACATCCCAAGAAAAGATTCAATGACGCCTCGGCCTCTCCGGCTCCGAGCCTCAGATTTAGAGGCGCTTATCGAAGTCAAGCCAGAAGGGAAGGTAAGCAGAAATAAATACGTGGACCATTGTTCATTTTCTCAACCGCCTCCCCTTCCAGGATGAGACGGTCATTACGGTCGGTCTGATGGATCTGCTTGTCGAAGACGTGCAAAGAGACACCTCCGTTTTCAAATTACTGTCCCTTACACTCCCCCGAAGTTTGGTATGTAGACTAGCAACCTTGTGAGATCGATCTTGACATGTAGCTGCAGATGTCTCATACTATGCCGCTTCTCAAGCTTCGCTTTGTGTCAATTACATTGAGGGGTGCTAATGCGAAACAATCCCGCATCAAACTTACGCTCTTTGGTTTCACCTACACGTTCCACCCGGACTTAGCATGGGTTATCGATCTATCCGAGTTTGCGAAAGCGCCTCCAGGTGTAGGTCCTCTCCGGAGATTACACTTGTTATCTCATTATTTGTCAGGCATTCGAGCAAGTTGTTCCGAACGAACGAACGAAGGTCTCATTGTCCATCATCGATGGATCTATCCTAAATCTTGCACCAAATCACCCTGGAGGGGTGCTCATAGGAATTGATGAGCTGAACTTTGAAACCGACATTGTTAGCGAGATCAAGGCGGTGGAATTCCGATTGACAGCACCCGGCCTTGTTGTCCTTATGTTAGATGATCGAGAATGCCCTTCAGAAGCACGCACAGAGAAGCACGCACAAACCATGTTATCGCACTGGGTAGTGAGTCGTCATTTGTTTCCAGAAACTACGTCAACTGAGCGCGGATCCAGCAACTCGGCTATGCCGTCATCCTCCGAGTCAAGGATCTGGATCTGTTATACAATCAGAATAATGAAATCCAGCCGGCAGAGACTGTGGTAGAGGTTCATAACACCGCCATTGAGGTGCATCTTTGCGCCGACTCCATACCGACCTTGGCTGCTTTTGGAGAGGACCTTTCTCTGGCCTTCCAAGCCCCTGAACAAGAGTGAGTTACTGAGTCACGGAACGTAGCCCAACTGACCACCTGCTAGATCCGAACCAACATCTCGAGGAGTAACAAGGATCGAACCCGCTGAGCGTCGTCGGGCTCGCGATCTCACAAGTGAGATAAATACGGCTATTTTTTATTTGACAATAGTAACGCAACCACACCAGTGACTCTGGATGAAAACGCGTTCAGGAGACTAGCTCCGGCTCTCAGCCATGACCCTGATATGGTCGAAGACGACTTGCCAACGAATCCAGATTACATAGATGTATCGTATGGATCCGCAGCCGGCGTACGAGATCTGACGGACGAAGACCTCGACGAATTCGATGCCGGAGATTTCGGAGGACGACGTACACCAACGCAAGGAGACCGAGGAGTGGTTTCCATTACGGGTGGGGAAACAATCAAAATGCTCACTCAAGATGGGTTAAACATCATCGAGGGCTATTACGACAATCTGCCACTCAACACGGATAACCTAGTGTCCGAGTAAATTTCTCTGACCTTCTTTCATACTTTTACTGAGCGGTCCTTCCCAGCCTTGGGGTTACCACCTTCTCGCTGCGGGTCAACGAGTGCTCGGCCAATATTCATTTATACAGTGGATACGATTGGCATCGGACAAGAAAGACGATAGAGGACGAAACAAAAGCCATGCGCAAGCGTCTTGAGAAGATACGACAACTCCTTGCGACAGGGCAAACTCCTGATGATAGCATCGAAGAGACCAGCGCAGTTCTATTTAACTCAGTACATCTCGGCCTTTCGTCAGTTGCCGACGAATGGGACACCGGTGCTCTGATTACAGCTATTGACCAAGAGCTGGATGACGAACTGGAGACTGCCACCCAAAGCTCCTGGCAATCCTTCGCCCCGCGGTCCGAGGCTCCTCAGCCGAAACCGAAGGTTAAGTCTAAGCGACCGAAGAAGCTTACACGGGCCAACAAGGCGTCTGTAGAGATCTGTTTGGAGGGTCTGAGGACCGAGATGGACAACTTCCGCGATGATGAACCACTAGCAAGTCGGGTGTTTGCAACCGTGAGGGATCTAGAGATATTGGATCATATGAAGACATCGACCTGGAAGAAGTTTCTGACATCGATGAGGTCTGACTCTCGCGGCAATGTGCGGGAGACCGATTCTAGCATGGTCAGGTTCGAGCTACGGAGTGTCAAGCCTGTAGCGGGTCTTCGCGACGAGGAAGCTCGATTACGTGTGAGGATTTGTCGAACTTTGTTGGTTCAACTTATCAATCCGTCCCTATAGCTCAAAGTGCTACCTCTTAAACTCCACGTTGATCAAGACGCTCTTGACTTCTTGAAGGCATTCTTCAGTTTCCAGGATGTCAACGCTTTCATTCAACCAAACCCTCCACCTCCCAAACCGGAAATATACTTCCGTTAGTGGCCGCATCGCATTTCTATCTCAAGGTACTCACACATTTGTCAGAACATATTGAAGTCTTCCCAGTGGAGATTAAACTCGACTATAAACCAAAGAGAGTTGACTACAGGGCATTGAAGGAAGGGCGAACGATCGAGCTTATGAACTTCTTCCATTTTGAGGGAGCTGAGATGACACTACGACACATCACCCTGACAGGAGTGAGATTATACCGGTGACTTACGGGTATTCACTGACGTTCTATTCGCTTGCAGTTGGTCGGCTGGGCAAAGCTCGGCGATACACTTAATGACATGTGGACACCAGACGTAAAGGCAAATCAACTCGCTGACGTCATTTCAGGCGTCTCACCGGTTCGGTCGTTGGTCAACGTTGGCACCGGCGTTGCTGACTTAGTGCTCTTGCCAATTGCTCAATATCGGAAGGATAAAAGACTCGTGCGAGGTGTGCAGAAAGGCGCGGGTGCATTCGTCAAATCTACGGCGATGGAAGCTATCAAACTCGGAGCACGGCTTGCCACTGGCACCCAAGTCATCCTTGAGCAGGCAGAAGGAGTACTTGGCTCTTACGATGTTCAATTCGACCACACTATCACCGCGGAAACTTTGCCATCTCCAATCTTACGACCTAGACCTCTTGGACCAGAGGACGAACGGTTCAGTGAGGACCACGACGGGCCGTCTACAGAGAGGATCTCCAAGTACGCAGACCAGCCAGATGGTGTCAAAGAAGGCGTGCAGACGGCGTACAGAAGCTTGACAAGAAATTTGAATTCTGCCGCACAGACTATCTTGGCTGTTCCGATGGAAGTATACGAGCGCTCTGGGACAGAGGTACGCAGAGCCGATCCTCTCCATGGACTGAGTGGTCACTTATTGACGTTCATTCACTAAATAGGGTCCCGTTCGTGCCGTTGTTCGTGCCGTCCCTATTGCCGTCTTGAGGCCCATGATCGGGGCAAGTGAAGCTCTCAGTAAGACACTCTGGGGCTTGCGGAATACTCTTGATCCGGAGATCAAACATGAAAACGAGGACAAGTATAAACGATAGCAAGCTATGTACTTGTAGAGCGAGTTGGTATTTGTGTTGTGTTTACGATCCAGTTTATTGTTCTTTGCTGTATCTCAAAAGACTAGTATTCACTCATATAGGATATGTAGGCCACCCTTGTATATTTCATTTCACTAGCGATCGAGCCTAGCAAAGTCGGATTCAGCGTGAGCGAGGCCTGCAGCCTTGCTCAATGAAGTGCGAACCAATCATTATGCACTAAATCATATTATGGTTTATGGTAGAGCAGATGATTGTGATGCTATAAATTAACTGAATTTCTGAGTCATACTGGGTGGCGGTCCGACATCAAACTGCTACTCAACTTCGTCGTCATCTCGCTCTCGTGTGCTCCACCAATCCAAAGACACTTCTTTCGCCTCACTTACCTGTTCGATGGGGTTCGGCGGCCAACACTGGTACAGCGGCGACGCCTTTCCGAGTAGTCAGATGACAGCGTGGGGCTCCGAGACAGGTGGCAGATGACATGTCAGCTGTCTGATAACACCATTCTTTGTAAGCACCACGCCCTCGCGAACGGTCCAGCGCCGAAGTTTCACGGCGGGTTGCGAAAGCGCGTATTGTCTTGTGTATATTGCTTATAGTTGCTTGTGGTACAATTATTATGAATTATAACTGATCTACAACACTGCCGCCCATGGACAGGAGCGCGCGTTTGATATGTAGAAAATTATATACATAGTATAACTATTGTTCAGGGTAGCCACGACGCGTGAAGGTTCCGAAATGGCGGCCAATGGCATTGTACGCAGGGGTTGATTACGCCGATTCGGGAGATATTGTCTTTCACGAATTTAAATAGCCGCGCGCCGCTGTCACGGAATATGGCGTGCCAGTCGGTTCTGCATATCCGAATGTCAGAACAGAGATTGAAACTGGGTGATGTATGCACCTCGGTAAACCCGTCAGGCTCACTCTCTTGAACCAGACCATCAATCCCCGTTTTATGGCCCTTTTAAGGGGGGGACACCTGCAAGCAGTTCAGTCATTAAGTGCAGAGGGACCGTGAGTGCCATTTACCAAATTTGGCGACGCAGTGAGAAATTAGAAATTTCAACGAAATCAGGTGCGTAGCAATGAGCATGCTCAGTGAGTGGCAGAAACTGACCATGACCTTCCGTCGAGCGAGCTACCAAACCGAGTTTTCTACATTGAAATCGACCCTCGGGTAACACATACGGATACCTCCGCGGTTTTAACTGCCGAAGTACCTGCAATTCCATGGATAGAAATAATACGGCTTCAAGGACCCCGGGTGCAGCAAGGTGCGACGCCGAATTGTCAACGACGTCCAAACGAGCCTCCCTTTCCTTGCAGGGAACAGGATAGCGTACCGTGGAATCCCTTTCCTCTTCTTTCGATACTCTTAGTAGATTTGTTTAAATCGAAAAAGTGCTCAGAAGCCAATACCGCCCAGTAGAGGCAGTCAGATCATTCTTGTGACTAACATCGGTCACGAATTGGTGCCCTATAATGCCTTTATATTGAGGTACCAATCATTTGATTGTCCCTCATAGCTTTGTACGCTGTTGGTCGCATGTTAGATTATGACCTCTGTTTCTCCGAGCGGAGACAATGCTGGTCAGCTTGCGTAAATAGGTTTTCCTCATCCTCTATTCTCTCTATCAGCACAAAATAAGAACCCAGCCCTTGCCTTAGTGGCTGCTCTTCTTGCAATACTATAGCCTTAACTGTGCACGCTTTGTTCCAAGGATGTAGGGAGACTCTGTGGCTCAAGAAGTTCGCTGGTTATTCACCGTCTCTCTGCTCTCTCCCGTTCATCAAGATAAACGGTGTTTGGTGCCTTTGCCTTCAGACGGAACCTCATTGCTATATTCCTTAGGACACGAGAAAGTGGGAAGGCCAGCACTTGAAAAGCTGGAAACCTTCATTCGACAAAACCTACCAAACACGTACAACGGGGTTGAAGGTTGATCGGATGGTTGTCTCTAGAGCCTCATGTAGAGTCTGGAAGGGTGCGAAGATAGTCTGCCCGAGAATACAATCAAGTTTCTATACAACAATGTAAACTGAAGGCATCTATCATAGCAAACCGGGTTTGGTGACTGTCTCATACATCTGAATGACGTCTCCAGGCAAAAAGTCCTGCTTCCACCCAGTGATAACAATTCCGCATTGAGTACCCTTTCGCATCTCCGTAACTTCATCTTTGAGATGCTTGAGAGACTCCAAAGTACTCTCAAATATGGTCTTTCCATCACGAATAAGCCGAGCGTGTCGCTGCCGCTCAATGATCCCGTTTGAAACTTTGCAACCTGCGACCCTGAGCACTTGACGCTGTTTCAAGGAGATCTCAAATTGTTGTTGAACTGTCGCTTCACCGTGCACATGGTGCTCGATGATTGGTGGGAGGAGAGCAATCACATTTGCTTCCACGTCTTCCATCAGGCGGTAGATGATCGAGGAGGTGAGTATTTTCACATTTTGGGAGACTGCCATTTGTAAGATGGGACGTGGTGTGTTGACCGAGAAGGCAATGATGGTGGCTGAATGAAGCACAGAGTCAGCGATTAGGAAATTAATGAAGGGATCAGCGGACCTCCAATGGCTTTGGCAAGTGTAACGTCACCTTCGGTGACATCCCCAACGTTGGACGAGATGACCTTTGAAACCGCCTTATGGTTCCCAATACCCTGGAGGGCACCTGCAACCGCTTCGGCGCTGCCCGTAACATCCGCCTTGATAACCAACTTGAGCTCTTTGGCGCAGTTTTCATCCTTGGGAACCTCGGGACTGAACAGCGGCTTGGGGGCGTTAGGTTGTACCTTCCCACTCTTCAAAGCAGCCACCTGTGCTTCCCTTCTCTCCCTCTCAAGCTTGCGCTTATGGTTAATAGCATCTACGTCCTCCACGACACTGTTCAACTCCTCCTGTCGTTTTCGGTTTGTGATGGCGCGCTTGACCTCGTCTTCATTCCTGCCCTGGATTACTTCGTCACCAGCCTTTGGGAGTTCCTTCCACCCAGATACGGTAACTGCAGTGCCTGGATAGACACCTTTGAGCGCCTTGCCTGTATGATCTGCGATACTTCGCACCCGGCAGCCCACTGTACCAGCGATGAGATGCGAGCCGACGGTCAAGTCACCTCGGAGGAGAAGAACCGTAGCTACTGGCCTATAAGGGTTATAGCGTCAGTATCGTTCGGCAGCTAGGAGGGAAGCAGAGCGAGTACCCGAAGCCTTTGACAACCTTCGATTCGAGGATGTAGCCAACTGCTGTGCTTTCGCGTTCCGCACGTAGCTCCATAAGCTCGGATACGAGTGATATGGTTTCCATTAGGTTGTCCAGCCCTTTCCCAGTGAGGCCCGAAACTTCGACATATGGGACTTCACCACCGTATCCGTCCAAGGCGACACCTTCGGCGAGAAGCATGTCTTTCACACGTTCCTATAATACAGGTCTCAGGGATTGTTCAGGGAGCATCTGGAGAAGAAAGACTCACTATGTCTGCGTCAGGTTTATCCACCTTGTTGATGGCAACCACAAGTCCAACGTCCCCATCGTCTTTCTTGACCAGCTCAATAACCTCTCGAGTTTGAGGCATTACGCCGTCATCAGCAGCGACAACTAACACGATGATATCTGTGCACTTGGCACCCCTAGCTCGCATAGCTGAGAACGCTGCATGGCCAGGAGTATCTAAGAACGTAATCGCTCGATCATCCTTGCTCGAGGAGGAGCCAGTCGAAAGCGAGGAGACTGGGAGCGAGAAAGCTCCAATGTGTTGGGTGATCCCACCAGCTTCTCCCTTTGCGACTGAAGCAGAACGAAGTGTATCTAGCAAGGTTGTTTTGCCATGGTCAACATGGCCCATTATTGCCACAACGGGTGGCCGGATAGGTAAGGAAATAAGATCTTCAGGCGGAGGGCTGGAAGCACGTTAATAGATGATCGCTTTGAACGAGACAGAAGGGCGCACGGAGGGTATATATCAAAAGCAGCCTCTTCGTTCATAATTGCATTGCAACCAAAGTCAGGCGCGATGAGTGCCGCATCATCCGCAGTTAATACTGCTTCGTTCTCAGTTTCAAAAACCTTCAGAGCACGCACAACGTACAGTGGTCGTAATTCACATCCTCGAAGCCCGCCTTCAGTAATGCTCGTTGTAGAGGAGCTGGAGCAAGTTGGTCAGCCAAGGAAGATTGCACCGGATAGTACGCTTACCTAGTCTGACATTGAGAATCTTGGCAAGATTGCCAATAGTCACGAGTTTAGGTAAGTACACTTCTCTCAGCATCTTGATAGGTGCGAGTTTAGCAACCCGTTTCCGCCTCACAACATCGTTTTCGGTCTGCTCATGGTGGTGACGATGATGCTTCTCCCTCTCAGGTCGAAGTAGTCGCTGTCCCTTGACCGCGAATTTCTCGCTCAACCGGCGGGCGTGAGTCTCGCGTGTAATACCGGGCTCTACGGCCTGAAATACATCGCGAGTATCGCATATGTCACCCTCTAGCACAGAAGGGAGCGCATCCTGGCTCATAATCTCATCCATCTCGTCCGCAGTTATTTCCACTCTGGAGACAGGAGCAGGTTTTTGTTGCGCCCTCGACTGCACTGATGGTTGGCCATCACGCCGTCGCCTGGGTTGACCTTCTCGAGTTGCGTGCGGAAGCCCTCGATCTAAGATTACTCGTCCTTGGGCATCTCGGCGAGCAGGGCCTTGGAGGGGTTGTTGCCTCGACGAAGAACGCGGGCGTGGCGTTGGTTCAAGGTCCCACGAGGGCAGAGACCTCTTCTCTGATTGGCGCTGGAAATTGTTTCCATTCCCAGGTCGTCTCGTAGGAAACTGACCAAAACTCGGAATCGTGCCAGCACGCGACTGCCCAGGGCCCTCTCGATTCCGTTGCGGGTTTTGAGAAGACCATTGAACACGACCCTGCTGTATGTGAACTGTGGGTTCTGTCCTGGAGCCTGCCGGCGACTGAGAAAAGGAAGGCGAGGTTGAATTCCAGTGTGTGGGTCGCGGTTTCGTCTAGTGTATGTTACAAGATGTAAATGGACTGTGCTCACGAGCCACCTCCAACGTACCTGGGCAGCAGAACAAAGACCATAACTCGTTGAAAACGAGCGATACGATCCGAGGCCGCAAGTACTGCAAGTGCGGGAAAATAAAGCCTTTTGCGAAGCCATCCTCGCTCCAATGACGGCTTTTGATGGCCGTCGTTTGTGTATTCAGATGACCAACGCCTCAAATCGGAAATTGCGAGGCGAGGGCGGGTCTAGGTGGCAGTTGGAAGTAACCACGAAGAATTCAAGGGCTGGTCAATACAATCAAAACAAATGCACACTATGAACCAAGTCCGATAAATAACGTCTCTCATGAAGCATATGGTTCAACTTCAACTTGCAGTCCTTCCGCCACCTTGACCGACTCAGCCACCACAATGGTATTCCCAATGGGTTCGTTATTCGTTGGAATCGCGTTAATCTCAGTTGGGAGGTTGAGGAGACCACGAAAAACCTGGAACTAGGATTAGAGTGAAACTATCCATTTCGAATCGGGAAATTTTTACCACTCGAGCCCCCAACTTGGAGCACACTTCGTTACTCTCTTTGCAAGTAGAACTTTGAACACCTGGTACGTTGTATTAAAACTGAGATACCCTCTCTCATTGCAATACTCACACTGCAAACATCCGTCCTTACATTTGCATGTCTCCACGACCTCGAAAGCCTCATGAAGTAGATCAGAAACTGGGCACAAATAATCATTTATAATGTGATTGAGAGCGAAAATCAGGCCAGGCGCACCATAGTCAAATGCTTTGGCGGCAACGCCTCCTCCAGTCCCAGGAGGATCATAGAACGTTAACCTCACCAGTAGAATTTCAGTGGATGCTACAATGGATAACCCTATTTCAATTTCTCTCACCTCGCAGGCCGCTTTCTCCGGGTTTCTCTCGCGTTCTTCCCATATTCTTTCTCAGGAACTTTGCATTCCGTTTTGAGCTCGTGGCCCAAATCAAACCTATTCATCAGCGCATGCGTAGCAGCATGGATTGCCTCTGCTGGATTGACTCCTTTCTCGCGCATGAGCTCCAGTGTAGGCCGGGGCACATCCAACCAAAAGCCCACAGTATCCCGTTTGTAAGGCGGGCTCTCTAGGTCGATGGTATCAAGGATTTGCCCATGTCTCGAGGGGTAACGTCAGATGAGGCGAGAAGAGGAGGGGCAAAAAGAGGTACCGAAGTTTGTAGTAGCCGAAGACGACAGTTTGAATGTCGATTTCTGGGCGGGTTTTAGGCACGTTGAGGGTATGATGAGGAGCAACATACTCCCGTAATAAGCTCGATGAGGAGACCCCTTGATTTCGCGTATTCGGTAAGTCCGTACGGCGTCGACATCCCTGGCAAATGTGTCAAGATTGATTACCTACGGAATGAGGTCCATTTCGCACGTAAAATCCCTGCGATACTATCAGCTCTTGCCGAATACCCACACCGCACCAATGGACAAACCTTGGCGAAGTGGTCCAGTTAACGTCGGCCCTTTTGACCCTAGCAACACGCATCTCGTGGTTAACTTCCTGTACCAGATAGGTTAATCCCTGGTGAATGAAGATCGCTCCTTCGAAAGCCTCAAACAGAACACGAGAATCCTCGATCTCCTCTAGAACTTCGGCAACTCCTCCGCGAGAGACGCGCGTAATGTCGATAACTGCATATTTCAGTTCTTTTACACCGCGGATTGACACGTGTTTCGCGGGATAGGGGAGGAATTGGGGGTGAGTATGATACCTTGGGTTGAGAAGCCATCTGAGCAGTGGAAGGTGGAAGAGAGAGTAGTAACCATACCAGCCGTCTGCGTCGCTCTTCAAACGGGTTTCGCATATCGAGTGCAGGAGTGAGCCAAAATATGCTTGGTCCTCTTCAACATGGATTGGCATTTCTTCGGCTGCGCACTGGAATCACGTCAATTCATCATAGAATTGAGAAGTCGTGAGAATGTAACCTGAAGGTGTGCTTCGAGGATAACCCGATTCTCCAGATCGACAAAAAGAGTTTCAGCAGGCTTGAGAAAGGTGTTATGAAATGGTAGAACACAACTTTTCGGGATTTACTATACCTTTGTAAACACTTCCTCTGGGTGCTTGACATAATGCTGATCAACGCCGAAATTATCTGCCACCAGTACCGCCAGTGAATCTCGCGATCGTCTACCTGCGCGACCCACTTGTTGCCTCTACATATACTATGTATCAGCTGGGTATTGAGAGAACCAAAGAGAAATTACACGTACGAAGCTAGCAACAGTAGGTGGGAATCCATGCACGAGTACCGCATCCAAGCTACCAATATCTACACCAAGCTCCAGAGCGTTGGTAGCCACGATCCCGAGCAAGTTTCCAGAGAAGGCTTCCGCTTCAATCCTGCGGCGATCCTGAGCAGAAAATCTAATGAGTAAGCCAACTAATTTAGGAGACAAGGAATGGTACCTCTTGTGAGTACCCGCCCCGATACGCCATGACTTGCTGCAAGATATCCGTTCTCCCCTCCGCGCTTAGTTCTTGACGGAGAGTTTTCATTACTAGCTCACACATTTTACGGATCTATATCACCAATTTCATATCTTGGGAACCTCTTGCCTCGAGGAAACACGGACCTTGCAGAACACAATCGTTCTGACACCCCGCTTCATCAAGTAACGCATGAGGGCGGTAGTCTGAGTTAGTGGGTTCGTCCTTCCTGCGTTTGGTTGTGCCGGGTCGAGGTGGGGTGAAGTCCAGATGAGGAATTCTTTTGGTCCCGAGGGTGCACCGTCTTGCGTGATGACCTCAATGTCCTGAAAAGGCTTGGTAAATAACAATTCGATGGTGATAGATCGGACGAACAGACCTCAATACCGAAAATTGCGCGCATGTGTTGCAGAGGTTGTGCAATAGTCGCACTGCACGAGACATAACGAACATGTCGATCTGATGAGTGAGGTCAAGGGGGGGTAAGAGTACGGGTAATACCATTCTTACTTCCTACTGCCGCGCAAACTCGTCGAAGACGCCGCATGATTTGGGCAGCGTGACTGAATGGGCTGTGAGTATTGTTTAGAAAGAGTCAGAAATGCGAGGCACCTTCCTAAAGTACCAGAGTAGTAATGGAGTTCATCGACTACCACCATCTTCAGGTTCTTCAGAAACCTGTAAAGGGCCATAAACAGGTGAAGTTTCCGTCAGAATACGGCCGTACTTCCTCCATTGCTCCTCATGCGGCAGAACCGAAGCATGTAGCATATCCTGCGGTATTAATTAGTTCTCACCCCTGGGACTATTCAGTAGAGGAGACGCACAAAGTTAGTGAAAATAACGGACGCTCGCTCTCTAATTCCTATAGGAGCATATAAGGTACGAGCACCATGGATTCTAGGGTTTCGAAAACACACCCTCTCTCTTCTCTTTTGGCGTATCTCCGTCATAGGTGAATACTTGAATCTCGTCTAAACTAGGACACTTTCGCAGCAGCTGGTCCATAGCAAGACGTTGATCTTGTGCCAGAGCCTGGGACAAACATGAGACCAGATTCAAATTCACGTCTGAATTTTGACCTTGGTGGGGTAGATATAGATGGCCGTTGCTTGGTGCTCCTGCTCTAGATATCGGAGCATGGGTACCTACGGGAGAAAACTTCATATAATGTTCGCAGTAGTGGCACTAATGGGCTGACCTGGTAGATCACGCTTTTCCCTGACGCGGTAGCGGTGCTGACGATGACATGCTTTCCGGCGGCGACCGCGTTAATCGCAGCAGCTTGATGGGAGTAGAATCGCGTGATACCACGTGCCTCTCTCAATCCCTTCTGAATATTGCTAGAAAGTGGCGTCGAGAGGTCCCCTAGGGACCCGTCGTTCAGGGACCCAGACGAACATTGGATAGGTCAACGGCGCACCAAATTCCGCTTCATGAGCTTCGAAAGACCGTTGCTCAACAATCTGGTCGTGATACCACACCTCCTTCTTGATTTCTTCGATGACTTCCAGAATCGAAGGTCGGGTGCTGACATCCGGCACGTTTTTGACTGGAGAGTCTTCTCTTTTTCGATCCTTTGGGTTCACTGGTATGTGGTCCCGAGCGGCATGTTGAACCAACCTAACAGGATCTTCACCATTTGTACAGGCCTGAAGCAGGCTAACAATGGTTAAGTGGTAATAGGAGTTACTGAGGGGAATCACTTGCTCATCCACGGCTTTTACGAAGGATACATTCCGTTGTTCGATGAGGTTCTTTACGGCTTGTGGGGTCATCGAGGCCGGCATCGACCAAGAGTTCTCCGGACTGTAGGTATGGCATTAGAGGAGGTAGAATAGTTGTAATACAGAGGGATACTCGGCTCTCTTAGTCCTTTTCGTGCTCTCGACGAAATCCAGGACCAAAACGTGCACCTCCTCGTCGAACACGTTCCTGCCTGTAAGGACAAATGAGGGCGAGCCTGCTCGCTTCTTTGAAGTAGAGGTATCATTTGAGTTGATCCGCAGCGCGTCCGCGGGTATGTAGGCAAAGCGAATGAGGTCGGGTAACAGGGCCCTTCCGGGAGTCAATCAGGGGACCCGGTGGTGTTGGTATTGTGGCATACTTAATTTCAGCAACCTCGCGCAGATCTAACGGTCTGGAGGCACGACATCAGGATCGAAAGACCGGCTTTGCAGGTAGACTGACCGCTTAATGATATTCTCGACGGAAGCCCGAATCACTGAGAATGTTGTTGCTAGATGCTTCCTGGAAGAGCAAAAGGCGATCACAGTATTGAGGCTCTTGAATGTCTGAGTGGGCCCGTCACGACGGAGTTGTTGAGCACAATTGCAGGCTCATACCTTGAAGAGCTGCACATTGACGCGTAAGGTGGCATAACAGAAGCGACGTTATTATAGTACTTACATTTTGGAAGTATTCCGGCCAGTTTGCATGTGGTTCCGCCTTCGACTTGCCACTCTTCTTTGGCCGCTTCTTGGCTGGCGCCCCTTCCCCAATCTCGTCGTGAAGATCGTCACTGTTCTTCCGCTTCCCCACTGTGGACGTTGTGATCAGGGGCTCAACAAGAATACCCTCGCTTGACATGTGGGTGCCAGGTTCAAGTATCGAAAGGGCCTAAAGGGCCCATTCAATCGCTGCCGTTATCTGTCCAGGGCTCCAGCCCAGAAGTAGCACCACAATCAATTGGGACAGACAATCAGCGTGATGGTTCACATCAATGCAACGAGGATAAGAGGGTGGCCCCTGGGTCTATCCCTAGTTGGGCCACCCTCCGCAGAAGTCACTGAACTCGGTCACTCCAGTCTTGTTTTGTCCCTCAGTTTGCTTCCTACCATGCTCCAGGACAACAGAAACCTCCAGCTCGCACTGGGAGCAGTCGCGCTTGTACCCTTGATCTGGGGCTCATTCAGGCTCTGGACGGGCCGTAAGCATAGGACTGGGGCGCCGTCGGTCCCATATTCCATCCCTTGGTTTGGTTCTGCCCCCGAACTGGCCAAAGATCCTGACGGTTTTATCGACCATTGCTCGTGAGCATTCAATACGCGAGTGTAGTATCAGGATTGTTTCTAATCGCTTGAAAGACGCAAGTATGGTGAGGTCTTTGTTATCAAGGCATGTAATTCCTTCACATTCGCTCCTACCGTTCGTATTGACTTTCTTTGTCTTGGATAGATCTGCGGGAATACACTCCATTATGTCACCTCGCCCCAGGTGAGTGCATGGTTGGGCGTGCGTAGACACTTTTTGACAAATCTAGGTCATATCCCAAGTTTGGAGGCAGTCGCGAGCAATGCAGTGTAAACCAATCCAAGTGACATTTTGTCAAACCGTCTACAACCTAACTAAAGAGGGTGCTGAAACATGGCGTCGACTGGCAATATCAGATATCATCAGCAAGTACGACAGCCCAGCTCTGGCATCGCCCCTACTGACGCTTCGATAGATCTCTCTCCCCGATCAACATCGATGACACTCTCAAACTGTACTGTGTCGAAATCATCAGACACATGCAGCCAATAGTTGATTCCAGTGGTCCGGCGTTCACCACTCGCCTGAGCGCCTTCCTCAATCCCCTGGTCTTCCACATCACCTCGCGAACGTTCTACGGGCCCGAGTTCCCCGCCGAGGCAATTTATCCACCATTCGTAGCATTCGACAAGGGCTTCTCTCAATTGGCAGCCGATGTGCCGCGAGTATTCATTCCAAAAACCTACGCGGCCCGAAACGAGGTCGCTCGGCAACTCAAGGACTACATTGCAGCGCCGCACACCCCCTGCGAGGCAATGTACCGGACCGAGCAAGGCGCCCTGGATGCTGGGCTGAACTCGGACGATGTGGCAGGGATCCTCTTTACGGTTCTGTGGCCCGTCACTGCCAACGTCGCCAATGCGATCTTCTGGTCTTTATACCTCCTCATAAAGGACAACCCTGGAGGCTTAGTGGATCTGCAGACCGAAATCGACTCTGCAGTGGCCGGTTGGAAAGCGGCGCATCCTGGCTCGAACCCCTTCCAAGATGCGACGACCCTCCTCGATTTCTTCAAGACATCAAAGTTCCCCTACTTTGACTCCCTTATTAAGGAGGTGCTGCGCTTCACTTCGTTGTCTTTTTCGATGCGGCGGATTGAAGAGGACGGGACAAATTTGGTAGGGGACAAGGGTCAAGTATTCACCTTCAGCCAGGGTGACATGATTGTTTGCTACACCCGATCCACCCACCTCGACGAAGAAGTCTACAGAGACGCTCACAAGTTCATCCCCAAGCGGTTTATGGAGGATGTGAGCCATACCAAGAACGGCAAGGATCTACCGAACTTCTGGATGCCATTTGGGGGGGGCATCACTGTGGTGAGTGATCCGTTATTGTGTTGGAACTCGGTCCGTGCTGACATGGAACTGGTAAACCACTCTCAGTGTTCCGGACGGCACTTTGCAGCGGCGGAAATCCAGATCGCTACAATTTGGCTTTTGAGTCATTTCCAAATCCGACTGGACCCACTCGTGCAACCACCCGTCCGCCGTGATCTTTCCAAGGTCGGGTTTGGTATCATGCGCAACAGGGACGATCCGACAATGCTATTCACCAGAAGGTCAACCAAGGCGTGATAAATCAAACAGCACCACGAAGGTACGATATGCCTGGCAGTCAGACTGTACAATAAGAGTATATCTGCGTGTGAATGATCCAATGCCCATACTATGCAGAGAGATTACATATAGGTGGAATCTGATAACCTCGCGACCCTGAAAAGCGTAGCACAACAGAAGCCACACCACTGAAATATTTGCATTTTGGAAGTATCCCCACTAGCTTGTGTATGTCTCCGCCTTCGAGTTGCCACTCTTCTGTGGCCACCTTTTGGCTGGCACTCCTTTCCTACATCGTGAAGATCATTGGTGCCTTTCTGCTTGCCCATCTTGGCCTTGTGATCGGGCCACGAAGAGAACACCCTTGTCTCACATCGTTGGAGCAGGTTGAATATTAATTCAGTTGCCGCAGTTAACCTGTCCAAGGCCCCAGCCTAGAAGCAGCACACTCAATCAAGCGGGACAGGCAATCAACCGTGCTAGTCCACAAACAAGAGGTGGGGTGCCTGAGGTCCCTGCCCTCCGCAGCGATCACCTCACTCCAGTCTTGGTTTGTGTCCCTCGGTTTGCGTCCTACCATGTTCCAGGACAACAGAAACCTCCAGCTCGCACTGGGAGCCGCCACGCTTGTCCCTTTGATCTGGGCTTCGTTCTGGCTCAGCACAGGCCGTAAGCACAGGTCTGGGGCTCCCTCGGTCCCCTATTCCATCCCTTGGTTTGGTTCTGGGCCCGAAATGGGCAAAGACCCGGACGCTTTTATCGATCGTTGCTCGTGAGTGGCGATATGCCCGAGTAATCTAATATCAAGCCTGTTACTAACCGTTTTGAAAGACGCAAGTATGGTGAAATCTTTGCTGTCAAGGCATGTTAACCCTTTCTCATTCACTTGTGCCGTTCATATTGACCCTCCTTGGCAAGCTCGGCTCAAATACGCTCCATTATATAACTTCTCCCCATGTGAGTGCACACAATTTGGCGCGTATGATGGCCCGTTAACAAATGTAGATAATATCCCAAGTTTGGAGACAGTCGCGGACAATGCAGAAAAAGACACTCGAACCGATATATTGTCAAAACGTCTTTGGCATAACCACAGAGGGCGCTGAAGCATGGCATAGAGTGGGAATAATGGACATCGTCAGCAAGTACGACAGTCCCTCTCCGGCATACCGGCCCCTACTGACTACCGACTCTTGTCGATAGACATCTCTCCCCGCTCCACGTCGATGAGGCCCTCAAATTGTACTGCGTCGAAGTCGTCAGGCACATGCGGCCCATCATGGATTCCAGCGAACCGGGATTCACCTCGCCCCTGAACGCCTTCCTCAACCCCTTATTCTTCCGCACCAGCGCACGGACGTTCTTCGGGCCCGAGTTCCCAGCTGAGACGATCTACCCGGCCTTCACGGCGTTCGACGCGGGGTTTTCGCGCCTGACAGCCGGCATGCCGCGGATCCTTTTGAGGAAGACGTACGCGGGCCGGGCCGAGGCGGCGCGGCAGCTCCGGGAGTGGGTTGCGGGGCCGCACACGCCCTCCGAGGCGATGGCGCAGATGCTCGACAGCGTGCTCGACGCGGGACTGAGCGCGGACGATATCGCCGGGTACCTCCTCGCGATCCTCTGGCCTGTCACTGCCAGCGTCGGCAACGCGACCTTCTGGATGCTCTACCTCCTCATGAAGGATGGCCCGGGAGGCTTGGTGGACCTGCAGACCGAAATCGACTCGACGGTCGCTGGTTGGAAAGCGGCTCATCCTGGATCGGACCCCTTCCAAGATGCGACGACCCTCTTCGATTTCTTCAAGGCATCAAAGTTCCCCTACTTTGACTCCCTTTTCAAGGAGGTCTTGCGCTTCGCCTCGTCGTCTTACTCGGTTCGGCGCGTTGAGAAGGACGGGGCAACGTTGATAGGGGATAAGGGTCAAGTATTCACCTTCAAGGAAGATGATTTGGTTATGTGCATCCTCCGGTCCACCCACTTTGACGAAGAAGTCTACCGAGACGCTCACAAGTTCATCCCCGAGCGGTTTATGGAGGATGTGAGGCATACCAAGACCGGCAAGGATCTACCAAACTTCTGGATGGGATTTGGGGGAGGTAGCAGCATTGTGCGTAATCCCTTTTTATTGTGTCGGGGCTCGGCGGTCCGTGGCTGACATTCAATCAAATAACCAAACTCTAAGTGTGCTGGACGGCACATTGCAACAGCGGAGATTCAGCTCATCGTAATTTGGCTTTTGAGTCATTTTCAAATCCGACTGGACCCACCGGCGCAACCATACGTCCACCATGATGCTTCCCAGGTCGGATTTGGAATCGTCCGCCCTTTGGGCGATCCATCCGTCTTGTTCACCAAGAAGCCATTGAAGGCGTGATACACCCAAAAAAACAATGTAATAGGTCCACGAAGGGACTATATACAAGGCCTGCTGCCTCGACCGTAGCATAGGATTCGTTTTTGCGTGTGAATGTGTCAAGTTGACATCCAATACCCAGGGTGTTATACAGTAGGAAGACGGATATAGGTAGGTAAGGGCGGTGAAGGGGATTAGAAAAGGGATGACAGGCACAGCTGCCCAATTAAAAGAACGTACGGCATGTAAACTAGGCGAACGCTATGAGATGGACAAATGTGGGAACCGGACTATACAGTGACGGAAGTTCGAGAAGGTTGCTTTTGGTCCGAAAAGTCCCAGTAGGAGATGCGAATTTGAAAAGAGATGGAACGGAGAACCGACCAAGTCGGGACCCAGGATGATGAGAGCAAGATAAGGATATGACGGCGTTGGATAAATCCCAGGCCTAATATTCGATCGCATTGACGGCGTCTAGGGAGCGTTCGAATGGATTGTCACATCCGCGGTCACCGGCGGCGCTCTCTATGCGCAGGAGCTTTTCTTTGAGTACTCTGAGTGTCTCCACTGCACTTTTGTGCCGCCGGGCCAGTTCCTCTGCTACCCGCTCTTCGCCTTCTGCAGTGGTGAGTTCGGTGCGTCGGAGCTCGCGTTCGGCATAAGGCACAGCCGCAGCGATGTCACAGTCGACGATGGATAGTGCTTCCTCTAGCTCTGAGCCTTCTGACCACTTCAATGCGCCAGAGGAAGCAAGGTCGACGATAGGTAGAAGCACACGGATCGACGCACTGCCCAGGCCAGCTCCGTAGCGCGCTCGTGCCTTTGCTAACGTGGACTCGAATGCGGGTGTAGGGTGTGTGTCGGGCGGCGGGGTGAAGAAATCGGGTTGGCGGTTGATAGAGGAGAGCGGTGGAGTGGAGTGGTCCAAGTGAGACGTTGCTAGAGAGCAGAACGTCTCCGTTACATTCGGGGTAGAACTCGAGAGGAGCAAACGGACGAGAGTGCGAATGTCGTCGCTGGGGATATTGGTAATAATAGCGTCAACCATTAAGTTCCTGATAGGAGGAAGGTTAGAGAGGAGGTATGAGAGTAAGGAGGAGCATCTCTGCCTAGACCTACACATGGCGTATTTGCGGGAGAGAGGAGCTGGCGCGGGACGAGTTGTTCGACTCTGTATCGCTCATGTCGTTGGGAGTTGTTGGGAGTTGTTGGGAGTTGTTGGGAGTTGTTGGGAGTTGTTAGGAGTCGGACGTGGTGGTGTCGAGGTGGTTATAGACGAGGAAATAGAGGGTAAGCTGGTGACCGGAGACGACCGGAACGGCGAGGAAGAAGACGCGCGAGGCGAGGAGGCGAGTGGTGATGCGAGTGGTGAGTGGCAAGTGGCCGCGATGAGGGAAGGGATGAGGTTCAAGTGAGATTGGAGAGAAAGGAGACAGAAAGGAGCACGAGCACGCGACAGACAGATGTTCTGAGTCCCGTTTAGGTTACCGACCGGCCATAAGCGGCGATCCCTCCAGCCCAGCCGCCTTCCAGCCGCCATCCTGCCGCCCGCCGCCTGACTCTGACATTGAAAATTCACCGACGCGTGTCGGCAACCAACCATGCCGCCTCTCGGCGCTCGGCGCTCGGCGCTCGGCACTCGGCACTCGGCACTTCCCCGCGTGGTGTTGCATTTTGGTCGCCCCCCGGCAGCTGCCGACTGAGGTGTTGGACCGACAACGGAGGACGGACAGCTGCCATCTTTCGACATCGTCCATCGATCGTCACAGCGAGTGCGTGCGTGCGTGCGTGCGTGCGTTGTGTGTGCGATAGATTGCAACTTGCAACGTTGATGGGATGGCAATGGCAGGCATCAATTAGCACCAATTAGCGTTAATTAAATTTAAACAACTTGGCTAGCTGCTCGTCTTGTTTCCTAGCACACCCACACAGAAATTGAACGTGAGAGGACGCAGCAAATCGAGGCTGGTGTACAAGCACAAAATCCAAACCCTTTTCCGTCCCAGGCCAATTCTTATCAAGCTTCCAGAGCCAATCCTGCCGCTTGCAATTTCGAGACTGCGATGAAGCGTTCCAAGAAGTCTTTTAAATTCACTTGTTATCTGCAAATGGTACAGGTTTGCTTGGCGCACGTATCAGACCTATGGGTGCGGTTATTTGACTCAAGTCCCTGAGCTCCTGCCTGATGAATCAATCCTCTGTGAGCGCTGAGCTCGCTGGTTGGGGGTACCACCCCCTCGTGTCGGGGACTTACGCAAGGATCGATAGAGTTGCCATAGAGAAGCGGTACATACTCTCTGATGAATTTTAACAGCCCCTGATCCCGCACCAATTGTACATGCGTTCGTACGCCGTTTGGTGTTCATCCCTCCTTTGTGTATAAGGTGGAGAAGGAGTCGAAGGACAGAAGCGCACGGGTAATGCGTGTGCTAGGAGAAAAGAAGTGTTCCCCCATGTGTATTCCGGTTTGATTATCCTGCTTTTGAGTTCCCGTAAAGTGGCCGGATCCGGGTAACCAAGGACCGCAAGATGAATAAATTAACGTACTAGCTTGTCTGTGACGTACAGGGCCACCGACCAACGATATAATCGCAACTCGTCGTCTCATATTTAGTTGCTCATGTGGAAACTCCCGCTCGGCCGTTAGTTGGAAGCTGTCAGGGGAGGTAGACATTCTACTCCCAAAAGGGTCTCAGTCCACCGTCCATCCGAAGGAGTCCAAAATTTGCTTAGGTGTTTGTAGCCTGGAATGAGTATGAGTGTCCGCCACCCCAACCTTGGAGCCAGGGTTGTGGGTGGGTGCAGCGTGTAGCGAGCCTGAGAGCCTGAAAGGCAACTATGGAATGGAAGGCAAGGCTAACCACATCGACGGTCGTATTTGTCGTCTCCCAATTAACTGATTTCAAACACTTCTTCCGCCATTGAAAACATCAAGTTCCTTATTCACAAGTAGAACGCTTAAGGTGCCCCAGCCACACTTTTTATTTGCGAGTGGAGATCTCCTGGCGGTCCTCCGATCCGACCCTGTCTTCCTCTCCTCATGTCGCTTCAATATATTATTTGGCCACTATTTCGTGCTGGAAATGCGCTTAGGGCGTGGATTACCACGACGAGGCGCGGTACAAGTGGTAGACCTTTGGCCCAAACTTTGACCGACACCACGCGCGTGAATCACCATGTCCAGGTGAGATACGTCGCATTCAGGCCCAGATATAGATACTCACGACTATCCACGACTCCTATAGGTCATACGATCGCGGTATGCTCATACTCTACATTAAACGCGCGTCCTCATCGTCCCCTTCAAGCCCTCACCGTTTTCTCGCCCGATGGGCACCTGTTCCAAGTCGAATATGCAATGGAGGCAGTTAAGAAGGGTACCTGTGCTGTACGATTCGCCCATTTGTTGGGTGCCCACCCTAATTATTATTATTATTATTATTACGCGTAGGTCGGTGTGCGGGGCAAGGACGTGGTCGTGCTCGGCGTAGAGAAGAAATCAGTCCTTCAACTCCAAGATCCGCGCACTGTCCGTAAGGTCGTCGCGCTTGACGATCACGTCGCGCTCGCGTTCGCAGGTGTGTGTTCGGACTGGGCTGACGCGTCCGTCCTCTGCCGTCTGCGGCTGCTCATCCTCCTCACATTGTTGCACAACCAGGGCTCACAGCAGACGGTCGCGTTCTGATTGATAAGGCGCGCGTCGAATGCCAGTCCCACAGGTTGACCGTCGAGGATCCGGTTACCGTCGAGTACATTGCGCGGCATATAGCGGGCATCCAACAAGTGAAGGCGTTTTCACTTCTTCTGTGAACCAGTATTAATTGAGCCTTTCTTCCAGTCATACACTCAATCTGGAGGTGTCCGGCCTTTCGGTATTGCGACTCTCATCGCCGGATTCGACCCACAGGACCCATCACCACGGCTCTACTGCACGGATCCTAGCGGCATCCATAACGCATGGAAGGTGAATTTTCTCCCGTTTCTCTGGTTCTCTTCGTGCTGAACGATTGATCCAGGCGAATGCAGTGGGCCGATCTTCCAAGACCGTTCGGGAGTTCTTAGAGAAGAACCACAAGGACGATATGAACCGGGTTGACACGATTAAGCTGACGATCAAATCGTTGCTGGAAGTTGTCCAGACTGGCGCAAAGAATATTGAGATCACCGTCATGGAATCGTTTTGCAAGCAGACGGTGAGAACTACTTGGCGTGCTATTACCTTCATACTTCTGATGCCCTATGGCAGAGCCTCTCCCTGCAAGAAATCGAGGGGATTGTTTCAGATATTGAAAGGGAGAAGGAGCAAGGTACGTGTTCCACTAGTGTGCGGTGACATATTATTGACGTTTATGCTTTTCACAGAGGCAGAGCGGAAGAGGAGCCGACTGGCGGCCACAACTGGCGCACAAGCTTCCATGTCGTCGAGGGCACAGGGCGAACCGTCGTCGTAGTTATCGGTTGTACAGGCTCTCTCATTTTGTGCAATAACCTCAATTTTTTCTCCACACCGAAGTTGAACATTGCCGCTTACAAGGCAACTCCGACCCCATTACCCTCTGCCTTGTTGCTCCTTTTTGACGGCAATCCCTTCCGACGCGATAAAAGAGAAGAATGGAACGACCCGTATGCCCCTCCCGATGCTTGATTCACTCGCGGCGGGTTTGTGGTGTTTCACCCAACGACCTCGACCTAACCCAAGCGATTGCGACATGCGAGATTTTCAACTTTCGTCATTGGCCGATGGTCTTGAATTTGGGAACGTCGTCAAGACGATACCGGCTCAAATACGAAGTGCAGGAGATAATATATCGAGCTGGCATCGTAAGAGGTATACACCGCGAGATCATAAATCTCGTTACGACAGGTGAAAAGGTGCATGCTCTCCTGAGGATCTGCACTACGATCTGCTGTGTCCTCCCACATATTCTACCTATAGGAAGATGAACTAGCGGCAGTATGCACGGAGTTCATACCTATATTTCCTATCCCACGCCTGACTGAGCCAGATACTGAGAATCAAGTTCAGCTTCTCACCTATTGCCACCCCCTGTTGCCACCAGTAAACACAGCCGATTACCCTGTCACCCCACGAGTCTCAACGCACAAAGATGTCGTCCAGAGACTGTGCAACGAACCTGATTGTGAGTCGTCCACCTTGTGTACCACAGACTGGCTGTGCTGAGACTGTTTTCCAACGTCGGTGCAGCTGTCAGGCTTGGGTGGTGCTGTTGTGTCGCGTTGCCGCGTCGTCGTCGTTCGAGGTGACGAGCCTGGAGTGGAGTGGACCCAAGCAAATGGATGCAAGTGGATATGGTTAACTCCAGCCCGTGTAGCTCCACGCTGCGGAGCTCGCTCGAGCTGCTGACACTCGCACCGACACTCACCCACCCACCAGGACGGCGTCGAGGACGTGGAAATTCCAGTGGAATCAGTGGAAGTAGAGAGCACCGGTCGGCACCAGTCGGTAGTCATTATTGGTCCAACAGACCAACCGACCAAAGGAAATGCAAATGTTGCCTTTGCAAAATAGGCAGCCAAACCCCTGCTCACGCATGCATGCTGTGTCCGCTGCTGCCCCATCTGACGACGACGCAAATACGCCATACCCGACTGCCCCCAATGAGGTACCTCCACACACTCGGGGGTATAAGCTGCCCGCACACCCCTGCCGCCTTCATAACAACTGCACAGGGCGCGGGCGTCAACTGGTACTTCGAGGTGTCGTTCGGAAGGATCGAGACAGATCGGAAACGGATTACACTCTACGATCCCGCCTGCATTTATGCGCTCCGTGCTGGGTTGCCCCGGGTGTGACTCAAGATTCAAAGAGCAGTTGGCAAGCCTCTCAGTATGGCCACAATGATGCCCCGTATGGTGAGTGGTAGTTCCCTCGCTTTGGCGACACATATCTGAGGCTATGACATTTACAGTTCCGCACCGCGGTTCTCTTCCAATGGAAATACACCGCATGGAACGAAATGAGGCTTCGATGGGCGATCGCTGTCGTGTCGACGCAAAGGTCACATTCCGAGTGCTGACGGTGGGGCCAGCAGTCGCTCCACACAACGTACAAGCAGTGGTGAGCTGGAGAGAGTTGCAGAACAGGCCCACCACAGTAGTCGCCAGCATCACTTACGGTCGTTAGTGGACCCAAGAACGACCCTCGAGGAGGCCGCATCGGCTTTGAGAGGTCACGCTACCATGGAACCGATGGAACGGGTTTGGTAGTCCTGCATCTACATCCGGGAGTAGCACCCAGTGGGGAGTCCTGCTAGTCTTGGTGCCTCCACTTCGGTTGCTCGACAGACGTTGCAGAATTTAAGCCTGCATTTGCGATGACACCAACTTATGGCGTCTACCTCACCTCTGGGCCCTGGTACTGGGTCAGGATCTGGTCCAGGGTCAAGTAGCTGGGTCACTAACGTTCACGCTCGGCACTCCGGTCGGACATCGTACGCCGCAGCAGGGAGCACGGCGAGTTCACGAATGCTACCTGTCGCTGGTGCATTTTTGCTGCAGACAACGCCTCTGATTCAAGTGGGATTTCACGGGAACGGATGGGCATGATCGACGACCGAGGAATAGATATTGCGATACTACAGTTAAAGGGCCCCAGTCGAACAGTCTGCGGAGGGGTTCCATCACCGATGGGTGGTCGCTGAGTCCCGCACATGGGACAAGGCCGAAGAAAGGCATGCGCGGTGCTCTGTCTTAGCAGCTCGGGGGGGGGGTGGTCACTCAGACTCGAAAAGAGCTCTAAGACCCCGTTTAGGAACACTGTATTGATTAGCGGATTATATGCGCAGTTGCGATTTGTGGATTCGATGATATTTTACACAAATTCGATTGAATATTCGCGACGTCGAGAGGGTCTACGCCGCCAAATTACCCACAGCGGAGAGGTCCCCGATAGTTGGATCCAAATACAGAGTGTGTGGGCGGAGTCTGGGAATCCATAGTTCTGAGTCCTGAGTTCCGAACTTTGCACGTGCATTCCACCAACCAGCTAGGCTGTTACGCTGCCCCAAAATAAGTTTGAGGGCATATCCTTTACCTATCAACGCACATGTTACAGTGCTATTACTATGTACGACATACTGCACTGTGGCGCTAGTGGCAGCACCAGGAAACTTGGATACTTTAATCTTCCTTCTCTCATGCATCGATGCTAAGCCTCCTCTTCAAATTTGAGCAGTGACATAGGAGCGGTCGTTCTTGAGGGGCACTGTTGGCTTACCGTAGAACGATGTTTATCGAGCAACGCACCGGGCGTGAGCGGATTATAGTCAAAGCAGAGCAGCTCCTTGCACTTGAACGAGACCAGTCGTTCAAGGATTCGGAAGAGTGGCAGGTGGTGAAGATCAATTGAACTTGAACCACCGAGAATGCCATACAAGATATTGTGCTTCATTACCCGGCTACGCCACTACCTTCCCAGTCGACATCAACGAGACTGAGTTGGTGGGCGATTTGAAGAAGAAGATCAAGGCCGAGACGACGTTTGCCCTCGCCAATGTTGACGCTTTTACGCTCACGTTGTATCAAGCTGCCCTCGATATATCCTATGATAAGAAGCAGCGCATCAACGAACTCGAACGATTATCCCGGAACCTGAATGAGTGCACGAAGCTCGATGACGTGGAGCGACAGCTATTGGAAGTTTTCGGCGAAATCCCTCAAGGGAAGAAATACTATACCCTCGTGCAGGCCCCCGAGGGTAAGTCCATATATTGTAGAGGCATTGTCCTTATGGCTGATGGTGTTGATGCCCGGCCAAACGCAGTAAGACCCCCCCCAATAGTTCGCCACCGAGTGGACCCCTAGATCACACTCCTCCCAAGTCTCACAAAGAGTTTAATCGCGAAATAAGCAACTTTTTGGACGAATGTCGCCCAGGAATGCAAAAGCTTGTCGAGAACGCGCACGACATACCATTACTGCTTCCTACGTGGAAACCTTCAGCAGAAAACATATTCGCCGAACATATCTCAAAGCTGTGTATACCCACTATTGGAACCGGGTTGCCTAGCTTGCTTCTTCATGGGCTTGGGGAGGACAACCAGTATGGACTTGGAGAGGACAGTCGCATTAAGGATGTTTTCTCCATTATAAGTCACATGTGCGTGACTTGACATCCAATGTGCTTTTTGCACCCAATGACCTTATCATTCCAGGGTACTCATCAACACGGCTGGATCCGGAAAAACCCGGCTACTGCTCGAAGGATTGTGTTCGCGATGGGGATTCTATTTCGTTGCGAAGCGGGATATGGGTGACATAGGGTCGAACGACTTTAGGCAGGTCATGGAGAACCTCGATGCGGCCTCTGATCACGGGACAGCTAAGAGGGAGCTGGATCACCCTGAAATGACTGAAGCCGCCGTTCGACACATAAGAGAGGTGGTGGAACATCGTCTCGCCCAGTTACTCCTTGCGCGATTCCTCCTTTTGAACCTCCTTGTCCAAGAGGCCCGAAAGCTTCCACAGGGGTTGGACCAGAAGGTGCACCGTCGGTTATGGGTACTTTTTCAGGCACAACCGACTATACTTGACAGGACCGACGTCTTCACCAAGCTCTCCCTGCTCCTTAAATGTGCCTCCACCAGCAAATTGAAGGAATGGATAGACCGATGTTCTCAAAAATTCTGCGACTCGTTGCCAAAAGTCCGCCACCCCGTAACTGATCAAGATGTCGCCCCCCCTGTTTTCTGCGTACTTGACGAAGTGCAAGTCACCGTTACCCCTCCGTTTGGACGCCTGGGCGAGTCTATGTCAGATACCAATACCCCGTGTCCCATTTTGCGAGAAGTATGGCGTTCGTGGAGTGAGACACAGACTATGCGTCTTGTGTTCTCGGGAACGGGAGTCGAGCTCCAGGCCTTCCAAGACGCGTTAACATCGGTTGCCTTCAAGCAGCAACCATATCGTCTTTGGTATGACATTGGCGCCTTCGAGGACCCTCAGATTCAAGCCGAGTATATAACGCGGTATGTTCCAGCGTGTCTCGACTCCCCGCGATGGAAGGCGTTTCTCACTCGCGCTTACGCTTGGTTACGTGGGAGGTAACGATCCTAATTTTTCTCCAGTAACCTCCCAAAGCTAAACCTACTCCGTTCGCCAGGTATCGTAACACTGCGACTCTCATCTTACTCATACTTGATGTGGGGTACAAGTGTCCCCACCGGACCCTCGACGAATACGTAGAAGCATTTACGGGCTTTAGGCCAACGGATGGGAAAAACTGGACCGACGATGAGCCCAAACTTCCACGCAATACCAACCTCGCGACCAGAATAGTCAAGTTAAACTTCGAGAAGTTGGGTGAGTCATCACGTTTCCTCTAATTTGACGATTCTAATTGTCCCAAATTGCCTTCACTGTCAATAGATCCGCGGCAGGTGGTCACGGTTCGCAATGCGGTCTATGACCAAATTTACTGCGGAGACTATGCTTTGACCGAGTTCAGTGAGAAAGAAAAAGAATCCTTCATCGTATATGGGTTCGCTAGGCATAGAGATGATAAGAAAGTGATCGACGAGCCGCTGGCCCTTCTCGCGGCTCTGCATTGGGCAAATCGGAGTACCGAGTTTTCGTTGTTCAAGTGGGCATGCCGTGACATCGCCAATCATTCTCAGCACAAGAACGGTTTCGAGGTTTATCTCACGTACTACCTGCGAAAGGTATTCGAAGAGACCCCGGAACTTGATGCAGTATTTACCTTTCGGAGTGATTTCGCCTCGCGTAGGGATCTTGCTTGGCAGCATGAAATTGTCGAGCTTGTCAGTGTTACTGACATGGAGAACGAACCTCAAATTTGCGTCACTACGTTATCTTCTGGTCCTGCCTCCAACGTTGGGTTCAAAGCAGAATCAGACGCGGAAGTATTGGAATGGATATCCACCAACCGCGATAGATTTACGTTCTGCTTTCCAACTCCGTCGTTTGGTCCGGATCTCCTTTTCTTCGTCCGATCCACGCGCTCTAAAAGCCTTCTTTTGGTCGTGGTCCAAGCCAAAAGATACGAGGTGGTGCCGAAAGCGACTCTCATTCACGGTGTTTGCACCGTTACCCCATCGTGGTTTTGGAAAAACAAAGATACAAAGGTGTGCTCATTCTACAGACTGTTTGCATCTGCTTCGGTTGATCTGAGCTTTCTTCGAGTACAGCACGCAACAGCCGCCACTGCGCCATTCATCGGCAAGGGCATAGGTGACTGCGCTGCTGAACTCGACAAGGTCCTAAAGAAGATCCTGCCCGGCCTAACAGCGGGTGATGCTGACTACCCTGTTTTGCGCGTTTTCGCTTCGTGGCCGGGAGAACCAAACCTGGAACGGACTCTGGAATGGAAAGAAGAGCGGAAGGGGGGGGAACAGAAGGGGGGGAAGCGGAATATGAGTATGGACAATACTGTCGACCCTGATCACCACCCACTCGCGACTCTTGATCTGGCAATTTTCAACGAGGTTGGCAAGAAGCTTGACCAGGACTGGTTTCGAGGTGTGGAAGAAAAGGTATTGGTGCCCTCAAAGCGTGCCCCGTGAGGAACAGGATTCCGAGTCGCCGCCCTTTCCCAAACGCACAAGGCGGTGACGTACCAGTAGCTATGTGCGTGACCATGAATCATATCCCAACGATACTGACACCTACTCAGACAATCGCTTTTTCGAGCGCAATCTGCATTTCCGTGAAATGAACTCCACCCTTTCTCTATTTTGCCTTGTATTTCTTCTGGTATACTCTGAGTCTTGTAGTACTTTAATGTCACCTGTTACTTTTTGTTGTCGTTTATTCTTTGGATTATAGGGCCCCCCAGGGTTCGCAACATCAGCAAGACTTAAAACCTCCATAGTACTATGGGTTCAAGCTCGCACTTGGATGTTGAGCTCAAGTCGAGCTCGTACTCCCAAGAAGACTAGAAGCAAGAATCAACAGTGACATTCTGCAATTTTTCTTAATCGACACAAACACAAACACAAACAGCGATTCCGTCTCAACACGCCTGTGTACTACTGACAGTTCAGTGTTCTAATTCTCTCTCAGAGCTGGACTTCCCATGTCATCTCGGTCTGACGAGATATGAAGTCTTGTCTTTGGAGTATGGTGTGCGAGATGTATATAATAATATAGTACAAATCGCCTTCTAGGTTGTACACGAAAGAGCACACGATCGTTTCATGTGGTGGGTCAAAAACTGACTGCAGAGATGATGGTACACATAGTCCAGCCATTGGTGAACAATCAAGAAGAAGGATGAGCGGAGGGTACGGAAAGCGGTCAGTAGCTTCCGCCATGGAAGCTCATACTCCGCGCCCGCCTTCCATAAGGGGTTGCGGGAGTCGTGGACATGTAGCCGTGCTCTGGAGGGGACATGCCCATCGGTTGTTGACCGACAGAATACCCGTGGAAATTCTGGGTGGGGAACCCGTATTGGGCCTGTTGCATGATTGGTTGAGGGGCAACATATGGGTACTGACTTGGGGAAGAAGAGAGTGCCATGTGGAGCGCGTTTGGAGAGGGCGGTGCGCCTCCCATGTAGGATACCTGAGGGGGAGAAGAAGCGACATTGTAGCCATTGATGTTCTGGTATGTAGGTTGCATCTGGATTGGCATTGGCTGGCTAGTGATCATAGGTTGCGAAGCGTATGAGGAATTGCGCCTTGAACGTGTGGGATATATAGGTTCCTCTCCGTAAGCAGTGGAGTTGCGTCTGGATCTTGTGTAGCCAGGAGTGCGTGGGTGATCTTCGTGGTATGCAGCGTATGAGTTGGAACGGGTACGGGTGTAGCCCGA
>Ga0307513_10001506_pt1 | contig 33506 bp, 29 predicted proteins | sample 15_EM_MG_FD_202174 | JGI IMG/M metagenome (GOLD analysis project Ga0307513, IMG submission 202174) | Populus trichocarpa ectomycorrhiza microbial communities from riparian zone in the Pacific Northwest, United States - 15_EM | ecosystem: Host-associated > Plants > Roots > Unclassified | place... | reverse complement strand
CCTGTAGGTTACCCACCGTCCTGAGTAAGGACGGGCGTCACCTGTAGGTTACCTACCGTCCTGCATAATGACGGGCGTTACCTGTAGGTTACCTACCGTCCTGCATAATGACGGGCGTCCCTTGTAGATCAAGGAAGTGGAATGGGGTCATGGTGCTCAGAACCAGGATCGGATATCACTGGAAGCATTGGTTGATTGATAGCGAAATTTGATACATAATAGTAGAGCCTAAGCTTCTCTTCATTAGAATAAAAATGTTTCACATCTTGATAACACTTACCTAATGCTCATGAAATTCGAAAATGAAACATAAACTAAGACACCTATAGGGCCCGGCCGTCCGTCCCGGGCATAGGTCAGGACGGACTGCAATTGGGCGTCCGTCCCGTCCGAAGGTCTCAAACTTGGCGTCCGTCCCGTCCTAGGCTAAAGACGGACGGACTGGACGCTTGGGAACACTGCCTATATATACACAACTCTCTTACAAGAAACACTCTTCGATATCGTTCAAGTCTGTTCTTCTATCATCTCTTGCCTTCTAAACCACACCCTCAGCTTTCCTACAGATTTCGTCCTTTAATCCCTTCGCCAGTTTCAACTACTTACAGACTTTTCCTGAATGCTCCTTCCCAAACTTTCCTGATACCTTCACCTGTTTCGCTATCATCAAAGTGTGACACTTGTTCGTTCTATCCTCTAGCTAACACTAGTTCCAAACCTTTAGTACCCCTAGTCTGATTCATGAATCCTCTCAAAACATCTCCGCTGCACCTAACCTTTCGCTCATACACGCCGTTGCTTCAACTTCCATATTCCCAAACACTTTCTCAAAAACTATCCTCATCCAAACCTTCCGTGTAATATCACTGTAGTAGATATGGAACCTTCGTGAATTATTCTAACAATTGTGTCATCCAGTCCTGCTGTCTTTTTCAAACTTGCCCTGCAACTCACCACCAAGGACTAGGGCCCCCACTGTTCCCCGTGGGGAAACGTCTACTCGAGTATGACTATCCGTTCCAGCTTTCGGCAGTGTTCCCAAGTGTCCAGTCCGTTCATCTTGGGGCCTGAACGGGACGGACTGCATTATCTAAATGAATGCCCGGGTGGGACGGGTATATGGCCGTCTGTCCGGATGATAGCCCGGGACGGACTGGCCAGGACTGTACGTGTCATATCTTACGCAATGTGCTGAGCCGGGTGACTGGCGTGCCCTGCCGGTTATTGATGTAGTATAGAGGTACCATATTTTTCAATATCAATTATCGATTAGGAAACCGCCGGAACACCAAGATGCATACCAGATATTTCACTGGTAATCGAAGCAGATGCAGTACCACGTAGACCACCATAGTTGTGGGTTGCTGTACCAGATGAATGTCCTATTGTCGTAGTCAGGAGGTCAGATGGAGCGGAACTCAAAATATCGCTTGCGGTAGATTCGTCATTATGAGTCTCTAAATTGTAGCGAAAGGTCTGGTCAAAGTATGGAGTAATAACTTGTGAAATCGAATCATCAGGACGTAAGGAGCTTTGAATACCAGTCGATATGTGCGAAGGCACCTGAGACATCAAAGTGGATTAGAAAAGACAGGAACTGTCGTGTATACCCAATTCCTTCATTGGAATAAGGCTCTTTTTTATCTCATACTTGATGTTTGGAACACATTCAAAGTAATTCTCCCGATACAATCTGACTAGAGATTAATCACGCATCTAACGATTAGCTAAAAAAACAGAAATTGTATGCAGCAGAATCTCTGAAACCAATCCCCAGCTCGAGTCACACAATGGCCATAGGCACCTGCAGGTAATATGCGGTGACTGCAGGTGACGGTGGCTGGTGACTAGAGGTACCCGTCGCCTGCCGGTACCGATCGGTTACATCCGGGCCCGGCTGATAACTCTCGCACCCTTTCCCCAATAGTACTACCTCAAGACGGCGGGCACCTATCGTCAACCCCTAAGACTCCAGTCTTCAAGAAAGACGGGCGCCAGTGCCCAGCACACTAAGACAACCTCACCGGGACGCCCGCGACTACAGCCCTCAAGGCCCTACAGTCCGCCCGGGACGGCTGGGAACACTGCCTTTCGGCCGTCCCGCTGAGTCCTCCAATCGTCCTTCGTTTTGAGTGTCACTGGAAGTGTTCCTAGGCGCCCGGGCGCCCCACAGGGGCTGTGGGGATAACTACAAGAAATGGGACAGTATGGGACCGCTAGACGAGGTCCTCTTCGGGGAAGATTTCCTAGGGGTCAGCCCTCCTTAGCCATGACAGCGGGCATGAAAAGCTATTCCTTAGTAGTGTAGGTAGATGCACTTGGCGGCCACCACTCGGGCAGACTGCAGCGGGGGCCACAGACAGCAGGTATCAGGAATGACCATCGGGCACATGTGGAGAAAAATGAGAGCGGTCGGAGAGGCTGAGGATGGCTTGGGCTGCGGACAAACTATGAGTGATGTATGGTGATCCAAGTAAACTATACAAGAAGTGATGTGCCTGGGAGAAAAAGAAGGCTAAATAGATCACCAAGTGCTTCAAGCATTAAGATAAGACTGAATCAATCATTCCCCTGCGAGCCTTATTTTCCCTTTAATATACCTCCATAAGTCTTTTGCTTTAGCCATAGTCACAGTGATGTTGCAACAAAGTCAAAGGACTGACGCAACTGAAGTTGATTCGAAGTGCGATGTCGGGAATTTTCCAGAAGAGTTACCAAGAAACCCAATTGAGCCTCTCGGATCTGGATATCTGAAGCCAATATGAGCACTTTCCGACTGCGATAGTGCTTGTGCCCTTCCGACCATGTGATTACCTTGCAGATCCATGCCGATGGTTTCTGAGTTCTAATTTAGAAAACACTTTTGGGCTTTTTTATTTCTTAAAGATGTATTATTCCTTGCTTATTATTTTAACCATATGGCACATGGCTTTGCCTGATCATAAACTATGAGGGAGGTAAAATCAAAAAAAATAACCATGATGTTTCTGAGCATACCAAGCATTGCAATTGGGCGTGGGCTTGGATCGGGCCGGGCCGGGGGTCAAGGGGTTTGGGCCGGGTCGGGTCGCCCAAGTGGGAAGCCCGGGTAGCCCGGGTAGCCCGAAAAAGCCCGAAATAAAGCCCGAAATAAAGCCCGAAGAATTGTCACTTTCAAGTTTGTTTATCAAATCACAAGATATCACTCATATCTTCCAAAATTGCGGTGAACCTAGGACTTGTGTCATCGCCAAGCTAGTATTTTGTTGAGAAATTTTCAGCCTCACATTTTTAATTAGCCCTTTTCATCCCAGTTGTGTAGCTGAACTTTGATTCTTGACAAGTGATCTCTGTTGAGGAACAAGATTTCAGAATATCGCAAGTCTTAATACTGAACCACCAATACTATCAGTTTCTTTTCTTTTCCATCATTCACGTCATGGTGACTAACTCTCATTCAACTCTAATCACCTGTTTTTCCCAGAATCAATGCAGCATGAAAGTCTCTCAGGTACTAAAGTTAAAATAGTTAACATCTTTAAATAGAATTTGATTAATCCCTGTTCATGAATAGTTTGGGCTGTTTAGGCGGCCTGGGCTTTTTTGGGTCGGGTTCGGGTCGGGCCCGCCATGGTTTGGGTAGGGTTTGGGCAGGGCTTAAGAATTTGCGGCCCAGCCCGGCCCATTGCGAGGTTTGGAGCATACTAGCCAAAGAGATGTGACAGAAAAACACCACAGGGGCCTACCCGGCCTGGTAGGGCATCCGGTACTACCTCCATCTGCCCTAGTGCGTCAATGGACTCGAAGAAAGGCGGACTACCACCGGCGGTCCGTCCGGTCATACCCCCAAGAGGGACTCACTGGACGGTTCGGAACACTATCAGAAAGCTGTAGGTAGTAGGGAAGGACTGCAGGGGGTGAGACCAGATGGCTGGCAGGAGAGTGGTGGCAGGGCATATTGAACGAAGAGTGAACGGGACGGTCGGGGATGGCTGATCACAGCTGGGGACCTAGATGAAATATGAGTGATGTATTATGATGCGATGTAACAGGAAATAAATAATATTTCTGCCAGAAGGAGAAGATGGCTAATTAGATGGTCAGGTTGTTGGAGTAATAAGATAAGGCTGAGCCAATTGATTCCTATCTGACCTTCTATTTCTCTTTCAAGAACTTCTAGAAACTATTGTTTCATAGGGGTATGTGCTTGCACGCTTCTTGTTTCCCAATGTGACACAGGATTCGCAAGATCATAAACGGCAGGGGACATGAAATCTTCTGAATATACTGGCTGGAGCGGTGAAACTTGAAATATCGCCAGGGCTCTACCAGGCCTGATAGGGCCTCCCTTGTTAATCTTGAAACCCGTCAAACGAACTGTTGATTCATGTTTAGTTTCTTTACCATCCTGCATTAGTTTTGTTTCTTCCCGTCTCACCAGCAACATCTGAGGACCTCCTGTTGCAAGCACCAGTAGCCTGTATCATGTGGATGAAAAGTTTTTCTAGTCGTTTTCTTGTCATATTGTTTTTGCAGGATAAAAGCACCATGTATTTACTTACTGTTTTATACAATCATCAGTCCTTTCTCGTTCACGTTTTTCTCTTTCATCTTGTTTCGATAGGCAATTATATTACATTCGTTCTCCTCATAGCAAATCAAAAGTTAACAACATCCCCTCTAGCCCTTCTCAAGCCTCACAATTGGGCCTTGGCTGTTTTGGCTAGCGCGGGGTGAGATCAGGTCGGCTTGGGAAGGGCTAAGAGTTCAGGGGTTTGGGCAGGGTCAGGTCGCCCAGGTGGCAAACCCGGGTAGTCTGAAAGTTGAAAGCTACTTGGTTGCACACCTCACATTTGTTGATCAAACTTTTCACACTAAGCCATATACTACATACAATATTAGGTAAACACATACTATATCCTCCGGCGTGGCGAGATTCTGAGTCACGAGAGTGGTGCAATCTTTTTACCATCTTGACAGAATTTCCCCCCATCCGAGTGCCTTAGTTGATATATTACTAGTAAAGATTCATTCCAGGCTGCATGTATTGTACACCGTATAATCCGGCAAAAGTCGGATTGAAACTAAAGCGAATTAAAGTTAAACTCAGGCAACCGAGCCAACGGGAGGACACGAAGAACTCCAACTTGCCACAGTTGGCCACAGTTTGCCACAGTTTAAACATATAGGCCCTAGTGTAGTGATGGGCACGATCAGTGTTCCCAAGCGTCCAGTCCGTCCATCTTTTGCCTAGGACGGGACGGACGCCAAATTTGCTGCCCTTGGACGAGACGGACGCCAAATTGTAGTCCGTCCTAACCCATGCCCGGGACGGACGGCCGGGCCCGACAGGTGTCTCGGTTGAACTGCTATTTTAAAATTTCCGAGCCGGGAGTCTGTGCTTGAAGAAACGAAACATCTTTATTACAACGCTATCATCACATTTGGGTATCAGGTATCAAATTTTCTCATCAATCAGCCAAGCTGTGCACTCATATCCGATCCCCGAAACCTGCCCTAGTTCCCCCTCTAATATTACCGCTCTGTCCTCCAAATCCCCAAGCATATTTTCTTCTCTTATCAAATGTATGAAGCAACAGCTCAGCGGATAGAGCAATCACACATTATGAATACCGCAAAAACCCCTGTCGTTTGCTATCTCCGAATCTACTGCCTAGAAGTCTTCAAAAGGGTTAGTGCTTTCCTATGCGGGATATGATCAACCATCAGGACGTTATTAAATCTCATTAACCGACACACGCAATTCTGTTAACCTGTCAAACTGAACCTATTATAAGCTGACGGAGATAGCGAATCGAAAGTATTTTTACGGTATTTTTATGAAATATCATACCTACAGGTGACGCCCGTCCTGACTCAGGACGGCCGGGCCCTGCAGATGACGCCCGTCAATTCCAAAGACGGCGAGGCCCTACCGGAACTTGATATTAACTGCAGGACTGTAGGTTGACGGCCGGGCCCTGCAGTCTTTCTGGAAATGGTGAGGACGGACGCCTTGCCCGGCCATCCATACCAACCCCGCCCGGGACGGACGGGACTATTGGACGCCAGGGCCCTGCAGTCCGGACGGGACGGTTGGGAACACTGGGCACGATCATGATCGAGCAGATCATGGGGGCCATGCTCGATCATGATCTGATCGAGGGGACCCTATGATCGAATGATGGATGAAACCGGGGAGCCCTGATCGAGTGATCGATCATGGTCGCTGCTCGAGCATCATCGAGTATGATCGATTTTGTGCCCATCAGGGATTAAATATTCATTCAACATGGATTCTGAGTATTTTCACTCGTGTCATAACAAGAATAGAAGAGCCATACCCTATTGTCCATTTAATGTATCACGGTAATTTGTGGCTGATCTAGAGTGTGTAGAAGCCCGGATAGGTTTCGATTCCCTACTTATTGTTGAATAAATTAACTGAAAATCATTGGTGGTATTGACTAGTGGCCATAGACTCGAAACAATGGGAGTGGTGACCTTATTATAGGGTCAGCAGTCATGAGCAGACTATTGATCGAGCAAAACTCGATCATGATCTGATCGTGCCCATCACTACCCGAGTGATTTGACAGATTTAAGAAAATCGTCACTAGCGCGAATCCGACTTCCGCCGGATTATACGGTACCTCTGTTTGCATTCACTGTTTGTCTTAAGATCACAATCTCTCTATTTCAGACTATGTCTTGTGTTGGGTACATGGATGTTTCCATATATTTGCTTTTATCCCTGTTTTTATGCAGCTACTTTCACGCTGGAGAATCTCACGATGCCGGAGGAGACTGTACCTATGAATTCCCCCTACCCCTGTTCCACCCTCTTCGGTTGCTTGACCGCCGTCTATTGGTTAAATAGCTCTAAATACTCGCACATGGTGGATGACAATGACATGCCTCAACGACCATGCCTCAGCGATGATAACCCAGCAACAATTGACTATCAACTATAAGTAAATACTAAAAAGGTTTGGCTATGATCAGTTGAGAGTATCTTGCGGTCCTTATTCTTTCTATCACGCCTGAGATATCCTATGTACACAAACTTGACTTTACAGAAAAAACTCTTCATCCAGAACACAGCCCCTCGCCCCTCCTCGTCTTGTCTGTCTGTTCCACCTCGACCACACAGCTCCATCAACAATTCCCCAAACTCATATTCACTGATTCTCTTTGCCTGATTTTGTCCTCATCTACTGTTTTCCTCATAACCATGATCTGTTACTGTCCTGATACCCTGTTCTGTTTCCAAGCTATGATAGCGCGACACTGTTGCGTTCCGGCTTCTAGCAACCTTAACCTTTAACCTTTGGCTTCCCTTAATGTCAATTCTTGATGCATCTCAAACATTTCCACTTAGGCTAACTCCTAACCCAAACATACAACAGTTCTTCTGATACCAAACTATTCAATCATGCAACCGTCTTCAATGAATTACTTTTAACTGTGTGCCATCAATGTTCCAACTGTGTCCAGGATGTGGAAGCTTCGTGAAAATTTCAACAAATACTACCTAATCACGTTATGGGAAAAATAATAGATATACCATGTCAAGAGCCCCATTAAGGGAAGTAGTTGAGAAATTACGCATGAAACAGATCGTGGTAGGAATTATGGTGAGGCGGGTAGTTGAGGGATAACCGTTGTCACACACCTTGGACGAGTAACCGTGCCAAGGTTGTGACTCCGTCACAACCCTGATTGCTCGCTTGCTCGCAACCAGGGCACTCTCTTCCAGAGAGTGCCTAACAGCTCAACGGAAGATATCAGCTCAACGGAAGATTCAATTTGTATGTGAATTTAAGAATTTCAAACTACAACCAAACATCCCCCGATGCTTCAGATGCCTCCTGGCTTTCCCAGAAATTTTTTCAGACCTTTTCAAATAGATCTGCAATTTTATTTTCTCTCCGATACGGCATTGATTCTCGCTAAGTGGGTCTTTGGTTTGGACTACGGGTCAAAGTGACGTCGAGCCAGATCTGCTGAAAAATGGAGGGGAAAAAAATTGGAGGCTTATTTCCAAAGGCCTAAAACAATTTCTGGGAAAGCCAGGAGGCATTTAAAGCATCAGGGGATGTTTGGTGGTGGTTGATAATTGTTAAATTCACATACAAATTGAATCTTCCGTTGAGCTGATATCTTCCGTTGAGCTGTTAGGCACTCTCTTGAGAGTGCCCTGGTTGCGAGCAAGCGAGCAATCAGGGTTGTGACTCCGTCACAACCTTGGCACGGTTATGATATTTAATTTGCGCGCCCGAGTAGAGCGGCCGAGTATATCCTAGGCACGTGACTGATATGGGCGCTTTCCAACGAGACGGTTCACTAAAGTTTTCTTAACTGACCCATGCGGCTGGTGGGTGAATCGGCTGTGCTCGTAAGGGCAGTGACCGCAAACCCAGGTATTCTTGACCGAGAACTTTGGTTGAAGCCTAGGAAGCGAGGGAGGGGATTCCTTTTACTGAGCAATGCAAACAATTTTCTAGAGAGGCGAAATCACCCGGCTATCCTCCATGTTCTCAGATTTATTCAGGTCAAGGCCACCTGTTGTAACAGGGCACGATGCGTAATCCTGGTGTGGATTATATTAATGGTTGTCCAACAAGTCGGGTCTACTCGGACAGTTGGCTGATAGGGCGTCCAACATTCGTGGTACTCGTACCCGTAGGCTAAATACAACTAGTCATTTTGTGCAGCCTGCACAAGCCGCCATAATAGGTGATGCATACCGGAAGCTTATGTTAAAGAGTCATTATGAGTGATCAGGCATCTATGAATTTATTGGTAAGGCTACAAAATTAGAATAGCTGTCCCAGCGGCTGAGGCTGGACCATGCGCACAATGGTAGTGCAAATAAACTGTATCTCGTAATACTGGCAGATGGGGGAAAGTTTGGATCCCTCTCTCACCGAGCTCGAGCGCTCGTAAGCGGCACGGAAAAATCCTAGCCCCTGCTAGCTTCGTCAAATTGTGTCCTTGGTGTCAAAGAGGGACAATAGATACTGTATACAGTCACCACCGGGGGCATGGAAAAACTGGACGGATGGCGAACGGGGATTAATTCCTCGGAATCTTTTGTAGCCCTAACCTTGACAAATACATTTTTGCCCATGAAGGACCCCTGTTCGTCGCCCGCCTAGTTTAGCCATGCACCCGGTGGTGACTGTGGTGGTTTCCGGCCTTGTAGAATGAGAGGATTTGCTTGGAACTTGGATACTTTGGTGGAAGGGTAGGGGAGGTGCCTCCCACAGATTTAATCGTACTCTGCTTCAACTGAACTAGAGGTAATGACTGGAGACACAAGTAACCATCTTAAACCTACTATCACGTTACGCAATTCTTCATGCTTCGCACACTCCAGGGATAACAAAGGAAAGACATATTGGCAGAATCTTCTCCATAAACCACGAGGGGACTTGAACGATCCGTCACACTGCCAGTCGATCTGCCACACTCGGCACTTCCGGATCAACAGCACCCGGCTAATACCGTACCGGCATTCGCTCATGGGGTTCACTATCTTCCTCCTGTAACTAATATCCCGGCAGAAAACGACATGAGCCCACGATAATTTTAGCTTTGCAATTAAATAGAATTGGGGAAGGCATCTGATGAGTTTCAACCTAGCGAAACGACTTGAGTATGACTTATCAGAAGGCCACTAATGATTTTCAAGAGCCTTTGAGCTTAAATCTTGAGATTAGTGACTCACCACAGATGGCGAGTGGCCAGAGCAAATGCTTTCCCGATACTGGTGCTGGTGATGCGCACCGGCAGCAAATTACTGATCGCAGCACAAGGTCAGGCAACAAGTTATTGGACAGTTATCTAAGGCTAACCAGCCGAAAACATCCCTGTCCCTCCAGGCTAATTTATCCCTACCCTTGCATTATTACTAGTAGTCGATAAATGCTTCTTCCTGTGGCCGGCTACCTGCTTAGGAAGATGCGAGGATGGGATGATTTATATCTTTGGCATGGGAACCGGGCTGGTGCTCCCTTTTAAGTCAGAAAACCAACACCGCTACCAAAATACAATCGCCTCTTTTCTTTGCTGAAAATAAGCCAAATTCCATCAAACTTTTACATAAACTGCTGTATCGCTTTAAAAATTATCGTTTCGCCTATTACCGAACCTTATACGCTATGAGCCTATTACCCACGGTGCAGGCAGGATTAACTCTCGACCGCGATCCTCGCCATTACGGCATATCGAATATCCGTGCTAACCATAACCTGACCAATAATATTTACGGCAACTCGAACACCAACGTTGGGAATGTGTCAAACAGCTATAACACCATTATCAAGGCGGGAGTAGAAGAAGAGCGCTCACTGATCCGTACATGGTTATCGCCACTTGAGCCCGATATAAGGCATCGAGATGTTAGTAACCGTCGGATGGATGGTGTTGGCGATTGGGTTCTAAGGCGAAATGAGTTTGAGTCATGGTGCGGAAGCCAAGATGGCTCTGAGGATCCTACCTTACTTTGTTGTGGAGGCCAAGGTGTTGGCAAGACCTTTATAAGGTAGTATGGGATTCTCCTGGCACGATGGGAAATGCTAATAGTCAAAAAAACCAGTTCCTTGGTAATAGATAGTCTGCGCAGGCGGACCGGTGAAGGGAATGCTGTTGTTTTATTTCTCTATTGCGACTACAATACACAGAAGGACCAATCGGCAGTAAACATCATTGGGAGTCTACTCAGCCAGGCTGCCTTAGGAGCCGGGCACATCCCATCCGAGATTCAACGCGCTTTTGAGCTGGAACAGCGAGGTCGTTATCCTCTTCGATTGCCGGAGATGCTGAAATTGTTGGTGAGCGCAGCCTGTTCCTTTGAACGGGTGTACATCTGCTTCGATGCCATGGACGAGTTACTCCCAGAAAATCGATCAGAACTATTGCGCACATTGCCGCAGATTATTCGAAATGCACCGAATATCCGACTGTTTCTTACAGGGAGGCCTTATATTCGTGGGGAACTTAAAAAACATTTCACGAATGGGCCCTATATCATCAATATTTTGGCCGACCAAGGGGATATCGCTAGGTACATAAGTCGGAAGATAGAGGAAGACGATGACCGAGATCCTGGTTTGATGCCAGACAATCTGAAACACGATATTTTGAAAACTATGATGGAAAAGGCTTCCGATATGTAAGTTGGAGAGACCTCCTTGTAGGGACTAGATCGCTCACTGACGCCTTTCGAAGGTTCCTACTTGTTGCTTTGAACATCGACGCAATCTTGGGACACACCTCCGTTGCGAAGAGGAAGACAATGTTACAAAAGGTGGCGACTATGGGCGTGGACCTAGAGAGCGTGTACACTCAAACGCTTCAGCGGATAAGAGAACAGAGAGGGGACAGATCAAGGCTTGGAATGGAGGTGCTGATGTGGATATCCCGCGCGGAACGGCCCTTGACTATTGATGAACTCTGCCATGCCCTGGCAGTCGAAGTAGGGACGACGGATCTAAACCCAGAAAACATTCGCCCACAAGATATAGTCCTTCACTCATGCTTAGGGCTTGTTGTGGTTGACAAGTGGGCTTCAACAGTTCGTCTAATCCACTTCACACTGCAAGAATATCTCGGCACTCCGGATGTCCTCCCTGTTACCCACCAAGCGCTCGCACTGACGTGTTTGACTTACCTAAATTACGACCATATCAAGCGGCTCCCAGCCGATACTGCACCCAACTTCCAAGATGTGCCCTTTCTTGAATATTCCTCCCTGTATTGGGGAATCCACGCAAAAGAGGGACTCTCGGAAGCTGTGAAATCCCTTGCGGTAGAGCTGTTAAGCCATTACGAGTCTCATATATCTGCTACCTTACTTTTAAACCAAATAGAGTCCTACGGTTCTCGATTTGGAGTCGTTCTTCAGTTCCCAGGCTTACACTGTGCATCCTACCTCGGAATTGTTGAGATTATTGAGGCTCTGGTCGAAACAAAAGGCTGCGATATCAACCAAGGAGATCGGAATGGTTCTACACCCCTCATGTGGGCTGCCTGCCATGGGAAGGAAGAGATTGTAAGACTACTACTCGCAAGGAACGATGTCAGTCACGATAAGTCAGACAAAGAGGGTAACACGCCGCTCAAGGTGGCTTCAATGCATGGGCATGAGGGGGTAGTGCGGCTACTCCTCGCAAGTGACAATGTTGATCCCAACAAGGCAGACACATATGGCCAAACACCCCTCTCTTCGGCTTCATTATTCGAGTGTGAAGGGGTTTTGCGGCTGCTACTCGCCAGTGACAATATTGACGTCAACAAACAAAGACAAGATGGTGTAACACCCCTCGCCTTGGCTTCAATGTGTGGATGTGAGGAGGTGGTGCGGCTGCTGCTCACCAGTGACCATGTTGACCCTGACAAGCCAAATATGGATGGTGAAACGCCACTCACGTTGGCTTGTTTACAGAAGCATGACGGGGTGGTGAGACTACTACTCGCAAAGGACGATTCTGGTCCCGACCAATCGGAGAAGTCAAGTCAGAGGCCGCTCTGGTGGGCTTGTATAAAGGGGGATGAGGGCACCGTAAGACAGCTGCTCGCAAAGGACAATGTCAACGCTGACGAGCCGGACAACCATGATCGGACGCCACTCTGGTGGGCCTCTTTTTGTGGGCATGAGAGAGTGGTGAAGCTACTACTCGCAAGGGAGGACGTGAATCCTGACAAGCCAAGCACCGGAGGAGAGACGCCGCTCTCGCAGGCTTCTAAGAATGGACATGAGATGGTGGTGAGACTACTCCTCGGAGCAGATATCAATCCCGACAAGCCAGAAAACGGAGGATGGACACCGCTCTGGTGGGCCTCAGAAAAGGGTCATGAGGGGGTCGCGCGACTGCTGCTTGCCAGGGACGATGTTGATCCTGATAGGGTAGACACATGGGGCGAAGCCCCGCTCTTGCAGGCTTCAAAAGGTGGACATGAGGGGGTAGTGAGGCTACTGCTTGCAAGGGCCGATGTTAATCCCGACAAAGCAAACACGTGGGGTGAAACACCACTCTTGGTTGCATCACAGCATGGGCATGAGGGGGTGGTGAGACTATTGCTCGCAAAGGGCGATGTCAATCCCAATATGGCAGACCAGAGGAATCAAACACCGATCCTGCATGCTTCGACAGGTGGGCATGTGGGGGTTCTGAGGCTACTACATGCAAAAGACGATATCAATTCCGACAAGCCGGATGACCTAGGCCGAACACCAGTCTGGTGGGCTTCAGCGTGGGGGCATGAGGAAGTGGTCGGAATTCTGCTCGCAAAGGCCGACGTCAATCCCGATTGGAGGGACAACAAGGGTGAAACCCCGCTCTCGGTCGCCTCCCAAAATGGCCATGTGGGGGTGGTGAGGCTACTGCTAGCAAGGGACGACGTCAGCCCCAGCAGGCCAGACAACCAAGGTCAAACTCCGCTCCAGGCTGCTTCTAAGCATAGGTATTGGGAAATCGTAGAACTTCTCCAACCTAGGACGACTGCAATACCTAGCCCGGATTAAGCTCAAGGGGAGATTTCCCAACATTCCCTTACTACTCACAAGAACGCTCGCCGCCTCTACTATAGTTCTCATATAGATGCCCGCTATCATCACAGGCCCCGCCCTTTCTGAGTCCCCTTGGAGCTTCCCAGTTTATTCCTTATCGCCCCTCTGGACACTGTTGGCATTTTTCTTTGCAGCTCTTCCATCCAAATTTCGGACATGACATCCTCGGAGGAAAGCACTTTGTTATATGCCACATATATGCTTAATCTTATCATACCCTTTTTCGTGGAGGGCGGCAGAGGAGGGTGATTCTATTGCTTTAAGATACTTCGGGCACTCTAAAAGCTCCTACTGCCTGGGAAGTTGTCGTGTTTCATGCTTAGTTTTTTTTTCTTGTACTGTACCATATTATACTTTGTCCTTTATTTTTTTCCCGTAGAATACAGGCTTTGGGTACCCATGTCTATAGTCACAAAAATAGGCTATGATTGGCAGAGAGTCTTGCGGTCCTTATTATTTCTGTGCTGCCAGCAGCGCCCTACATATACACAAAACTCTCCTACACGAAAACCTTTTCTTGCCCTTCACTCAAGTCCATTTCTTCCATAACCGTCTCTTTCTTTCCGAACCACACCCTCAACTGTCCAACACATCTTGTGTCTGAATCCCTGGACTTTGTTTCCACTACCTGCAGAGTTTTTCCTTCCTGAACATTCCTGATACCTGTCTGTTTTGCAAACATCATAGTGTGACACTCGTTCGTTCCATCTTCTAACTAACCTTAGTTCCATCTTCTAACTAACCTTAGTTCCAAACCTTCAACAGCCGCTAGTCCAATTCCTGAATCTTCTCAAAACATCTCCGCTGCACCTAACCATTCGTCCATACACGCCATCGCTTCGACTTCCATACTTCACACTTTCCAAACAAAAAACTATCCTCATCCAAACCTTCCGTGTAGTATTACTGTCGTAGATATGGAACCTTCGTGAATATGCTAACGTATGGAACTTGAAGGGAGAGTAGTACACCAATACTCTAGGTCTTCTGGTTAGGCTCGCTTCATAGGTGTCGTTAGAACCCGTGAGGTAACGCCCTGAACCGAAGTGCTGATGTTTTGGTAAAAGATAAACGGTGCTACTTGGCACTCTGTGGCTTATCTCGCAGAAATCGATCATAGATCAGGTAGACTGTAGCTAGGTTAATTAACTTACATTTTCTCCCGCCACGAATCATGTAACCCATAACTTATTCCGGGCACACTAGTATACATAAGGAACAGCCAAGGGCCCGTCTACCAATACCCCATTAGCTGGTTTTATTCGCCTGCCGCTAGTAGGTTGAAATAAGAGTTTTCTTTGTATTCTGTCTCGAATTCGCAATAAAGCGCCTTCACTTAACCCTTTATGGCCAAAACCAGGCTTATTTTGGACTCTTCCTGACCGTATTGAATGTTTTTCTTTAGCCCCTACTTTATTTCAACCTACTAGCGGCAGGCGAATAAAACTAGGTAATGCGGTAGCTGGAGGGGCACGGGCAAGTACAGTAAATGGTGTTTACCTACCTTAGCGTGCCGTTTAGAGTTCGGTGGGGTTTCTAAAGGCACCTCCGGGGCAACTTCAGGTTTTGACGGTCCAGCCGAGAATTTAGAATGGGAGGAGGATTATTCGTAGGTAAACACTCTTGCACCGTCTATCGGAAAAAGATGACGCCGGTTGAGATGCTACTGTTAGTTTTATCCCCCAAACTTTAGACCGAGACTGTTAGATAAACGGGCCCTAAGCCAGGTTAGCATTTGTGCTTGTGCCAAGGTTGTGACAAGAGGCCGCAAACCCCGGGGATTCACAGGCTCACAATCGGAGGGACTCTAACGAGTGCCCAATGGCTCAATGTACTTTACTGCTCAACGAAGTGGCGGATGTCCCTCGCGTTCTTGAACCAAGTTATCTAAAGTGGCCAGTATTGTTGAGCTACAAGGTGTTCAGCAACAAAGCGCTTTTGCCGCAACGTTACAGCAGTAAGCCACACACTATGCTCTGTTAGGCCGTGAATTTACGTTGGGGAGTCTTTACCGCAGAGTATCCATGGTGCCGCATTATCTGGCGACTGGAAATGGTGCTATCACAGAAAAAAAGGGGATAAAGTAGCCAGCAGCCCCACCACGGCGCTGCATGTATTTAGCGATAGTGTGGGCACTAAGAACATTTTTATGACAACCCCGGTGGCTAGAACACAACTAGGCTAGTGTGGGATGTATTTTACCTATTCTGGTGATGGGAGAGTGGGAATCGAGACCTTGATGCCATGCCAGGCAACCCCACCACCACAAAGCGCCACCCGCTCTCCATTTTTTTTATATTCGCTAAGCTGCCCACCCTGTTGTACTTTGGCAACATGGCACACAAGCGGCGCGGTCTCCGGTATCGCCAGATAATGCTGTACCGGATTATCTGACAATACCTGATATGGAACTATTCATTGTAGAAAAAACCCCAGGTAGCCAGTGATGCACTGCGCAAGTTCTGTAATTGTGCGGGGCTAATATATTTGTGGTCGCCCTAATAACCAGAGCAGAACTGTGCCAATGTTGGAAAATATATTTTGTATCAGTGTCGAAAAAATTAATCTCCCAACCAGGGTTCCGAATGGTCGGCGGAAGACTGGACTGGACTAGCCAGCCAGGTCGAAAGTCAAGTCTAGTCCAATGGTGGAAATTAGACCGACAGGACAGTCTGAATTATCGAAACCGACTTGACCAAGACTGGTCTGACCAGGCCTGCCAAGCAATAGGATATGCTATTTTTATCACTATATATTGCGTTCAAATAAAGCTTTTCTTAATTAAACTTATTGTTTCCATGATTTATATAGTGGAGATAGGGCCTCGCTTCGATTAGGGGTGGCGAAAATAGGTTCTTGAGTATCAAACCATTTGTTCGTATATGATTTCTTGGTCCTCTCAAATATGGTTTTTTTCTCCTCTCAAATTCTTCTTCTACGTCTTTATATTCTTCTCAAGCAAGGTACAAGTCCGGACATCGTTTTACTTTCTTTATTATTTCTTTTGTTCTTATATGTGTTTTCTTTCAATGTTTTTGTTCTTTGTTACGGAGACTTGGTGGAAGTGGAACCAAGTCATCTCACTATATAGCTTGTCTATATCGTTCCTGTCATTCAAACTAGTAGTTCGCGGTAATCTATTATCTTGACTCTTTTGCTATAATCACTTCTTCGGTTGAGTTCCAGTCTAATATCACAACACCATTTTTGGTTCACTAAGTGAGTGAGATTACATGACCACATGCCACAATACCGGTATTGGATGCGACTTATCCATCAGGTAATCGTATTTCCACCACATATTATCCTCTCGAGGATATTCTATCAACTTGTATTGAGGGGCTGTTGATTCATAGCGTGACAAGCGACTTTAAGATCCTAGTATCGCTATACTTCTATTCTTAGTGAGTGTTGGGCTTGGTGCCATTCAGACTCAGGCGATCTTTTATAAAGACTGGTCTGGGACCAGTTCAAACCGGACCGGACCACCCAAGTTAGTCGGGTCTAGTCATCGCCATCACCAGGACGGGCCAGCCCGGTCCCGCCTCCAAGACTTGACCGGTCGGACTATTCGGAACCCTGCTCCCAACTATATAGAAAGTACACCAAAGTAGAAATTAATTAGGCATTTGGCTAGGCTTCTGAGGGTTACTTAGAGTATAAATTGAGGGTTAGAAAGCAATAGAGAATAGAATACTAGATATCCAGTCATGTAACACTTTATTGGTTATCAATCGCTTTATGAATTTTGTATTTGTTGGAAATCTCAGTATTATGACCGCACTTGGTGTGGAATGTACCCACACTACAAGGCCGCACTTGTACGCGTACGCATTAGTCAAAGAACGCGCAAGATATGCAAAAAATTTCACACTCCTGCTTGTTCCCCTCTCTTTCCTTCCTCATTTTCCTTCACTCCTTCCCTTAAGTCTTCCCTTTCCATCAAGTCAACACAATCAATCATGATCTTCATCTCTACTTAAGCGGTTTCAGTCCACTGTGTAAAATCCACACCATAAATCATTACCTCCGCAGCCCAGATTTTCAACAGCATTCGTTAATCTCCCGAAAGTTTATTCACGATAGAAGTTTGGGAAGGATGTGGTTGAACTGGGTGGTATTGGGAGTATTACCGAACCATGACGCCCACCAGTAAGGGGTTCTACCACGATTATCTGGCTTTTCCGGGTTGACCTCCTCGCTCGAGTAGCATTTCACCACTTCCGCTTTTCCTCCCTCAGGGGCAACTAAAAGCAGTATTTCGGGGTATTTATTAACATTGTCTGGGTTGACCTCTTCTCGCCCCAGCAGCATTTTCACCACTTCCTCATGTCCTCCCTTAGCGGAAACTAAGAGCGGTGTTTAGTTGCAGTTGTCTGGCCTGTCCGGGTTGACCTCTTCCCGCCCGAGTGGCATTATCACCACTGCCTCTTGTCCATATGAAGCAGCAAGCAAGCGGGGTGTTTGGTCGAGAATGTTTGGCCGGTGTTTCCAAGCGCCAAGTCCACCCGTCTTCGGGTCCTGACGGCAAGGACGGCAATACCTGAAAGGTGCCCGTGACCGACGGGTATCTTGGCGTCCGTCCGGACGACTGCCCGTGACGGACGGGTGGGGACTGCAGGTGTCTTAGGTGGCTTAATTTCCCGGGCAACTTCGTATGCGGACTACATTTTGGGGTCCCCTCGCGTGCGGCCCCGGACGGCTGAGAACATTGTTCACCCCAGGAATGGGTTTTGTCTAAGGGGTGTGGGAATGGGGTGACGACAGATTTTTTTTTCTATCTTTTACTCAATTGCTTATGGTAAGAGCAAAAATATATAACATAATAAGAAGCATTTAATTCATTCACGATCTATCACACATTACTCCTCTTTCACCGCACACCTCCGAAATGGAAAACAATACAGCTGGAGTAATTTCTCCATGAATAGCAATATCTCCAGAATAAATGAAACCGCAAACAGCAGACTTTATACTGAAGGGTATTTCCAGAGGGGAGATCGGCATGCAGGTACCACCTCCCGTATCAAAATCCCCCAACTTTCCCCCATTCGTACTTTCTTCCAACACGCTCAGCTCACTCGGGGGTTCTAATGCGATGATATTTATCTGGTAATGTTAAAAAATGATGAGGGGCATGGGGTAGATTTTGTGAAAAGAAAAAGAAAAACTGGAACGGTTCCATTATTGGCCAGAGATATTGACATGTAGGAATAGGAATGAGCGAGAGAGAACCAATAAGGCTCAATAAGAATAGAGGGAACCATAGACCACTCTTCGGACACACGGAGAAAATAAATCCTTTGTAACCATCACGCATATACCTCCCGTGTTACAGCAACATGAACAACAATCCTACCAACTTAATCAGTAGCTGTTGAACAGGAATGAGGAATTGGTTGGCGAGGAAGTAGTGGTGTATGTGAAGGGGGCAGGTCCTGAGAGGTATGAGATGTAGTGATGGGCACGAATCTCAGTGTTCCCAACGGGCCAGGCCGTAGGCCGGGGTAAGGCAGGCCGCTCCGGATGACAGCCTAGGCCCATATAGGCCGAATTTGATCGGCCTACGAAAGCCTATCAGGCCTGATAGGCGCCTATAGGCCCGGAGATTAGCATTGAGAACAGATTGCATTAAAGGTATTCAACCCCCCCACCCTGCACCCCCCCCTCCCCTCTTCCGAGTTTATCGCCTCTGATTTTTTTTCCTCCTTTACCTTCGGCTATTATGATACTTCTTAATTAATCACAAAACAAGTGATACTTAACTAACACAATAAAGCCTTAGAAATTTACCTTGAGGGCCACGAGCACAACCTTATCATACCATTATTCCCCCCTATTTTGTAAACTATTTATAGTCAACCTCTCTTATTGATGCCTTCGAAATAGTCACCGTTCTACTGCACACAGTTGATCCACTGGCACCAACAGCAACTCTTTTTCTACAATTAATTCAGCTAATTAATTCACTACCTCTAGTATTATTTTGTGTTTTCAAGTTTTTACTAATAAGCGAAACCGTTACTTTATTTTTAATCATATTCCCTAATTGGGAAACTTTACCCTGAATTTTGCTGCTGACACAGAGCAGCCTCTCACTATGGGTGGGTCGGCCGAAGCCGTATAGGCCGGCCTAGGCTATATAGGCCAGGCCGGCCTATCAGGCAGCCGGGAAAGAGCCTATATGGCATATAGGCGGGCCCGGCCCGGCCAGGCTCAGGCTTAACCAAGCCTGCAGGCTCAGGCCAGGCTAGATCCGAGAGAATTTGGACAGGCCGGGCCCGGCTTTAGTGAAGCTTGGCCGGCCTGGCCCTTAAGGAACACTGGGCACGATCATGATCGAGCAGATGATGGGGGCCATGCTCGATCATGATCTGATGGAGGGAACACTATGATCAAATGATCGATCAAACTGGGGAGCCCTGATCGAGCGATTGATCATGGTCACTGCTCGAGCATCATCGAGTATGGTCGATTATTGTCGACCATACTCACGTATGATCGATTTTGTCCCCATCAGGGATTAAATATTCATTCAATATGGATTCTGAGTATTTTCACTCGTATTATAACAAGAATAGAAGAGCCATACCCTATCGTCCATTTATGTATCACAGTAATTTGTGGCTGATCCAGAGTGTGTAGAAGCCCAGATAGGTTTCGACTCCCTACTTATTGTTGAATAAATTTATTGAAAGTCATTGGTGGTATTGACTAGTCGCCAGTGTTCCCAACGGGCCAGGCCGATGGTAGGCCGGCCTATAGGCCGTAGGCCGGGCTAAGGTAGGCCACTCCGGAAGACAGCCTAGGCTCATATAGGCCGAATTCGACCGGCCTACAAAAGCCTATCAGGCCTGATAGGCGCCTATAGGCCCGGAGATTAGCATTGAGAACAGATTGCGTTAAGTGTATTCAACCCCCCACCCCCCCTCTTCCGAGTTTATCGCCTGTGATTTTTTTTCCTCCTTTACCTTCGGCTATTATGATACTTCTTAATTAATCACAAAACGAGTGATACTCAACCAACACAATAAAGCCTTACAAATTTACCTCTAGGGTCACGAGCACAACCCTATCATACCATCATTTCCCCCTATTTTGTGAACTATTTACAGTCAACCTCTCCTATTGATGCCTTTGAAATAGTCACTGTCCTACTGCACACAGTTGATCCACCAACAGCAACTCTTTTTCTACAATTAATTCCGAACTAATTAATTCACTACCTCTAGTATTCTTTTGTGTTTTTTTGCTAATAAGCGAAACCGTTACTTTATTTTTAATCATATTCCGTAATTAGGAAACATTTACCGTGAATTTTGCTGTTGACACGGGGCAGCCGCTCACTATGAGTGGGTTGGCCGAAGCCGTATAGGCCGGCCTAGGCTATATAGGCCAGGCCGGCCTATCAGGCAGCCGGGAAAAAGCCTATATGGCCTATAGGCGGGCCCGGCCAGGCCAGGCTCAGGCTTAACCAGGCCTGCAGGCTCGGGCCAGGCTAGATCCGAGAGAATTTGGATAGGCCGGGCCCGGCTTTACCGAAGCCTGGCCGGCCTGGCCCGTTGGGAACACTGCTAGTCGCCATAGACTCGAAACGATGGGAGTGGTCACCCTATTATAAAGTCAGCAGTCATGATAGTTTGTTGTTCGATAATTTGTTGAGGAGCTAATAAGGTAAATCCAGGCTAAAAGAATTGGCATCTAGTTTGCCGGTAGACTCCCTTTATATAAGTTGATCTCATCACCCAATCACTAAGATTAGTAGAGTGATCGGTCATGAGCCAAGATGCTCGAGTGTACTCGATGATGATCGAGCATGATCGAGCAGTACCCATGATCGAGCAGACTACTGATCGAGTAAAACTCGATCATGATCTGATCGTGCCCATCACTAATGAGATGGGAGCCACGGAAATGAGACGCCGGGAGAACTCTCAAAAATAGGCTATGATGGTCGGAGTAACCTGGGTCCTTATTGTTTCAACATCGCAAGCGGTGTCCTATATATACACAAAGTTGACCACAGAAAACATTCCTTCAACTTCGTCCAAGTTCTCCACACTCATTCCATCGCCGTCTCCTTCTTTCCACATGACACACTCAAACTTCTCCCAATACAATATGTCCCTTAATCCCTTACCTCTGTTTCGTTTACTTACAGAGTTCCTCCATTCCCAAACATTCCTGCTACCTTTTCCTGTTTTGCTAACCTCGTTGTGTAACACATCTTCGTTCCATCTCTTAGTTCCAAACCTTTAGTACCTCTAGCGCAAGTTCCTGCATCATCTCAAAACATCTCCGCTGCACCTAACTAGTTGCCCAAACACACCACCGCTTCAACTCCTATGTTCTCCCACATTCTCCAAAAAAGACTTCTCCTACGCCATACGTTCATTGTTGTAGTTCGTGTCGTAGATATGGAACCTTCGTAAAAACTCTAACAAGAACTTCGCATGCACAAGAGAAGGGCGGCCACTGGTTGTTTTCCGTGATATATCAAAACAAGCGGATCCGTTTGACTGGTGGCTCTGACAACAGCAGGGATTCAGCTGTGGAGGGCTCAGATAATTCTTCCCTGAGTCGCAATATAGCATCGAGGTCATGCCACTCCTCTTGCCTATCGACAGCCCTATGACAGCCATCCCCGGTAAGCCGTGGGAATGGTGTTTGGGCACACCCATTCGCTGTGCTGGAGTTGGGATTGTTTTCTTCCAGTGGCACATCTCCAATTCCCCTAGGCCCAAGCACGGCCATAGAGGAAAATGACCTTTGGCCAATGTCATTTAAGGTGGCGTGATTGACATTGTTCTGGTCGAATTGCATTCCCGCAATTTCCTCATGCCCACTCTCGGCAGCCCGTGGAAACGGTATTTCCTGACTCCCACCTCCCGCCTCGAGGCGGGCACCTCGCCGCTCCAAAAGCATTCTCGCAATCTTCTCGCCCCCATTCTCGGTAGCCCATGACAATGGTGTTCGGCCACTCTTGTCGGCACTATGTGGATTGACATCACTCCGTTCCAGCAGTAGAGTGACAATTTCCTCGTACCCACTCTCCGCAACCCATGAAAGTGGCGTTCGGCCACTCTGATCTGCCACGTCTGGATCGACATCGCCCCGTTCTAACAGCATCTTCACAACTTCCCTGCGCCCATACATAGCAGCCCACGAAAAGGGCGTTCGACCGTTTTCATCCGCCCTGTCAGGGTTGATGTCATTCCGCTGTAACAGTAGCCCCAGAACCTCTCCACGGCCATACCGGGCAGCCCAATAAAATGGTGTCCCTCCGCATTTATCTGCAGTCTTGGTATTGATATCATGTCGGTCCAATAACATCTTCACAATTTGCTCATCCCCACACATAGCTGCCCATAAAAATGGTGTCCGTCCACCTTTGTCCATCGTGTTAAAGTTCACATCGCTCCGATTGAGGAGTATATGTACAACCTCCCAACGCATAAGAATAACAGCCCATGAAAATGGAGTCCGACCACTCTCGTCAGCAATGTCGGGATCGATGTCGTCCCGTTCCAATAGCAGTTCGATAGTTGCGAAATTCCCATTCTCCACAGCGAACCAAAGTGGTGTTCGACCATACTTATCTCCCGCATTGGGATCAACATCACGTCGCTCCAATAGTTCCTTCACATTTCTCGGGATGGATCCCCCGGCAGCCCACGATAGTGGCGTTCTGCCATATTCATCTCTCGAGTTGGGATCGACATTGCCTCTCTCCAACACCCACCTCACAATTCCCTGACTCCGGCACTCAGTGGCCCACGAAAGCGGTGTTCGGCCGGCCTTGTCAGCAGCGTTGCGATTGACATCACTCCGATTAAGTAGTATATCCACAACCTCCCAACGCCCAAGCATAACAGCCCATGAAAATGGCGTCCGTCCATTCTCGTCGGGACAGTCGGGATCGACATTATTCCGTTCTAACAGCTTCTTAACAGTTCTCTCATCTCCAGTCCTGGCAGCCCACATAAGTGGTGTTCGGCCGTACTTATCTCTCGCGTTGGGGTCCACATTGCCCCGCTCCAACAGCACTGTCACAATTCCTGCGCACCAACTCCCTGCAGCCCACGATAGTGGCGTTCGGCCGGTCTTGTCAGAACCGTCGCAATTGATTCTCTTCCATTCCAATAGAGTCTGCACAATTCTGCTGCACCCTTCGCTGGCTGCCCATGAAAATGGTGTTCGGCCTCCTTTATCTGGTGTGTTAGGATTGACGTCATTCCTCTCTAATAGCATCGTCACAACTTCCCCACACACAATCTGGGCAGCCCGCAAAGGGGACCCTCCACAGCCCTCGCTACTGCTACCGGCACTGACCTCATCCCGCCTCGACGGCGTCTGTGCGACTCCTCTACACCCAGTTGTCATGGCCCATGAAAATGGCGTTCGGCCATTGACATCCACCACATTGGGGTGGACACCCGGTCGTTCCAATAGCATCGTTACAACTTCGGCAGACCCAGCCCCAGCAGCCCAGGAAAACGGTGTTCGGCCACCCCTATCTGCCGCGGTGGGATTGACGTCGCCCCGCGCTAATAACATACGCACAATTCCCGCATGCCCAGCCTCAGCAGCTAATGAAAGTGGTGTTCGGCCACTCTTTGCTGCCTTGTTCGGATTGACATCGTTCCGCTCTAATAACGCCTCCACGATTTGCTCATACCCAGCATCAGCAGCCAACGTCAGCGGTGTTTGACCCCAGAAGCCTCTCATGTCAGGGCTTACACCCTCCTGTTCCAGTAGCAGCTTCACTATCCCATTATGCCCCCTCCCGCTAGCCAGCACCAGCACCGGATTGCCCCACACATCGGTTGCGCTAAGATCCCATTTCTTGATCTGAAGTAAAGGAGCCATGATCTCCAAAACCCCGAGCAATGCTCCACAATGCAGCCCTGTAAATCCAGTTGGACTATCACCAATATCGTGGAACTTTCCTAACCTATCATCACTCAATACGAGTAGCCTGCATGATATGTGCGCATCGAATCGATCAAGTAGTTTTAGTGCCAGTGAAATTACACATTCCGAGGTTTCTCTTTGGGCATGTGCTCCCCAGTAACAAGAGGCGTATTCAAGAAACGGAGCTGTAGGTGGAGGTGAAGAAAGAGCTGGCGAAAGATCCTTTATGCGTCCAAAGTTAAGGTATGTCAAGCAAACCTCCGCAATCATCGAATGGGGACTATGAAAAAGAGCAGGATTGGCTAGGATATGCTCCTGCAGAGTGAAATGAACGAGACGGACTTTGGAAGATGATGAATCCACAGCGACTAGTCCTAGCCCACAATTCAATATGGTCCGGATCGAAGGGGCATTATCCCTATTTAGATCTCCAGACCCTATCTCTACTCCTAAGGCTTGACATAGTTCGTCTTGTGCTAATGGCCGCTCTGAATAAGCTATCCACATGATAGCTTCCATTCCTAGCCTCGCCCTGTCCTGCTCCTGTGCTTTTATTCTTTCCAAAGTGTTAGCGTATACATTCGCTACGCCTTGGCCGCTTGACATTTGCTTAAGCATTTCCCTCCTCCTATGAATTGTTGTCTGCTTGAGGATAGTATCAACGCTGAGAAAGACAAGAAGGAATCTATACACGATCATTTGTAAGTGACTTGACTTCTACACAACAGGGGAAAATCCGGCGCCTGGGCGTACATCTCGGACATTGTTTCAGGAACAATTTTCATTATATCTGTCCTCAGACCGTCATCCATAGCATCAGGTTCCGTGTCCTCGTCCAACTTCACCCTTAAAACTTCTTCTATATCTTCCCTTGCCGGACTCACTAAGAGTGTACCCAGGCTACAGAAGTAGCCCTCAACCTCGTTGTGAATGAAAGGCCTTCCGGTTAAGAATAATCGAACACTTGGTAACTCCTGGACGATAGATTTCAGAGCTTTAAGGAGGCCGGTGCGATGCTCAGAGAGAGATTCATCCAAGCCATCAATACATATAAACACCCGCTGCAGTTGGGAAATTGCCATCTTCAGCATTTCGAGAAGCTCGGAAACCTCCGGGCGTACCCCGCCAAAATGTTCCTTAGCGCCTTCGAAAACCTTGCGTATGTTCTCCGGGATATCTCCGCGTCCCACTAACTGCTTGAGCATAGCCCCTAGCATGTTGGATGTGGTCTGTTCAGTTCTCACAAGGTAGTCACAATAGAGCCCAACAACCGTGATACCCTGTCCATTGTCGTAGCAATGATCAATTACCACTGAGCTAAAGCCGCTGGTTAGCCATCTGAGATCTCTCTCTCCATTCTTGTGTTACCTAAGATGAGTCTTCCCCACACCTGGATCGCCTTGGCAAAATAGCACGCGGTGGGGTGATCCATCTTCTTCCGCATCCCATCTCCGGAATTCGCTAGTTTGGAGTATCCATTTTCCTATGCCCTTGAGCCGGATCTCCCTTAAATCTTGGTGCCTCAACTGAGGCTCCAGGGATGACAGCCACTGCAGTACCTGAGCCTTGTCATCTCTTATGGTTGTGTGGATTGTCTTGTTGAAACTGTTGACATTGAACGAACCTATGTTCCCCCTGCTGTCCATACTGTCTGAGGCCTGGCCGATAGAGGACATGCGGGAGGTGAAAGATAGAGGTCTGAAGGCAGTCAAGAGTCTCCTGAGAGCTGAAGAAAATCAGGGCGGGGGAATAAGGCTGGGAAATGTCACATTGACATTTGACTCAACAGCCCTACGCCAAGAAGTCACATCTCCCTCTTTTGAATGGGAGATGAAAATTTTGCACTTCCCGCGGCTGAATTCATCAGATGGTCTTTCACTTTTGCAGGCCTGACTCGGCTAACGGTTCGGTATTGAACGCGTGCTTGTACTACTTCTACGAAAGTTCACAAAATGCAGGTGTGTTCTACCAGCTAGCGGATCTGAGCATGCATTAACCGAGACCATATGCCAATGTGAGATCGGAGTACCATAAAAACTAAAATAAACGAAAATGTGCTATGTCGTTGGACTTGCCTCCTCTGGTAAGGTCTGGCGTTTTTTTGCTTTTATACATCTTTCAGAGCGGCTGAACAGCCCCTTTTTTGCAGTGTTTTTCGCCCCTTGTCCAAAAGTAGGGAATTCTAGACTACATTGGACATTTTCGTTTATTGTAGTATTTACGGTCATGTATCCCGGTTGGGACCCACAGAGAAAACTCTGTTGGTAGTTAGCTTGGCGCACACACTTTTACTCTATAAGTCGCCTCTCATGTAACCTAGCCTAGTAACAAACAACCACCCCGAGGAAAACAAGCCAATCAACAACCTTTCCTTCCCTTCGTTCCAGGTTTACTCTTTTCTTCTTTTGCCTTTGGCCTATCGGTCAGGTTACACCACTTCTCTCCAGGGTCAATTCTATTCTCTCTACCTCCCGGTATATCAGGCGGGTCAGAGGCGCATATCACCACCGAGAGGCTAGCCCGGACCGAATACAATCCAACAAAGAGAACTGGCTCTTTTGTCCCACAACGGTAGCGCATCTTGGCCTTGGTGAACTTAAGACTCAAAACAGCATCCACCTTGTTCTATAGCAAGTATGACTCCTGAATACAAGCAGTGTTCTCAAGCGTCCAGTCCATCCGTCTTTGCCTAGGACGGGACGGACGCCAAATTTGCGGCCCTTGGACAAGACAGACGCTAAATTGTAGTCCGTCCTAACCCATACCCGGGACGGACGGCCAGGCCCTGTCTGAGTTGAACTACTATTTTTAAATTTCCGAGCCTGGAGTCTGTGCGTGAAGAAACGAAACATGTTTATTACAATGCTATCATCATATTATTTGGGCATCAGGTGTCAAATGTTCTAATTAATCAACCAAGCTGTGTACTCATATCCGATCCCAGTTCTGGGCACCCAGAACCTGCCCTACTTCCCCACCTAATATTACCGCTCTGTCTTCCAAATTCCCAAGCATATTTTCTTCTCATATCAAATGTATGAAGCAACAGCTAAGTGGATAGAGCAATCACACATTATGACTACCGTAAAAACTCCTGTCTTTTGCTATCTCCGAATCTACTGCCTAGAGGTCTTCAAAAGGGTTGGTGCGTTCCTATGCGGGATAAGATCAGCCATCAGAACGTTATTAAATCTCATTAACCGACACACGCAATTAGTGTTGTGCACGAGCCGAGCGTGCTCGAGCCCTTCGAGCCTAGGTGGTCACTAGGCTCGAGCCGACTCGAGTCTCTTGCTATACCCAATTGTTGCTTGTTTTGAATGATAATCGCAGAGTGTACTAGACGTTTTTTTTAGTATCCGGAATATTGGCGCGAGTTTGCATGGGCCTTGGCGCCAAGCTGTCCAGATACTAAAAAAAGAACGTCTAGTAGGGGTATCGTGGCTCTAGACTCAAGCCTCTTGGCGGCTCGAGCCTGGCGCGAGTGCTCGAGTCTAGGTGCGACTTGTGCTCGAGTCCAGGGGTGCCACGAGCCGGCTTGTGAACAACACTACACGCAATTCTATTAACCTGTCAAACTCTAGTCTTGCAGTTACTATGGAGGACGTACGCCTTGCCCGGCCGTCCATACTAACCCCCCCTGGGACGGACGGGACTATTAGACGCCAGGGCCCTGCAGTCAGGACGGGACAGTTGGAACACTGCCTACAGCTTGAGACACGCGCCTGGGACGCCCGGAACTGCAGTCCGGGCGGTGCCTAAAGGGCAGATGGGAAGCTTGGGAACATTGTATATATCTACATCAAACTCATCATATCCATGTGAGCCTCGCCTTCCCTTGTTGTGTGTACTCCCGGCTAAGCAAGGAAACAAACACATTCCCACCTCTGAGCCTTTGGCCTTTTCCAGCTAACCTTACAGTGCCCCCACTTTCCTCCCCGCTTTCCCGAAAGGTACCTGATCCCAGAACTATCGCGCATTCCTGCATTTACGATGCTTTCCACAAACACGCGCGAAGCCAAATCACATCCCCGGAGCCAAAGGGAATGCCTAAAGCCAAAGCGAGTCTCCGGAGATAAACCCATGGCCGGATTCTAAGCGCATATCTGATACCAAACCTGTGCCCAAAGCCCGAGCCATATGCCCTGTTTCTCAACACATATCCGAAGCCAAAAACAAGCGCACTCCCGAAAGCTGTCCGTACAATAAAGGAAGTATCAAGTGAGTATGGCGAGTAGCACTTTTTTCAATACTGGGGTACTATGTTTTGATGCCATACTTCTAGCTCTAATTTAAATAGCTATGCTAATATTTCAACTTATTATCAGGAGTAGTGTGGTTAAAATATAATTTAAAGAGTGAGGGTTATTGCGGTGCGGGTTCATGACTTTTCAATTTTCACTGGTTGGGATATGACAGGGAGCAAGGTGTTGATTATAGGACCGTTTTCACTTAGAAGCAGTGGAGTTAGGAACAAAACAGAGGTGAGAATGTGTGGAAGAATATGGGTGGTCCTTAAAGGTGGTTAAAGCAAGAGGAGGAGCAGAGGTAAAATGTGACTAAGCAAATGTCTTTACAACTGGGTACAAATTTGGTAGAACACAGTTAAGAGAAAATTTGTATCCAGCCAGGTAAGGAGGTAATCATAGAACATCAGTCACCTAAGCGGGCTGCAGCAGGCAATAGATTTAAGGAAAGAGTAGGAACAAGCAAATGTGTCTGCAGCATGATACCAGTTTTGTTGAATACCCATATCATCAAATCGGTATACGATTAGGTATATATTTAGTAGAACAATATCTACACAAAATGAGTTTCCAGGAGGGTCGAGATTTACTAGTAGAGTACAAAGGAGCAAATGTGTCTTAAGTGGGGTACAAATCAGGTGAAGTGCTGTAACAGGTGTATTCCTGGTTCATGCTGTGTTGTCTTGCATCTTGGGTTAGGATTGAAATGCAGGAGAGGGCGAGCCGTAGTCGCTACAAGTTTGAGTTATCTTATCTGCGAGTACACAGTATGAACTCTTGAACAATAAGTGGTGGATATGGTATGGTATAGTGAGGGTAAACCGGTCGCTCTTGAAGAATTTTCAATGTTATTAGCTCGCAATATCCTGCAGATACAAACCATTAACCCTCTATCATTAATTCCTTATAATCAACTATCATAATAGTAACCTAATTCATGCATAAATCAAATTCCTAAACAGCCAATATTTGAGTATTTCCATCTTGCTTGTTACAATAAAATGACCATAGTATTAGCAATTGATTGTGGCAACTGTTTGAATAGTTTTCTTAGAAGTCCTTTTGGAATCAACTATTGTAACAACCCTCTGGTTAGTGGGCTACAGTTTACTAAACTTCAGGTCCAAGTGTTAAGCAAAAGGTAACAAGGTTGAGATGAGGTCAATATACTTACCATTTCTTGTCAGAAGTATTTGTCAAACATGCTTGATCTGATCTTACTTGGCTACTCTCCTAAAATCTGTTTCTACTACAATATTACTGTACACCACCAATAAGAATCATTCCTGCCTGACCTATCTACTGCTGAACTCTAGTACGCAAGTGCATAAATGGAACACATACTATCAAAGGCATTATATATGAATGCTCTTATGAGTATAAGTATCATGCCTTGATACCTAAGTAACAATTTAATACTAAGAGATACACCGCACTAGTCTAATTCTCCATTGACCAATTATTTTGTTCTTCCAGTATGGGAATTCTTAGAGTTTTATCAAACTCTGACCTAGAGGACTGAACTTACAATCACAAGTTCTATCCTAACAGCACAGAATTATTTATGATTCTAAGGCCTCTACAAGACTGTACCAACCCCTGTATACTAGATGATAATATTATGTTAAACTGGCAAAGTGAGAATTAAACAAGTAAACAAAATGCCAGAAACCTAATCATCTCTTGCTATGCATGATATAACAACATGCAGTGGAAATGATATCTGATGCCCAGTAGACAGACTGTTATTTTATCACTCTAAGATCTCATCATTGTTGGTTGTGTTTAGGAAATAGCTCATGCAAGAGGAATGTCTGTAGAAAATGCTTCAATCTCATTAGTGTTGTAATGAGGTGCTATGAGGATGTTCCTACGTCAGCAGGAGACAGTCTTCGATTACCCTGCTATGATAGACTATATCAATATGCTGCCCAGTTGTCAATATACCAATAGTAGTATACAATACTGAGTGATCAGTTCTGATATCCTGCCATCCAAGTATTGATGCAGTCATATGCATATGAGGCCAGAAATGTGTAGTGTAGTATGCTCATAACATTGTTCAAATCGGTTAGCCTCATGTTGAAATGTGCAATAGTCTAGTGACCAGAGTCATCTCCATCAGCAAAAAAACCTTTTTCACCGGACGTATCGACCCCGCGTCCGGACGAAGCCAGTCCGCTCTTTGCCTCCCATCCTTCTGGATCTCCTGAGCCCTCTTTGCCTTTCATCTCTTCCGTCTGGTGCGCGCGGACGCCCCACTTTCCCTCCAAAGCGTCCAACGCCCTCCTTGCGACCCCACCCCCTCCCAGCGCCTTCCTGTTGTATCCGCCCCCTTATCTTCTTGTCTACTGGCCTCCTGCCTACTCTTACCAACTGCGCGCATCCGGCAGCCCTCCCAGATCCCCTCTCATCTCTAGCGACCTAGATCTGTCCGCTCCAGTCCGCTGACATCCTACGTTGGGCTTTTTTTAGCCCGTGCCCTACTGTCACTTCCATAATTCCCTTACTGTTCACAAGACGCCCGGCGCGGCCGCCATGGACACCACCTACTTTGGTTGGCTTCGCCACAGGAGAGAATAAATTGGTATTATTAATCATCCGCAGAACTCAGGCGGCCGAGTTGAAGCCGGACACTTTCTAAGGGAATATCTCCCTGGAGTCGCCGGCTTCAACTCGGCCGCCTACTCCATTCAACCTATTTAAAATATTCCCTTAAACGCCCGCAGATCGTATATTACTCCCGCGGCCGAGTTGAAGCCCGACACTCAATATGGGAACTGCCATCTTAAGTGTACGGCTTCAACTTGGCCGCATATTCATGCAGAACAATGCAACCAATTTAAAATATTCCCCCAAACGCCCGCGGATCGTGTAGTACCCTGGCCGGCCGAGTTGAAGCCGGACACTCAATATGGGCACTGCCATCTTAAGTGTACGGCTTCAACTTGGCCGCATATTCATGCAAAACAATTCAACCTATTTAAAATATTCCCTTCCACACCAGCGGATTGTGTAGTACTCCCGCGGCCGAGTTGAAGCCAGACACTCAATATGGGCACTGCCATCTTAAGTGTACGGCTTCAACTTGGCCGCATATTCATGCAAAACAATTCAACCTATTTAAAATATTCCCTTAAACCCCAGCGGATTGTGTAGTACTCCCGCGGCGGAGTTGAAGCCGGACACTCAATAAGGGAACTGCCACCTTAAGTGCCCAGCCTTAACTCGTATAAATACTGTACATAATTGGATAGAATAATTTAATATATTTCATTAAACCTCCGCAGATCAATCCTGTGATTCACTATCCATTGCCTCTCCGCGCTAGGAATTACCTGCGCCTGTCCGATCACTGCCCCAATACTGACTATTCGCATGTCTCGACCATTGACCCGCCTGCCGACTCGAATATGTCCGCTCGCAATGTGAAATCTGCCACTAGTGACCGGATCGAGTATGCAAACCAATGCCAACCGATGGACAGCTCCCGCCTCACTGAGAATATTTCTTATCTTGAAAAGTGCTAGCAACTGAGCCACCACCCGTCCGCGTAAATCGGCATAGTTCGCTTCCCCACCAGTCTGGACCCAGACCCAATCGTTTCTGCGGCCACCGTTACGGAATACCTTTGTTCCCGTGCAGCGGGCCCGGTGGATCTGGAACCTGTTAGTTTCCTGAAAGTCGGCGACTGGAATTTCAAGCTGACCAAATCCTTCTACACGGAGTAACCCTAGTTCGGTGGGGTCAGCTGGCAACCGCCGGTCATCCGCAGCAGCCTGCCTAGTAAAACGTAGTATCTCCTGCATCATGTCGGAATAATGGATATTGAGAGTTGCGCATAGTTCGGTCAGCATGCTGGTGTTCTTCATACGGCCTTTAAGAACCCGGCGAGGCGTACTGTGACTTGAAAAAGCCGGCATTTCCATCCCAGTATCTTCAGCCACGATCACACCTTTAACTTTCGAAAGTACTTCTATAGTCTGCAACCTCATTCCTAGGGCATGTTGGCGGCCATATTGCGAGCAGATCTGCTGGGCGGCGTCATTCTTGTTTGACAAGCGGTATCCATCTTTAATCTGATCCTTATGTGCTAGTTCACGGATCTCTGTGGAATACATCGATATGGATCCAAAACGCCGTACGTGGGAGGCAAAGTGAGTCAGGTAGTGCATCTTGATGAAGTTGAAGTGGTTCTCACGCCGTACCAAATCCGCCCGCCGATCGGACCTTTCAACCCTCTCTTGATCAGCCTATCGACGGCGATTAGCGACGGTTCTATGGTGGACTTCTTTAGCACGCTGATCCGCCATCAGTTCCCTTAGCTCCCGATCCTCGCGATCTGCTCGGGTGCGAGTAGCCTTCGAGGTATGGAACTCGAGAAAAATGTCCTTTGTCCGGTGAAATGTCTGCAGGTAGCTTTCCATGTAAGAAAGTGTATCTGGTGTATGACTCCGATATTGAGCCATGAGAGAGAAATCAACCAGGGCGCTAACACACTGCAAAGTGCTCTTGAAATCATGATACTGAGAACTATCCGGATTTCGCAATGCGGACGCCAATACCGCTGAAAGACAACGGCCGAGATTGCGCATCTCCTTTCCCTGCCAGTGTGTGATTTCGCGATAGCCCTTTTTCGGTACGCTAAATCCGGGGTATGGAGAAATTTCTTTCCAAGCATCGTCGAACGCCTGTTGTCGTTTATGCTTTTTCAGGAACCCTTCCACCCACTCCATCATATGTTTGAATAAGCCAAGGTAGATGTTGTGCAAGAGGTCCGGCTTGTGTAG
>Ga0307513_10001505_pt1 | contig 33506 bp, 45 predicted proteins | sample 15_EM_MG_FD_202174 | JGI IMG/M metagenome (GOLD analysis project Ga0307513, IMG submission 202174) | Populus trichocarpa ectomycorrhiza microbial communities from riparian zone in the Pacific Northwest, United States - 15_EM | ecosystem: Host-associated > Plants > Roots > Unclassified | place... | reverse complement strand
GGCTCCGAAGCATACCGAATCGAGTACGGTGGAGTGGAAGAAAGATGCTGGCCGGACAATACCTGGTATAACAGCCGCAGCGGGTTGTAATGCCTGGCCAGGCGGTTCCAGAGCTCGACTATAGCCAAGTCAGTGCGGATTCATTGCTCAGCAAGAAAAGGGCGTACTGTACTGGAAAGATATAGCGGAGAGAGGGATTGGTTGGCTCTGGGAGGCATTACGTCACAAACGTTTTGCTACTTCGTGAGTTAATGAAACACACCTCCAAAATAAGATATGCGGGTTGGTCATTGGACTTAGCACATGCAGGGAAAAACAATCCCTACCTATCGAAGAAATGGAAAGAAAAAGATTTGAGAGTTAGCCAGTGATGAGAGTACAATAATTGGTAATTACGATTACCTGGCAAACGGGACGGGTCCTTGACCCGTAACATCAGAGCAAACGACGGGAAATGGTGCATGAATGCAAGGAGGGTCTCGATAGATGCTTGGATGAGAAGCGTCGTGAGACGGAGCTGAGGAAGTTGGTCAAGATCTTCTGCTTTAAGCATGGAAAAACGCGCTTACGCCAGCGAAAAAGGCGTAGTAAACCGGTGCCGTTGGAAATAAAAAAGCGAGGAGGGTGAAGAGGACTGCCGAAGAGAAGCTGGTCAAGGTCGTATGACCAGGTGTCGGTGCGGTTACGCAAGACATTTCGTCTTTTCCCTGTGCGACATAAGCTCCATTACTATTTCTGTGCAATTTACGATATTCACTGAAAAAACAGTTACCCCGAAAAACACCCACAGGAGTCCTCCTCCTAGCCAGACGCCCGCAGCCCAATATACTGCTCTGGTGAATTCGTATCCAAGACGTAAGCGTACCGTGAGGAAGAGCGATAGCAGATCCGAAATAAGGGGGAGCAAGAGGGTTAGACCTCCAATATACGAGAGGAAACCAAGAGTCGTGAATAGGGATGGAGAGAGTGGGGGCAGGATAGCTGAGTTACAGCAAATTTTAGTGAGGTTGAAACAATGTGGATTGGAGGGCGAGGAAAGACTGACATTCCCAAGTATCAATGACGCCGACCAAAGTGTTAACGTAAAATCTGCTCAACTGGGCATTGAGTTTAAGACCTGCGGGCCATGCATCGAGCCAGTATAGGACCTCTCGAGGCATGCGGAACAGGAAAGGCTGATACTTTGTTTTAGCATTGAAAACAATTTCACGGAGAAGGAAAATTTACCTGGATGGCTCGATTTCCCGTATCAACGAGGATAGTGCTGTTCTCGGACAGAAACGTGACAAAAGCGAGTCCGATGGACATGTCGTTCATGATTAACCAAGCAGTGTTAAAAAAGCTGCGTGGTTTTATCAAGCTCCGCATGTAAGCAAGATACATCAAACGACGTACTTGGCATATCGAACGGAATAGGACACGATATTATGCGTGTTTTGTCTTTGTAATGTTGTAACATGTGTGATGAAGAATATGCCCTGTTTGAATCTGACGTCTAGTTGCTGCACTGTTGAGAAAAATAAATTCTTCAGCAAAGCGTGGAATACAAAGTGAAAGATGTATAGCAACCTGTAGTAGATCTTTTAATTCAAGGCAGGACCTCGAGGTCTCGGAAGTACCCCCAATCTACGTAGGAATTGGTAGTAGAGGCGAATTCATAAAAACGGCAACAATTCTAGACAGGACGAGGAAAAAAGAGAGGGACCCTTCAAGGTAGGAAGCGATTGTGAGGAGAAAGAATGGGAAGGAGTTTGACGGATTTTCGTGGAGCGGAATTAATGATGGTTTAAACTAGAAAAGGCGCATCGATCTTAAAAAAAAAAAAAAAAGGTTATGAGTGGCGGCGGACAGAGACAGGGAAAACATACCTGATCGATCGATAACTACGTCGTTCAATGCCCGGTCGACGTTCCGACCCTCTGGGCGAGGCAAGTCGTAATGGGAGGTCGGTCCAGCTAGCTTTAGTATCACGGCGTCCCACCCCTTCTTCTCTTCCAGCCACCACCCATCTTACCAGTTTCCCTTGCTGGCTTGTACCCAGTACATCGCCATTTGGTAAGTATCAAGGACCCACATCACACAGCGGGTCATTTCCAGGGCGTACGCATAACGAAGGAGGTATGATACCCGTTGGCCCACATCGACTGGTGAAGGAGACTTTTGAGCAGTATATGTAAAGGTTGGCGTTTGAGTTTTTAATTTTAGTGTGAGATGTACGAAGAACCATCTGTAAACAAATCAAATTCAGTATTCGAGTCGAGAAGGTGAGAGATTGGTGAGAGACCGGTGGTCGATGATTGAATGGGGAGTTGACCAACCATTGAACGCTCTTTTGGTGGTCTAAAAAAGCCGGGGGAAGAGGGTAACGTATTTATAAATCAACTTGAGCTTGAGTGTTTGAATGCCAAATAATGATCAAAGATAATCAGATCTACCACTTTATGATTCTATAAATCCAAATACAACATGCTACTTATTTTCAATCCAGCGCGGAATGATTACTTACAGTAATTTTTAATTCACACAATCCACCAGTTCGACTACGAGTAAGTGTTGTATGGAAATTCAGTAGGACGAAGAAAAAGAAAGAAGGGTCTTGATAAATGGATTCACTGTGGGAAAACTGCTGACTGATCTCCATCAACGTTTGATCAACAAGAATTTCCATCCTCAACCTCCTGCGTAGCTTGCCCTATCAATATCAAGACGTCATAGCAAACCTCAGGTCAGTACTAATTGCTTTTGACTTAGTAACGAAAGGCTCACCTCCAAGCCTTAGACCAGTTTTATCGTGAGCATGATGTCCTCCTTTGTCTCGAAGGTGCTCTGCAGAACTCGATGGCCAACCTCGACCAGCTGGTCCTTGTACTCTGGCAACACTTCACCGAGGACGAGGATCGCAAGGTCTTCGGTGACTCCCCCATAATGGATGATGACTTTCTGACCAGTGGCTTGAGAGAAATGAATGCGACCGATTGGTGCATCGCGTAGACGCTCGAAGAGGTGGCCCTGAGCGGTAGTGACTAGTGGCGCCCACGCAAATATTGTCTCCTCGCTGACTACTCCATGGTCCTGTGGTACAGTAAATGGGAGCACCTGGAGAAATTTGTCGACGATTTCGGGGTTTTCGTTAGCAGCCAAAGGCGATAACGGTGATATTAAGAGGCTGCCAAGTCAACTTGACCTTGGGACCGGAGGCGATCTTTGCGCGACGGCTAAGGTCGGTACATGCTGCAAAAGAGCGACAGCAAAACTTCCCAATTGTGGGAAACCGCTGTAGCCGAGGTAGTTGCTGTAGTGCGAGTCCAAGCGATCCACGAGGGTGCAAGCTTGCTGATGCGTAAAGTCTTGGTCCTCGAAAGTCTGCAGGAGCGAATACCAAGTGGATATGGGGAGATCGCGTAGCAGGCCGTTGGCAATATCCCAGGTGGAAAAGTATTGACCATTTGTTCCGATCTTAATATTGCCAGTGCGCATGGCTGTGATTTCGGCAGGTTCGCGACTGAGCATGTCGGTCGCTGCGGCGTTGATGGCTTCAGCCAAGTTGGACAAGCTGGTGAACTCTGAATCGGACGTAGGTACTGCCACTGCAGGATTAATGTTGGGATAAGCGACAGCACATTGACGAGATGAAAATAATGGCTGACCTTCTTCAACTAGTAATGCGCTGGCTCGACGTTTGTGTGCTCGTTGGGCACTTAATCAACTGCCACACCGTGCTGGGACTCGAATTTAGAGCTAGCGTCTCTTTTGCTACTTCCCACAGGGTGATGCGGCCACCGAGCAGGCTCTAACAAAAAGATTGAGTCATACTAAATTATCCCAATGTTGTTGTAAGAAAGACTTGTCCGAGGAGTATGTATGACATTATTTTACGTTGAAAATTCGAAGTCTGTAGTCTCAGTTCTCACGCTGTACGGAAATCGTAACTTACAACCGCACGAAATGTCAGGTCTCGCGACACATGGGGGTTTTCAAAATTGTGGGGTCCCAAATAGGGAAATCCAATAAGTACTGTAGGGCCAACTTCGCGGCAAAGCCCACTACGCCTTTATTGAAATATGAATTTTACAATTATATAAATATGTAGTGCTGCCGCAGCCCTCATGAAGGTAGAGCCTACCTATATTATGTAAGTTTCCAAAACTCATATCTACAACAACCACCGAGGTTCGATTGACGGCATCGACCCACATCTGCAGTCACTGCGAGACATAATGCAGAGATAGAAGCGAGAAGGCCGCGAGGTTATGAGGCTTCTGAAGGCTGACCATGAAAAGAGGCCTGAAGCCAATTAGGAAGATCCGGGAAAGATCCTGGGTGAATTATTTTTGAAAAAGGTTGTCCGAGCTCAAAGTTCTGAACGAACTATCTCAGGATCCGGTGGTCGTACAGCGATGATTTTTGGTTCGTTAGAATTGTGTCGACAAGTAGATGTGCGCCCCACCTTAAAATATACAATTTGGCTGAGTTTTAGTGGTGTTCGGAAATGGGGATCATCAGCAAACCCTGTTGACAGGGTACCCCTTCTGTAGCTCAAGAAAGTGCTTGAAAGCGTTTTGATCACATGTCGAATTTATGGAGTGCTAAATAGTGCTTTCAAGCACTATGGAAGGGGGTACCCTGTCAACAGGCTGTGCTGATGGTCTTGGATTTGCAGAACGAGACAACGGCACGGTGAAAAAATGTGATTCTTTCAGAAAACAGTTCTAATTACGTGTGAGTAATGTCAAATGTCAGAATGCTAATGAATGTGGGAGATGCATCAGCAAATCCTGGGTAGGGGGACAGAGCACTCCAGAGTGCTCTGGGGCGTGGGAGTGGGGTAGCAGAGGGCACCCGGTTTGCAGCGCCTTATGTAAAGTGACTGCGGATGCTTGAGAGTGCTCCAGAGTGCCCCAGAGCAAAGTATGGTCTATAGCATTCTAAAGGGCTGGTACCTTATATCCACATTTGAACATAATTAAGGCCGCTTTTGGATACGTCCAAAACCATCATTCACGCGCTTGTCACGCGCCTGAGCGCCTGGGGACACATCCACTGCTCCCTTGTAAATTGGAGGCGCCGCAGGTCCATAAAAAATGTAAATAGGGCATATTTAATATGTAGACACTCTTTTAAATAGGAATGGTTCAACTTGTAAGTCATAGAGCGCAAGTAGGAATGAAAAAAAAAAAAAGGTTTAGGGATAGTAGTAGATACGACCCTTGTGATAGCTTGGGCACACTAAGATGCAGGAGTAACAAAGTAAAAAAATTTGAATTCACTGTATTTTACATCAAACTAGTAAAATATGAGGAGAAAGAGAAAACCACATAATCTTTTAGTAAATATGAATGAATAATTCTGATAGACAGTTACAAGTCCTGCCGGCTACAAAAGTAAGAGAGTGACATTAAAAACCAATAGGTCCTTGGGACAGTGAAGGAAAATTATTTTGTATAGTAAGGTGCCGCTGATGAAGAAAGAATTGATAATTAGAATTTGGGACCCTTCTTGTAAAAAGGACCCTTGTCCCAGATATGACACCAGAGCCTTCTAAACTATGTCCCTTTATCAGTAGCTCCATGGCGGTTGGTGCCTGGCTGATTTTCTCCCCAGATCGCAGACGATGCTCCTACGCAGTCCGAAAATCAGGATTTGCTGATGTGGAAGTGAATTAAGAAGTGGGTGAACCCATGACCCGCGACACCATCCGAAACACCTGTGTGAATTTTGGTTTGCACGGCGCACTCATTTCTGAAAGAACTACAATTTTTTACCGCGCCGTTGTCACCTCGGAAGTTCATGTTCTGCAAATCCAAGACCCTCATTTCCGAACACCACTAAAACTCAACCAAATTGTATATTTTAAGGTGGGGCACATATCTACTTGTCGACACGATTCTAACGCACCAAAAATCATCGCCGTACGACCACCGGATCCTGAGATAGTTCGTTCAGAACTTTGAGCTCGGAAGATTTGTCGCGTATGATGCGATGTGACCCACAGCCAACGTTTTCGAAAACGGCAATAAAAGACACCTGGTTATATTTGGGCCGAATTGGAGGGTGCTAATACCTGCCAACCAATTTACGCTACTAGTACTTGAGGATTCTCGACGTCTATATACCATTTAGGCCCGATCCCGTGATCTCTTTGTATGAAGGGCCGACTAAAGTCGGCTTAACACCCTGCTTGTTACTAGACAAAGCACATGGAGGTCCCCATTGGCTTCCTAATTAGTGTTGTTTTACCTTTTCCTTCTCCTCCAGACCGTCCTCGGGCTCCGAGGCGTACCGAATCGAGTACGGTGGAATGGACGAAAGATGCTGCCCAGACAATACCTGGTATAACAGTCGCAGCGGGTTGTAATGCCTCGCCAGGCGGTTCCAGAGCTCAACTGTAGCCAAGTCAGTGCGAATTCATCACCGAGCAAGAAATGAACGTACTGTATTGGAAAAATATGGCGGAGAGAGGGATTGGTTGGCTCTGAGAGGCAGTAAGTCATAAATGCTTTGCTACTTCGTAAGCTAATGGAACATACCTCCAAAATAAGATATGCGGGTTGGTCGTTGGTGCCTATTGGACTAGGTACACACAGGGAAAAACACACCCCACCTATCAAAGAAATGGAAAGAAAAAATTGAGAGTTAGCCAGTGATGAGAGTACAATAATAATCGGTAATTATAATTACCTGGCAGACGCGATGGGTCCTTGACCCGTAACATTAGAGCAAACAATGGGAAATGGTGCATGAATGCAAGGAGGGTCTCGATGGATGCTTGGATGAGAAGCGTCGCGAGACGGAGCTGAGGAAAACGATCAGGATCTTCTGCTTTAGGCATGAAAAACGCGCTTACGCCAGCGAAAAAGACATAGTAAACCAGTGCCGTTGGAAATAAGAACGCGAGGAGGGTGAAGAGGACTGTGCCGAAGAGAAGCTGGTCAAGGTCGTATGACCAGGTGTCGGTGCGGTTGCGCAAGACATTTCGTCGTTTCCCTATGCGACATAAGCTCCGTTACTATTTCTGTGCAGTTTACTATATCGACTGAAAGGATAGTTACCCCGAAAAACACCCCACAGGAGTCCTCCTCCCAACCGGACGCCCGCAGCCCAATATACTGCTCTGGTGAATTCATATCCAACACGTAAATGTACTGCGAGGAAGAGCGATAGCAGATCCGAAATAAGGGAGAGCAAGAGGGTTAGACCGCCTATGTATGAGAGGAAGCCAAGAGTCGTGAATAGGGATGGAGACAGTGGGGGGAGGATAGCTGAATTACATCAAATTTCAATGAGGTTGAACAATGTGGATTGGAGAGCGACGAAAGACTGACATTCCCAAGTATCAATGACACCGACCAAAGTATTGACGTAAAATCTGCTCAACTGGGCATTGAGTTTAAGACCTGCGGGCCACGCATCGAACCAGTACAGGACTTCTCGAGGCATGCGGAACAGGAAAGACTGGTACTTTGTTTTATGCATTAAAAACAATTTCACGGAGAAGGAAAATTTACCTGGATGGCTCGATTTCCCATATCAGCGAGGGTAGTGCTATTCTCGGACAGAAACGTGCCAAAAGCGAGTCCGATGGACATGTCGTTCATGATTAACCAAGCAGTATTAAAAAAGCTGCGAGTTTCTATCAAGCTCCGCATATAAGGAAGATCCATCAAACGACATACTTGGTATATCGAACAGAATAGGACACGATATTATGCGTGTTTTGTCTTTGTAGTGTTGTAACCTGTGTGATGAAGAACACGCCCTGCTCGAGTCTGACGTCTAGTTGCTGCACTGTTGAGAAAAAGATACTGTTGAGCAAGACACGGAATAAAAATAAAAGATATATAGCAACCTGTAGCAGATATATCTTTTAATTTAAGGTAGGACCTCGAGGTCTCGGAAGTACCTCCAATCCACGTGGGAATTGGTAGTAGAGGCAAATTCATAAAAACAGCAGTGATTCTAGCCAGGACGAGGACAAAAGAGAAGAAGCCCCCAAGGTAGGAAGCGATTGTGAGGAGAAATGATGCTGTTGTGGGAAGGAGCTTGACGGATTTTCGTGGAGCGGAATTAATGATGGTTTGAACTAGAAAAGACGCATTGATCTTAAAAAAAAAGAGACAAAAGTTATGAGTGGTGGCGTATAGAGACGCGGGAAAGTATACCTGATCGATGACTACGTCGTTCAATGCCTGGTCGACGTTGCGAGCCTCTGGGCGAGTGAAGTCGTAACAGGCAAGGTCCTCATAAAAATCACGGAGGGGTGGTGCACTAGACGGCGCGGAAGGGTACTCTGGGGGGTCTATAACGTAGAAACGCAATGACTGAGGTACATGCGAACGATAAAGAATGAACGACAAGGCGGGTGCTCCTTCTCCCAAATTCCACAGCTTTAAGGCACTTGGTACGGGCGATCGGGTATTAGGATTAAATGTGCACGTTCCAAGGAAGGTTGGGTTGCCTCCACAAGACAATTTTACTGAATCCCAAACAGTAGACTGGGAAAGAGCGGCAGCCAACGCGTCTGGATCCGCCGTGTCCTGTGATGAACTTTGAGTTTGTGCAATATATAATAGGAAGCAAGGGTACCCACCTCAACGACGCCTGCAACACATATCGCAGGCTTCAGCCATCCATAACACACCCCGCTCTTCGTCGATCCATGTGGCCAGAAGACTGAAATCGTCTTCGTCGTCGTCGAAGACGATGGGAGCATGACATGAGAAGAAACGGCCACGTGATGAGCGCCCATTGCTTCCACCGCTCCGGGACATGGTTTGTTGAACAACCGTCATGGAATCAAGACGCCCCGATGCGAAGAGAAAGCTCGTCGTCGTCGGTGACGGTGAGCCACTACGCGTCTTATCGCTGCTTCGCCTCTGATCCCAGGTCCAGGTGGATGCGGCAAGACATGTCTCCTCATCGTTTACGCTGAAAACCGATTTCCAGAAGTGGGTCGTTTGATATCCTACCCCAAGTTTGTCTGACCGACTGACATATCTATTTTCTATAGTCATATATTCCAACCGTATTCGAAAACTACGTGACCCTCGTCCAATACGAGTCTAAACTCATCGAAGTTGCTCTCTGGGATACCGCAGGGCAAGAAGAATACGATCGACTACGGCCGCTAAGCTATCCAGAAAGCGACGTTATCCTTATCGTATTCTCAGTTGACTTTCCTACCAGCCTCGCCAACGTTCTGGACAAGGTACATCCAACGCCACCCTATCAATTCTTCACCCACTAAAATAAAGCCTCTCCATTTCCTCGCTTTTCAACAAAAGTGGTACCCAGAAGTATCCCATTTCTGCCCCTCTACGCCCCTCCTCCTGATCGGTACCAAGACCGACCTACGATCTGATGCAACGACCATGCGCATGCTGTCTGCACAAGGCCAGGCCCCTGTGACGCCGGAACATGGGGCTGCGGTGGCCAAAGATATCGGTGCGGGGTACCGGGAGTGCAGTGCGAAGACCGGCAAGGGCGTCAAGGAGGTGTTTGATGCTGCGCTACGGGAAAGCCTGAAGGGTCGCTGGGGCAGGACTATCAAGCAGAGGAAGTGCATCGTCGTGTAATCTCTCGAAAATATGATCCATCGAAGGCGGGCACGACCACGACGGTGATGGTTGCGTGGACTACTCGGGTTTAGGTGGGGTTTTTTTCTTTCAGACACCCCCAGTTTGTTTTTCGCTCTCGCACGGTTCGTTTATCCGTCTTACTGTTTTTTTTTTTGCTCTATTTTTTTTTTTGGATTATCACCGCTGCTCCGCTGGCTGTTGTTGTACTTTTGACTACGCATTTTTAGGGTCAACTCCTCACCACTATAGGCTGGTCCATATCCTTCGTTCACCCCCTTTTTGCTAGTTATCTGAACGCGTTTCTTTCCTTCTTTTTTATACTTTACAATACCGAACTGCTTGCATATATCCTCCCGCACACAACTTATCCTTATGGCTATCATCTGCAATCATCTGGACATTTACGTCCCTACTCGTGCCACCAAAACAACGTCGGTCATCTAACAAATTATGCTGAGGGAATGCGCGTATACATGATACTAAATGATACAAAAGTGAAAGGAATCGACGCGGAGAACCCACGCTATGATACAATTGGCCACATCGATGCAGGAAAGAAAGAAAAAAGAAAATCACAGCCCATCCTGTCTACCTCCAAGGCGCCTCCCTACTCCACTCCACTCCACAACCTCATCCTCTTTCCATCCTTTATCCGAGTCCAAATCATATATAGGAGCCGACATCGACCCCCTCTCCAGCACCCGACCGCCTCCCACACCCTCAACGTTCAAAAACCGCATCCTATGCGTCATCCGCAAAGCATCCTCCACCGTCCCACACGTCACCTTCGACCCAAAAGTCGTCGCCCGCTGAACCGCCCTCGTCGACTGCGCGAAGCTTATCCCCACCTTCGCGAGCCCATCCAAAATCGGATTATACACACCCGGCGCAAATGGCGACTGCACGCCCGTAAACGATCCAGCCCCCGCCTGGATCGTCCCATCCGCGATAAACAGCGCAGCGAGTGCCACAGGGATACCGACCGTACGCGCCATCGCCGACGCCGGCCGCTCGCCCTTGAACCCCACATTCGGGATCTTAGTCCCATAACTGATGAGCGTCGAGGTATGCACCGTAGCCGGCAGGGTGGCCTTCTTACTGTCGTCTTCGGTTTTAGCACGCGCCTGCGTGATAATCTCATTCGAGAGAACGACCATATCCCTCTCGTATGGTGCGTACTTGAGCTTGTGCGCCAACAAATACGCAAAGACATCCAAAGGCGTCATCGGGTCTTTAGGCAGCGGCGGCATATCCGAAGGACCTGTCTGCATCTGCGGCCGTACTAGCCCTAGCCACTCCAGCGCCTCGAGGAGGGGTTGTACCTGCTCCAGCGCGACCAAAGATTCCAAAGGCGGCAGTGTGCGATTTTTACGGCTCTTGTTGCTGCTGGCATGCTCAGGAAGCAGAGCGAGCGATTGCCACGCAAAGGTCTCCCAGCTTTGGAAGACCAAGGTATCCGAGGTATTTAAAAGCCCAAGAGAGGCGAACGAATCCATAAGCGAGCTAAATCCTGGGTATCTGGGATTGGAAAAAAAAAGTCAGATGCCCTGGTCGACGAGGAAGAATAAGTCAAACTCAAACAAACCTAAGCGTTCCACGGAAAAAAGTCTCCACACCTCGTCTATCAAGCCCATACGGCGCCATATACTTGCTACTGTCCCGATTCGCCAACCCCTCGAGTTCGAATTTCCCCGTAATAGGTAAATTAGGAAAATACGCTTTGAGCAGGTTCTTGCCGGATACTCTGTTGTTCTAATAAAAACAAATTCCAAGCGATCGGGGTAAGCGTCCTCCCATGGAGGAAGAGGATGAAAAAAAAAACAAAAGAAAACATACCCGTGCATACAATAAATACCTCGCCCCGTTCAACGCAGCAGTGAGGACGCCCTGTGGACGCCAGCTGAATTTATACCGCAGTGGGACGTGCGAGTCCTCAGGCGCAGGCAGGCCGCCGCAGAACGATGTAAACGAAACGATCTCCGTCGGTGGGTTCTCCTTCGCACCGCTAATCCCCTTGATGAGCTGAAGCGCGGTACAATGGTCGATGCCCGGGTCCAGTCCGATTTCGTTGAGAATCAGAACATCGCGGGACTTGGCGCTGTTATCAGGAAATATAATAAATAAATCTAGGAAGATAATGAGGGGATTGGAAGAACGGACTTGGTATGCAATTTCTGCATCTCCGGAGAGATATACGACGCTGTGACCATGTGCGTGCCAGCTGCGATGCATTTCTCCGCGATGCTGGGGTGCATAGGCGCGGGTAAGAGGCTGGTGATTATTCATTTTTTTAGAACCACTTCTTGCGCATATAAAAACAAAACGAATGAAAGACAGACAAACCTGATGACGACATCCGCATCGCGGATGAGATCCACATACGTGAGAGGTTTCTGAACATCAATGACCACGTATTTAACATTGAGATACGGTCCTGTGAGGCTTTGAAGTTCCAAGAGAGAGTTACTTGCTGATCAACAAAGGCGGTTTTAGAAAAAAGAACAAGATATGGACAAAAAAAAGAAAAAAACTTACCGATAACCAACTCAACTCCTTCATTCAAGGCAATCATATCCACCGCAGGCTGCGCAACCATCCCACTCCCTAGCATGAGTATCTTCTTCTTGATACGTCGGGTGGGTTGCAAGGGTTTACTGGCGGCGACCGAAGACGATGCAGCACCAGAGGTATTCACATCAGAATCAGTGACACTCGAAGGCTCAGAATCCGAAGCCGCAGCCGGAGCAGGAGGAGCCTTGTCCACCTGATCAACAGCATACTGGAGCCACGAGTGTTTAGGCGCGAGGACGCCAGCAGAAGCGATCGTCGCGCGTGTCAGGGCTACCTGGTGGGGGGTCTCCTTCGTAGTGTTGGCGTGGTCGTGACTACCGCTCTCTTCCTCAATAAGCGCGACGAGGTAGGGTTCGAGCGCCTTGGAGAAATGGCGCGACGCGTCGAGAGGGACGGATGCAGGGAGGATGTCAACCGCCATCATACGCACGGAGGGGAACGTTTGCGTATTTCCGGGAACTTCGACGTTGACAGTCGGGTGGGTAAGGGTCGTTGAGCGGGGGAGGAATTCGAGGCCGCCCTGTGGGTCGAGTCAGGACTAAGCTACGGTTTGGCTTTGAATGATGAAGAGAGGGGACATACACCAACATCGCAGCTGATATCTCCGATATTCGTGAACCTGGATCCGCCGTAGGTCTTTGCACGTGTCAATGTGGTTTGGAGCTGTTCCGAGGTCATCAAGCGCGGGAAAGAGGGCGACCATCCTGTGCCATTGAGGAAGAGTGTCAAGTACGGCGCCACCTTTTTTTTTTTTTTTTTTTTAAAAAAAATTAGCAAAAGGGGCGCATATTTCGAACTGAATCTTTTTACCTTGTCACAGAATAAGGAAGTATACGATTGAGGCGACTGGTAATAATGCTCTCTGTCGTATTTGCCACCATCGATGCGGACGAAGTAGTCGGATGGTTTGGCGTGCACAAGGTATATCTTTCGTCCATGAGAATTAGACTCGTTTATTCCCAATAATGGGATTGAGATACCTTTCGCAAATCCCCATCGGCTACGGCTGGATAAGGAAATAACTCCAAGATAACTAAACAGATCACACTCACCCCTGCGAGTCATCAAATTCTCAAGTTCCTCCACGGGAACCATCTCAATAGGCAATTCCTTAAGCATCGAAAGGCAGCCTTGCGCAACTTGCCCTGTTCTGCAATCAAACGCGTAAATTAACGAAGAGGGTCATGGGTACTATGAAAACGCACCCAGTCAAACCAATCACGAAGGGGCCGAGTTCAGGCGGTGTGCCGTATTGTGAAATCGAGGACCCTATATCGCGTAACGATTCGCGGAGTTTTTCGATGGTAGGTAGGGTATACGGGCGAGGGGTATGCTGGTGAAGAGTAAGCCGGAGGCACAGGTCGGTATAGAGAGAATGAACGCACAAGGAAAGGAGAAGCAATGCCCATCTCGAGATGGTGTTGGGCCATCGCCGCGAGTGATTCGAGGACACCAGCAGCACCAGCAAACCACCCAAACCCAACTGTCCTCTTCCCATTCTCGCCGGTCAAAAGCTCGTAGTCAATTAGGCGCGGGAAATGCTGCTTGCTCTGGTCGGAGGCCCAGCTAGGGGCAACGAAACGCGCAAGGAGGGGCATGTTGTACTCTTGGCCTTTGGCGGTGTGCGAGAACATGAGATGCGTTGGGGGTCTCGTGGGACCCGGTTGAGAACTTGAGGGCAGAGGAACCTCTGCAAGAGGGGGCTCTTTTATGCCGAGGACGATATTTGCATTGGTCTCTTTGAGGGAAGAGACGATGGAAGCACCCGCCTAGAGAGTAAATGTTGGATAAGTGAACTAGCAAGAGAGAAACCGCCATGAACCTTTCGGTACTCTAGGTCATTAAAGACGCGTCGTGAGGATGAAACGACTTTGATTGCCACTCTTCCACTGGATATGAGCTTGTAGACTGCTTCTGGAGTGAGAGGCACGCGGCGTTCCCATATTCTCCTTGAATCCTCGGCGCTAAACGCGGGTTAAAAGGATTGTGATATGAACACGGAATAGGGCGTACCGTATCGCTACCACCGGCTTGTGTGCAATGCGAGCTAGAACGCCATGGAATGATGACGAGGACATTGCGTAGGTTGGGGGGAGATCTTGAATATTATATGGGTGGGACTGGACGAGATCCGAGCCGAGAGGAACGGGAAAGGGATTAGCTAAGTCGATACATTGACAAAGGTTATCAGCGTGGGTGGATACACAAGCTCAAGATCCGTAGATCCCAATATACGGTGTTCGACACGAGAAAACGACTTTTGGCCGGGGTTATGGCGCGCCCTGGCCCTGCTCCGCAATTTAGTGTCAGACAAAACCTGGACAATAAGGTTGTGGTTAGTGCTCTGGAAGATGGCCAAAGAACAACATAAGTACCCTTTATGATACGAGTCGAACGCCGAACGTTGCACGTTGACCAGGGCATCGTCGACGGACGAACTGGGCACGTGCTTTACAACATTTCGAACCGAAACTTGGATGACCTTTCACCACCATCTTGTTGTGAATTGGCCTCGAAATAAAACCACTTTTGCTAGCCTCTAGACGCTTTGAATCCAAAAGAAAAACTACAGCCGACATGTCTGACAAGATCAGGCTATTAAGCTGGATTCAAGGCGATGGACCCAACCATGTCTTCGCAATCCGAGTTGGTCTCAGTGACTCCGTTATTGAGCTGAAGGAAGCAATACGCGAAAAGAATGTGGAATTCCAATATTTCAGCGCCAATTATTTGGAACCTTGGAAGGTGGGTGAATTGTTTTGGCATCCGTCGGTGCACAATCCTGACCCCTCCGAAGTTCTCTCTACCCCTTGCCAGCCTCAAGGATGATTCTAGGCATCTCATCAAGCTCGAACAAGGTCAGCGGTTGACGTTTGAAATGAAAATATCAGACATCTGGGAGAGCGAGCCTCCTAGGGGTATTCTCAGTGTCATCTTACCGCGTCGTGAGTGTGATTGGTTCATGGTATCAAATGTCGCTAACTCCTTACATTATCAGTCACAATACCCCAACCCACCATTGATGGTCAGCGCATTGCCTCTAAGTCCCCTACTTAACAACCCACCGTTATTTCAGCCCACTGGAGCCCTCGGTCTGACACTGTTCGTCGCTTGTTTGACACCTTAATGGCAGAGCGACTGGTTCACGTATGCATCGCATCCTGCTCTCGTTTTCCACTGCAGCTGCCTACTCTCGTGTGTAGGTCCGGGGGATCCCAGGCTGCGGGAAGACTACTCTTAAGAAATTACTTCACGCTCATATCCTCAAACAAGAACCTGCGGCTTCTGTATATGTACAGGACTCGTGGCCTCAGGACTCGTCTCTTTATTCGCGGTTCAGGCTATTAGACCCTGCATGTTGCAACCCCAGTGTTATCACATTCCTTCTTTTCGACGAAGGGGAAGATTCATATGGGAATGGATATTTTTGGAACAGCTTCCTCAAGGATGTTCAAGACCGTCTCTACAAAAATCACCGCGTCATTTTATTTTGTAGCTATGGCAGCGCATCACCCCGTCCTGTGCTTCATAAAATACGCACGTCAATAATCCTACCTGATGCAGCTCGTGTGTCTCTGTGGCCCACAGAGTCGTCTGTTGGTCTATTGCTTAATCGGCTCGAGTTCGATGAGGTTGTGGCACGGCACTGCCCGAAACTGCACGTGCACCCCGACATTCTAAACTACATTTTCAACTGGACAGCAGGCCACGCAGGTGCGATTGCCAAGCTTCTACTCGTATTCTCATTCCAGGTGAGTCTCTAACTGGACACATGTAACTTGGAGCCTTCTAACTGTTCACTCCAGCGGCCTCCGCAACAGCATCATTTCAAAATTAATCCGCCTCACTTACTCATTTCACAACTTCTCGGAGGTGAAGCTTTTAACCGCGGCCTCCCTAAGACCTTTCAGAAGATCCAAGCGTCGCGGCATTTTTCCGAAACCTGATCAGAGATGGCGAGATTAAGGCAAGGGCGGAGAACCGAGAGATGATTGACAAGTGCCATCGAAAAGGGTGGCTCCATACCTATGAGGTCAACTCCTCCATAACGTTTGCCACCTGCTACACATTCGCATCTCCTGTCCATGCTGCCGCCGTTTCCTGGACCCTTCCACCTTCGAATGACATGCCTCGTTACCCTTCGATTCTCGCACTATGCGTTGCTGTCATCTCCAACTTCAAACCTTCTCAAATGCATACTCCCATCCGCCGTGTTGATGCTCAGGGTGCTCCGAGCACCATTGGCCAACTCGAACAACTACCTGAAGCCCAATATTGTGATGAATTTTACCGTTCGCTGTTCACTGCCACCGCTGGAACTGTTTGCATCTCCCCTCAGTTTGCATCTGGGAAAGGGGCACATATTCCAAGTTTTATTGATTTTTTCATTCCAACAGTGAAATGGGGAATTGAGATCATTCGGGATGGTGACCGTCTAGAGGAATTTCCCACCAAGTTTAGAAACTCGGGAGGCTATAGTGCATGGCTGCAAACAAACAATTTAACTGATTTTGTTCTTCTCAACTGCTGCATGAGCATTTCACAAAAAGCCCATCCAGGTATGATTTTCTGCTGATCATAAATACCTGTGCTGACAACTTTTCACAGATATTCCAAACCTCTTCCATGTTGTCTTTGGTGACAGATTTCAAGAGGTTAATCTGTACGATAATGAGGTAAATAAAGTCGGAGGGACCATTATGTTGCTAGAGAATCACTGTAATTAATTGTACGATGTTATTAATACATATTCTGTTCATAATCCACCCTGCGTTATAAGCAATATTGAAGTAAACATTTCCGCTGAGGGCGCCACACATGAAATGGCAGCGAAAAATGTGTCATTTTATGAGGTATACGGTTAGATATCATCCTCGGGACCATCTTCTATCATCTTCGCATAGTCCTCGTAACTTGCGAAAGTGGGTAAGGACCGCAACTTTTTCCGCTTCGCTCCACTCGCTTCCTCTCTTTTGCGTTTCTTGCTCGACAAACCACCACCACCGATTCCACCCCACTCCTCCTCTTCTCCATCCACGACGATATCAAGTTCTCCATCAGACACATCGGACCCGTCGTATTCGATGAGGCCATCAGGGATATCCCCGTCCAGTGATATTAGGTCTTCATTGTCGGAACCTTCGACGAGTGAGAGCACGTCGTCGCCATCGCTGGTGTCCTTTTCGGAGTCGTCGTCATCATCGTCCGAGAGGTCTACGTGGCTGTCTTCGTTATCGTCGTCAAAGTCTAGAGCCAGATCCTCGTCTTCTGAGTCTTCATCGATATCGCTGCCCATCAGCAGATCGTCATCGTCGCCCTCCGCTCTCGGCATGCTAGCCTTCATAACCTAAAACGCGACATAAGTTTTAATTAACCCTTTCTTATTTCTTATGAAATGAAAAACATACCTTCCAAACTTCATCCTCATCAAGTTCACTGTTATCCTCGTCTAACTCAGATTCATCCTCTTCCATTTCGTCGTCCTTATCCATATCCTCGCCCTCGCTGTCTTGTTCATCTTCGTCCGAATCCAACTCGTCATCCTTTCCCTCTTTTCTTTTCTTCAATTTGGCCGCCATGGCCTTTTCTTTCTCAGCCTTCTTGGTGAAATACTGGTGGAAGAACAACTGTTTTTGTTTGAAAAAAAGAATCCATTAGCCATCTCAAAATCCATAACAGCCAAAACAAATAAAAAGGGAGAAATAAAGACAATGGGAAGAAGACAAAGAAAAAAAGAAAAAGCCTACCTGATCAACAGGAACATCCTCCTTCTTCCTCCTCAAAAACGCCTCCTCATTAACCAACCCCACCACACCCACATCATTGCCCACATCACCTTTGACCAACTTGACCCCCTCAAGCGCGCTCGCCGCCGGCTGCATCGCACTCGGCCCCTTTCCCTTGCTCGCCGTCATCGGCTCCGCGTCCTCATCGCCGTTGACACCCGAAGAGGACACCTTGGGCTTTTTAGGGTTCTTATACACGAACCGCTCGAGGAAATGCGAGAGCGTGTTCTGTGCGAGGTCAGGCGACGCTGTGAGTGGAACGCTTGTGAGGAGTTGGCGGGCGTGCAGAGATACTGCGGGGTGGTAATGCGAGAGGAGAGGCGTCTGTTAAAATGCAACAAATAAGCCTTCGGCGGCATAAATATACGACAGGGTGGTACGTACTAGCTCCCAGAGTGGGAGAGCAGAGGCATGAGCGAATTGGGGTTCGCGTTTTCTTGGGTCGTAGGAACTGCCTTGTTGTGTCGATGAAGCAGGTTGTGGCGGGTCGTTGATCATGCTCCGCAGCCCGGGTACACTGCTGAAAAGCTGTATGAAAAAAAAAAAAAAAAAACGCTTCAGCATTCGATATATCTGAAGAACAGAATAAACAGGAGACCAAGGGTGTTTGGGTTGAGAAAAAGAGGAGAGGATAGTGATAGCCAAGACAAGAAAACAATGGAGAGAAGCGACGAAAACCAGAGAAGGATTCTGAAAACAAGAAAAGGCGAAGATAACAATACCCACCTCCCCAAGCAAATACAGCCCACCCGCAATAAACTCAGGCGCACCACCGCCTCCACTAACCAGCACCTGTAGGAACCTCCGTATCAGTGCCTTCACCCTTTCGCCCCTCTCCGTCCTTTCGGCGACAATTTCAGAACCAGCAGCTCCTTCCGCGGTCGTAGTGGCGACAGCCACCGCTGCATCCGCCTTGACGGACTTGAAGAGCAAGTTGAGGTACATCGCCTGCTTGGACGATGTCGCGAGGCGCGAGTCATGCAGCGAGGCGTAGAGTGTACGGTAATACCGGTCGGTGATGGATTTGGCGGTTGATATTGAGGTGGCTTTCACGGATTGGTCATTGGATGAAGATGTGCTGGAGGCAGGCGAGAGCGAAGTCGTTATTTGTTGGATTAGGACGAGCGCCTGGAGGGAAATATTGAATGTGGATGTATGGGTGATCAAGAAGAGGGTGTCGATGTGTTTGTTGATTCTGGAGAAAGGACGTTAGTGTCTGTTGGACGCAAAATAAGAGGAAAAAAGAAAATAAGGAGAGGACGGCAGACAATAAATGATTTTGTTGGACTCACCCAGCATCTCCGGCGTCGATCTTAGCAAACGGAAGAGCACGATTCACACCCGTCAAAATCGCAGAGACCAATTTCGAGTTCGAATCTTCCACTTCCGTGAACCCAGCAGCACCTCTAACCTCGATCTGCTTTCCTTTACCCTTCTTCCCACCGCCATCGCGAATTCGGCCACCTTTATCTGTCTTGAACTCTTCCTTGGATTTCGCATCAGGGGCAATCTTACTTTTGCTCTTATCTTCTTGATTGAGATTGTCGACCTCGGCCGTGTCCACACCCTCGCCCAAAAGCTCCTTGAACATCTCAAAATAGACGTTGATCAGCTGGATCGCGACCTCTCGATCCGCAGGCGTGGGTGTCAGCACGATCTGGTTGAATGTAACAGTGGCGTAATATCGTGCATGGGTGTTGCCACCTCCTGCGGTATGGGCGGTGGTTTTTTTATCTTTCGAGGACGTTTGCGATTTCGAAGGCTCGCCTGTGTCGAAGCGGATGTGCTGGTTCTGCGCAGAACCTGAGGTTGCTGAGATAGCGGTATTGGTAGAGGTAGACGGTGCAGGCGGTCGGAGGACGAGAGAGACGATCTCGCGCACGATGATGCCCTTCATCGATGGGTGGGTTTGGAGGAGTTGGAGTAGGTGGTACGATGCACGCGAGGCGAGGGATTTTTCGGTGTCTCCCTGTTAATTTGCAATAGATAAGGATGGAAGAACTACCCAGATGGAGAAATATGGAACTTACAAGTTTGTTGACAAGTAAACGGAGGAGATTTTGCTCTTGTTCTGCTTTATCTCGGAGAAGAGTAAAAATCAAGTTGATGGTTTGAGTGCGGACGTAGGGAAGGGGGTCTAGTGAGAGCGTCTGTACATATCCATTTAGACGAGGTTCAGTTGAATCCGGAGGAAATTTTCACCTCGAGGATTTGCAAGATGGAGAAAAAATATTTCTTTAACCAATCCTCGAAATACCACATGACTAGGTATTCGTTCGTCACTGACGGGTGGAGGAGAGGCTGGTCGCGGAAATATCTGAGAAATGAGCATCAGCGATTGTGTATACTTGAAGAGAAAAAAAATATGACGCCTACTTGAGCTTCCTATTCGGTGCTCCACCTCCAACCCACCAATCGACAATACAGCGAAGTGCCTTCAGGCTTTCCTCTCGACCGCCTTTCCCTTTCCCTCGCTCCGCCATGCCTTTGAGGGTCTCCAACGCCTTGATATTATGAAGCGGACTGCTTTGCACCAGGAGTGTCAGCGCACTGAGTCTGTCCGACAGCGTTCCTGATTGAATAATCTTAGCGAGGAAGCTGGCTTCGGATGAAGATGAGTTGGACGAGGAGGAGGTTTGGAATGTGAGGATGTCGGCTTCGTGCAGCTCTGCAGCTTTGGTTGTTTGTGTGGATAGCTGGGTAGGGTTTATTAGAGGTAGGGTGCTACCTGATGCTCCGGTTGGGGTGGGTAAGGGTGGGAGGGCATTGTACCATTGCGCGGTTGGTTGGAATACGAAGTGGGATTTGGAGTTGAAGGATAATTTTGTGGGTAGTTGGACTTTCGGTTTTGAGTCCTCCGCTTGCAATAGAGCTGGCACGGCTGCTTTCGAAGCTGTAGGTTCTGGTTTTGAACCTGCATTTTTCTTCTCCTTCTTTTTAGATTTGCTTTCAGCGAGTTTCGTTTGCGCGGTTTCCGGTTTTTCATTGACGGCTTTCCGCTCTTTTTTACTGGGCTTTTTTTGGACTGGCACAGTAGCCTCCGTGGTATTTTTGTGCTTCTTTGTTTTAGGTGTAGTCTCCGACTTCAGGTTGAGGCCCCGAAGAAATTTCGAAACGTCGTTCGTTAGAGTAGGCTATTCAACACATTAGAAACAAATATAATAGAATAAACCGGAATATTTACATCGGTATTAGCGGTTCCCGATAGTGCACCATCATCCACGTTCTTTAGAAGCTCGATATCATCCTTGTTCCCTCCCAGAGTCGAGATATGTGGGTTCGAAGAAGATTTCTTCCCGCCTTTCGGTTTATTCGCGATCGTCTCGTTGCCCTTCCGCACTTTTGGGTGGGCCGACGACCGACCCTTTTCCTTGCGTAAACGAGCCATAAAAATGGTGGTGCAGGCTCCAGTGAACGCAAAAAACCAATTACCGAGGTGAACAAGGTGGACTTGCAGAAATTTAGATTCTGGCAAGCTAGTCACATGACCCCGAATCTTAAACCTCCGTTCAGAATCACTGTTAATTTCTACTTGACTTGTAACCGCCATATTGATTTATTTAATCTACTCTACTTTCTCAAATAATGGACCCGCGCGAATTTCCTCCGTATCCGTTCCCTTGCAATGAAGTACCCTTCGATCCTAAAGGCCCATATGTTTGTATTCTCTATCGTCTTTCGCAGTGTTTCATTTCACATTTCTAGGCTATAGACAAGACTCTCCTTGACAATAAACAGCTTACCATCTGGTTAGACAGCTGCAAACCTGGAATAACTGCTTATAAAACTGAGGGCTTCGATCGCCTCTACTATGAATTTGGTATTCGCCAACCTGCCTTGCTTGTAATGCGAGGTTGGTATTATATCAACCTCTTTGCAGAGGCCGACGGGGTGGCTCTATTAGAAGAGGTAATAACACTCGAACTTCCCATGTTCGATATTAAGTAACTTGTATATCTCCAGGCTCAACGGATTGTAGGGGAAGGCAAGGACAAGCTGTTTGACGAGCATCTTGGCTACCTCCGCAAGTACGTCCAACGCATACTTGAAGATCATGGTGTGTTCTTAATCCTGTCAATCAGAGCTCCGATTCTGATAACTATTTTTTCATTACTTTAGATAAAGCCTGGGATACGCTCGAAGACCCAGAAACCGAGAAATGGCATCGCAAATGGATTCCGCTTCGCCCGAAGCCGACAGAAATCCCTGTCTCTAAAGAACTTGAGGCCTTACTTTCCGAAGTACAAGCAGATTGGGAAAATCTGAAAGAGACCCTCTCTCCAACCGAGGCTGTCCTTCGGTACAACAGACTCCTGAGTGTTCAGACAAATCAGCTCGAAGGACTGTTTCTCCTCAAAGACGAGGTATGGTTGTGATTTCTCTTCGATTTTTTTCCTCTGAAGTTCTTACATTGTTGCGGTAGAGCATTTCCCGCCTCGTTCGCATTGGCTTCTTTCCTCCGGCCGTCCAGGTCGAAGAACGAGGTTCCCTCTACTCTGAGGTTCCAAACCACGAATCTGTCCAGCATGATACCGCACACGTCTGCACAGACGTTTTGAAGGTGGATCAACTCCTTTTTTTAAAACAAAATTATCGTTCCGTGTTGACATTCTGAAAGGGCATCGAAATCATCGCTTCGCAATCCGAAAATAAAATGCCCATTGACATCGCAAGCGTCAACAAAATTCATTTCGAATCCATCTACCACTCTCGGTTTATGCTCATCGAAGAAGACCCTCCCATTCTCGCTGCCATCCTTCCTGGTACATTTCGCCAATCCGTTTGTACCACCTACTCCGAGGATGACCAGGGAAATCCGGGGGTCGTGCAATTCTGTAGTTTCCGGAGAGTGCCTGAACAAATGGAGCACTTGTTGGCTTTGTTCAACGTACGTACCTCCTTAGTTTTTTCTGAACATTGACAAACTTCAGATTTTAGGAATATCTCTTAGGTATGGGCCCAACACCCTCACCGATGGACGCCGTACATATCGCCGCTTGGTCTCACGCATGGTTTGTTCTGATCCACCCATTCGGGGTAAGCGGTAGAAATTCTGATGCAAGCCAATGACTCCATGCTAAAAGAGAAATAATTCAGGATGGTAATGGCCGAGTTGGCCGACTCCTGTCCTCGATCCCCTTGCTCAAATGTGGACTTCCTCCCATCAACGTAATGGGCAGTACGACATTGGATGCTGCCAAGAAGGAATACATCGATGCTCTCGTTCACGTAAGGATCTCGGATTTGCTATCCGGGTGCAGTTGCTCACCTCAACCATCTCAGGTTCAAGAAGACGACAACTTTACACCGCTCGTCGAAGTGTTCTTAAAAGGAATGCTTGGGTCGTTCGCATACATCCGCAAGAATTGTCTTGTCATGGACCCTGAGGACAAGTCTTAAAAACACAGTGGACGCAATGGGGAAGACGAAGCTTCATCCCCAGGAAACTAATAGTTAACGATTTTTTTTTGTATCATGATATTGCTCAATACATGTAATTCGTCCATCACAGTCCTGACGACCGCGTTGAGTCGACCTAAATCGATCTCCGGGTCATCGAAGGGTGCAAGCAACTTGGGTCTTCAAAGCTTCAACGTTGATTAATGTTTCAACGTTCAACTCCCACTATTGGTTACACAACTGAGGCCCTGCTTACAATCAGCAAGACCAATCGATGCTCTGTACTTATTCCATAGACAAGAGATCATTGTTTACTATTTAGTATCACAGTTAATTATGCATAATCCAAAGTCACAGAGAGCGCGGCTAACTCGGAGAGTCAAATAAAATACAATAACACGAGGAATAAAACGTAATGCGGCAGAGGGAAAACTTGTGCAGATATGAGGAAATGCTTAAGACGAATAACGATAACGAAAAAAAAGCAAGCTGCGACTGCGAGAATCATGACGATTGGAGAGGTTTTGCTTGATCAGTCGTGGCCCATGACATTAACATCTGATGCAGTTGTGGGTTGCTGCGAAGAATTTCACTGATCTGCTCAGGTTGCATAGAAGCCAACCCTGCGAGATCCTTGGGAGATGTCGACTGCGACTCAGAGCTCCCTCCACCACTTGAAAGTGACTCCGGGATCGAGATCGCAGGAGTGTTGCTCGATGAAAAACTAGAACCCCCTTGTTGACTGTCCGCGTGATTTAATTGAGGCGTCGATTGCACTCCAGAAGAGGAGGGATTCGGAGTCATGGATTGCGCACTCGTCGGCTGCGACCTATCCCGATAATGTGAAGTGTTCGTCGTTGTTTGGGACCCCGTTTCTGAACTCGGAGGAGATTGAGCGGAGCCTGGCTGAAAATGTCCAGAGGCACCCATGCCTTGGGACTGAGGTGGTCCGTGATATGGCTGCTGCCAATGAAGCCGGCCACCGCGGTACTGGGCCTGGTTGTACGTTTGCGCATATGCGTAGGGGTATGGCTGCGAACCACCAGCCATCGGAGCTGGATAATACCCGGCGTATGAATATGGATACTGTGTTTGGCCTGAAAATTTGGATGCATAGGCCCAGTAGTCGTAAGGCCCCGCGGGTCGCGGATATAATGGTTGCGTAAGAGCAGCATACATTGTCGGCGTTGTATTCGTTTGTGACTTTGTCTGGTCGGGTGGCGTTGTGGGCGACTGAGCGGCTGTATACGGTTGTTGACCTGTGGCTGCCAAAACAGATGGGAATGTTGTTACAGGTAAAGCGCTCTGAGGGACTGGGAAGGGGAAAAGAAAAGAAATTGATTACCCCGTACAAGTAGGACGCCCATGAAAAAACTCACGTTCGGGCTCTGCGACAATTTCGGTGGGCTTTTGCAGAACTGGCCCATCGGTGGTACCAAATACTACACTACCCCATTTGAATTCCTTTTTCATACCACGGTCCCAGACAACTTCGACAGAGCCAATTTCATCCATGACCCTGATCAACGATACCTCAAAGACACCAGCGCTGACGCGAATCTTGATCCTCGACATACTGGGCAATGCTAGCAATTCATTTCGAATCCTATCGTGTTTGCTTGCTTTCTTCTGGGCGGCCACAGCCTGGTTATTGCATCATTTCGTTAGTACGTCATGGGATTCGCCACAAAGTTTCAGCTCGACATACCGGGTTATGTTGTGTACAAAGGATCTGTACTTCCAGCTTTTTGATGATCTTGAGAACGCGAGAGTTGGAGGAGCCATAAGTGGGGGTGGTATCCATAGCCACAGCATTTCCGCATGCCGCGGGATTAGGATCGACCTGCATGGAGTCATGCGGAACGGCGGTCCGCGGAGAGGGGTCAAGGAGGAGGACCTCTTTCTCAACTTCACGAGTAACGGCAAAAACAACCCCCAGACTATGCCCATCTCTAGCGCAGTTGATGTGGAAAGCCTTGGGGCACTTTCCCTTCGTGCATTGAATTGGGGCCCCGTGTCCTTTAGGCCGAGCCTTCGTGCAAGCGGAGCATTTCTGTGATGGATACACGAGTCAAGACGGCTGCATAGCCTACAGAAAATAAACACACCAAGTTCCATCGATCTTTGACAATGCCGTCCACCCCAAAAATGACCTTTTCCTTAACGCCGTGAGCCTCCAATTCGTCGACCCATGTTTCTGGTACAATGCTCGCACAGTACTCGTGGGCCATCCAAACCTTAGGGCTTCCTGCGGCCTCCATTGCATCCTTACGTGTTGTAGGCGGTTCATGTACCCTCAATAAACCCTCTTGGCCCATTGAAACACAAAGACAGCATGGGAAAGGCTCAGGTTCAACGGGGCGAGGGCCTAACTTTAGGGTTACTGATATTTTGGGAACCGCTTTCGAGGGTATTGAAATGCTGGATGCGAGTTTGGTGGATGAATGGTGGATCTTGATCTTCTTCAACTTCGACAAGTCAATTTTGGCATCAGATTTCCGTTTACGCGAAGGAGCTTTGGGAGGCGGAAGTATGCCGTCGATGTTTTCATCTTTAACGATATTTTTCCTAGCACTTTCTCTTTTGGGTATTTCTTGTTTTTGAGTCGTTGGGGGATGTTGATTGGCGGTGGGATTACGTTCTGCCTCGCGCTCTCGCAACAGTTGGTCGACGTCAATGCGTACGCTGCGGAAATAATAAGCTTTCGGGAAACCAAAGAGAGGAAGTAAACTGACCTGTCGCTGATACACTCGCAGGCCTTAGCCCGCCGTCCAATTTCGAGCCAGCTCTCAAGAGCAAAATTAACACTCTCCGCACAGTTGAGGCCCATATTAAAACCGGCGTGGTAACCTCTGGGGAAAGTAATGACAAATTCGCCAGCTTGTTGTACGAGGTGATTCGGTCTACACGAGGAATTAGCGAGGAGCGTGGGTGAGGCGAGGAAGGATTTATGGCGGAGAAATTGAGGGCATTGTGAGGTGTCCTTTGGGAAGTGACCTGTAAAGTTGATTAGCCAATAGTCGACGGAATTGAAAATATTGTAAGTACTTCGCATAGTTTGTTCCAAGGCGTTCGATCTTCCCTGTGGAATAGCGTACCAAAACTTGGGAGCTCCAAAGTGAATATAGTTGATACTAAAAAGATCCATGTCTTCGACATGCCAGGCAAAAGTAGCTCTCCACATTCCGAAATAAAGATATGGGGTATTAACTCCAGGAAGACCTTGATCCGAGACAGGTAGCAGTCGAGAAAGAGCAGAAGGCAAGTGGGCGACATTCCAGGCGGTTGTGGCATCGGTAAAAAGCGATCCTAAGTACAACATGCATTTATAACCGAAACGCAGAAGAAAACTCGGGGAAATATACCTTGAGTGTCGGCACCGTACCATGCAGGTTTTCCGATTCCGCAATTTCTCCAATATTGACGCTCAAGCTTCTGGCAAAATTCAGGAGTGTAATCATTGGACTTGGTACCAGGTGGAAGCCATTCGTCTTCGGGGTCGAAGACGTCGATAAAAGCGAGATCACGAGCAGCACGCTCAGCAAGACTGGCCTCGCGTGCCTCCCTAGTCTGCCCGACACGTTTAGCTCTGGGCTTCGGTTCTGCTTTCACTTTCACTGGCTGTTTCTTCTTGCCCTTCTTGTTATTACTGGTCCCGGTGACAGAGACAGGAGGCGGCGATCCTTCGCTGTGTGGAGGTGTAGTGACTGCTTGAGTTGAACTTCTATCGGAAAGGGAATTGCAATCATCCATGGGTTCTTCCTTGATGACGATGGGCGCTAGACCGGATGAACCAGCTTCAACCGTCTCCGTCTTCTGTTTTCTTCGTTGCACTCTCGTTCTGATAGGTGCGTTCGCGCTGCGTGATCCGAGACCCACATCTTGGATCCCTGGTGCCCGAAATTCCTCCTTGTTGCAGAGTTCCACCCATTCACGAACGCTCATGAGTTTCCGCTTCTCCATGTTCTCCTGGCGGAACAGACCACCACTTCCGAGCATATGCTGCTCTATTGGACTCTTAATCTTGACTTCAGTAAGTTGGGGCTTGATTGAGGGCAGTGAATCAGTCCTAGAATGGCATATTGATGAGTCCCAGAACGCAAGAAAGAAGCCAGATTTACGAACTCACCATTCTTTCGGAGGAATGACCTTGACTATCCCACTCTTACTACCCCAGCACTCCACCTTGTTCATATAACCTTCGAAATCTTGGAATTGCTCCAGTGTGGGCTTGAACACAGGAATGCCGCGGTGTGCCATTGGATCATCGTCGGGGTCCAACCACGTCTTCCCATCCGTGTCAGGTGAAGGTGGCAGCTGGACGTTCTCTGCGCCGTAGAAGTGATCTGGTTGGACAGGTATAGCTGCAGGGGTGGGTGATCTGCATGGTGTCAGGGTGGAACTCCGAGAAAGTGAGTCCATGAGAATTGCCGATGTCGAGTGGTCTGTGCACGGTAACTGGGGGTGAAAATCGTGCTCTTCCGCCGGGATATGACCGCCGCTGGTTGTATACGGTCGTAGCGCTTGATGACGACGAAGGGTTCGTTGTTGGATGATTTCGAGCGTAGGTCGGCGGAGTTTCAATTTTGTTGCCTAGAATGGTTTGAGGCCGACTGAGTCACGCCGGCGCGACCCCGCCCCGCCGCTCCCGACGCTTTGTGAGCGACAACAATCATCCAAAAGGCCTCTGATAATCCCATATCATTCTACCCTTCTCAATCATTATCTGCTTTCGGAATTGCTTTTCATGGTATCTAAATCCTTCAGGATAGATTAACTGGCACAACCTTGTATCTTCCTTCTGCGATTTTCTCGGTGAAGCGCCCACTGAAGGGTGTATTGTTCCTTCCAGGGGCTCTCCTTGTAATGCAGACTGAACATGAGGATGTCGGGTGACTGGACGCATTTCCCCCCCCCCCCCTTGCCCAGACGGATGGGTACCTCGGCCATAGTGGCTGGATGGTTCTCGATCGCGACACTTTCCATCATTGGCAGTGGACGAATTAAAAAAGATGGAAGTCTCCTCCCCTGCAAAAAATTGTTACTGATGTGTCCAGGCCTCTCCAGATGTGTATACGGCATAAATGAAAGCCATTGACAGACGACACGACAAAGGCACTACTTAGACCCGGACCACTGGCTACATCCATTAAATGCATGTCAGAACGCGCTCCCGAGATTTAAGCTCCAGCTTTCGGTATTGACGGAGAAGTCCTGCATTTTCTGCATAATCCTGCGGCCGATGAAATCTTAGGCGAGACAGTGTTCATAAAACATACTTGTTGGCTCTGTGCCAGGCTCCGGTCCGGCTTTTGTTCTGTAGTACGCACCCATTCATCTGAATTCTGAGGGCGTACTTGGTTTTCCAATATTCTTACTTTTCGATGCTCCTTCCTTACCAGATGAATTCCCTGTTAAATGGCCCGGAATGATCGCTTTTGCCCTGTGTTGTATCGAGGTCCCCACAGTGTCGTAACGTCCATGTCCGAGAAAACATGGGTTAAGTGAATTACCCTCGATCAAGCACAATGCCGTCTCTTTGTTTTGAAACCTCCTCCATTTAATACACTCCTCCGTGTCATGCGCCTCCTAGCTGTTGATACGTGAACCCACGATCTGTCATGGCTAATAATTGGTCAATCACTGTACTATCTAGTGGCGTATCTCTCTAGTAGGCGGCTGTGTCGTATTGTTGATCATGTGTTCACAAGGCGATGTACGTACGCTTTGTGAATCGTGGTCCTCCTTGATGATCATTATGAGATGCAGGCTGAAAGACATTTCAATCGTTCGGCATTCCAACAGAATCCAACCCTACCCACCCCCACAATCCTCGGTTGACCTCGAGGTACGGTCGGTTCCGAAAATAATACATCCGATCACACACGCCCTGATGCAATTGACATGATGGCTTGATGGAGGTCTTGGCTTTCCAGGGCCTGCCCTTCGTAAAAGTCTATCGGCGTTTTCGTCGTTCCATGGAGCTCTAAGGCATATTTTGGGTAAGAATCCAGATATTTTGTGGACGTCGATCATCGAGCGCTTCTAGGTACTTTGAAAGGTTGCGTGGCGCACGATCCGTTGTCGTTCCGTTGCCCGTCAATTCCCTCCGTCCCGAATCCCGCCTCCTCGCTTCCCAAACTGCTCGAGTCCTAGGTACTCTACTTCAGGCACGCCTCACGAAATTTTTGAGCGCATTTCTCGGATATTGCCCGTGGGCGTTGCTTTGTTGCTGTCCGATGTCCCAGGAAGTACTTTTCCATGGTCATCTGGTCACCGATATATTCTCGCGACTTGTCGCCATCAATCTTGTGGCAAAATTCATTTTTGGGAATAACTGTTAAGGATCCCGACCAAATCCCGATCGACGATCAACGATCAACGCGCGACGAGTGTTTTTTTACGCGGTCCATGTTCTGATCCCTCTTTGCACCGTTAATCCCGAAGGCCGGCTGAGACTGAGAAGCTCTATCTCCTGGCGAGGGAAGTTTTGTCTGAGGATGCTGAAATCTTGGTCAAATCCTTGCATATCGTGGCGCGCGCTCTCGCTGAAAGGAGAAATATATACACCGATCATCGACCTTCAGCATTCTTGGGGGATCCTCTTATCAACCCAGTTTCAATCAATCGAAATGAGTAAAATTGAGGTAGAACATCCAAGAGGCGCTTTCAACTCGGTTTCACATACACACGGAATTTAGAGCCACAAAGCCTTTCGTCAGGAGGCTCGTCTGGGGGTGCCCCCTCAAACACGGACAGAAAATCTATGCATACCACGTCATATAAGTACATGCGCCAATGGAAATGCACATCCCCTTGGGTTTGATGGAAAACATTTGTTATGCTAACGGAAATCAAGAAAGCGAATCTTCTATGAGTCATACTATTTGAAGAACAAGAAGAGCCAAGATGAGAGGCCTGAAACCCAGAAACCCAGAGCAGAGTGCCGAAACGAGACACACATTCTGCATTCCGAGCGCTCTCCGAGAAAAACATTAAACCGTTAACCAGAGTCCATGTTTGAATGGACGCCAAGGCTGGATGGGTGCAGATCAGTGTTGTAGTACAATCATAAGCAGGCTGTGCGATTCGCAATCAATTTCGTGCTCATGAGAAATATGATCACCGGACCAGCGGAGCGGCAGTGCACTAAGAGATATGTTGATACATACACCGTTTTAAGAAATCCACGACCCAGCCAGTGGGCGAATTCATATGTTGTGAATAGGACTACGGAAACTTGACTCGTATGATTCACCGCTATATCGGATTGTCCCGCAGATTGACATCCCGAACATGAAGTCGACATCTGAGTAAGTTAATTATCAAAGTGACGGCTGACAGATCGGGGGTTTTGGAAAAGTGGGGAGAAGTGGGCACAGTAGCAATGCAGATACAGAACATATACCATCAAGATTCAAGAAAGGCGTAGCCTACGTCGAATGTCACATACCCATGATTCTCCGATAAATCCAAGATGAGGATCAGTCCGATCAGACTTGGGACTTTTGATGCGCCCCGCCTAATACCTATAGGTCTACACAAGCAGCAAGCCATTCCGAATCAGAGTCACGATAGCAACATCGGAGAGTGTGGGGTGTTAGACTCAGACAGAAACAATGGGCTGAACACTGTGGAGACCATGTGACCCAGGTGACCTCGAGAGCCTTGAGGATAAGAAAAGGCGACAATGGAAACAGGAACAAGAAAATGCAACTCCTGAAAGCGCGGAGGAGTGGCTGTTCGATTTCTCAGGCACGCACGAAGAGTTCACGATTTAGTTGTTCATCATTCCAGATATGGTATCCTAATCCGGACCTGATTTGTCTCAAGAATCCTAATATGGCCAAATAAATCCCTGAGTAGCCGGCTGTACCGCCTCTCTACAACTCCAACTTACTCGTCTCACTTTTTGGTTCTGGTTCTGTTTCTAAGGTGTCTCTACCGAATAACGAAGAATGAGAGACCTCTTCTTCTCTATTTTTTTTTTCATGGTTTTCCAGCTCATTGCAGATGCCATGCCTGGGCCACGTTTTTGTTTTGTTTTCCCTGGAAACTCGGAGGCTGTTCGCCTGAAGGCACATTTTCTCACATCTGGCGCTCGATCTCATTCAACCCATATATATCCATTTGTATTGGGTGCCATGACCCTGGGTCCTCCTCCCTTTTAGATAAGAACGACCTTTTCACTTGTCTCGAACATAGTAACCCCGAAGCGCCCACTTTAAGTTTTTTTCTCCTCTAGACGAGAAGCATGCCTGTCTTAAGAGCACCGGTCCCCCATAGTATGTTCTTCTTTGTCAAATAAGACACTCACTCTTATTAAATCGCGTCTCTTCAGGCCACAAAAGTTTCTCCCCATACGACATGAGCCCATCCACCTCCTCACGATCCAACAAGGCTCCTCACGTTAGGATCCACACCCCATCGCTCGACAGTCCATTTTCCGGTCATGATTTCATACTATACGATGGGTATGATGGTATGTTCTTCCTGCTTTGAATTACCTGCTGGTGATTGAAGAATTGTTGAAACTAGAACCACATATCAACCTCTCTGCTTGGATGTGTGCTACTCCAATGTACTCTGAAGCTGACGTTTACGAGTCAGGTAAATTGCTCCCCTCACGCATCGTTGTCGCGCCGACATTCATCCGTTTCCTATAGCACAATGTCCCCCAAGCTTCGTCTTCTCACATCTCGAGGGGAATGGCAACGTTCTTCATGGTAGGCCTCCTCCTCTTCCACCCACAGGATCGTGTCTAATGCCCCGAATCCATTTCAGACGAACCCCTAGAAAGCAACCTGTTCACATGGCCGCCATACGACGGACCTGCGGGCTACGAATCTCCCTATTCTTCAATACCGGAACCTAATACATTCTCGAACCCCTTCTCGCCTTCAATATCCCTTGTTTCATGTTCCCCACGCTCGGAACACAGCGGTCAGTTCTCTGCGCCACCAAGTTAAATGATCAGTAATGACTCATTTGGATAATTCAGGCTTGTCACTCTCGCCACAACCTAACTTGCAAGAGTACACGAACGCTCATTTCAATTTCGATTTCTCACATTCATCGACGTCAACATGGACATCGCCATCTCTGCGTGTCAACCGTTCCTTGCGGTCCTCCTTCTCACACTCTCCGACGGTCTCGTGTTCGAGTCTGGATGCCATTGACATCAAGAAGGAGTCCTCGAGAGAGCCTTCACCATTACGGGCCGAGACCGACCCCCAACAATCGCGGAGGCGGTTCCCATGTGCCATCATCGGCTGTGAGCGGAGATTCACTAGTCAATACACGTTGAAGGTGCACATGGAAGCGCACAAGCCCAAACCCCGCTCCTCCTTTCCCTGCACTCTTGGGTGCCAGGAGCGTTTCTCGAGACAGCATGACCGTCTGCGGCACGAGGTCGCAAAGCATGGTAAGATCTGCGAGTTCTCCTGTGAAGACTGCGGGCGGTTCTTCTCGACGAAAAAGACGCTGGGCAACCACAAATGTCCAGTGGCCCAGGGCGGCACTCGGTGGGTAAACAGTTGAATGCCCATCCGAAATTTCCTCCCTCCCATCTTGCATTTCATCTCATTTCACTTCTGGTTTTTTGGTTTTCTGGGTTATTCTTTGGGTCTTACGGACGTCACTAATGGCATAGGACTTTCCTCGCATATCTTCCTCTCTCCCATTCGGATTTTAAAACTGCACCGGCAGTATCTAATGTTTCCTTGTACAACTATCCTCCACCGGACATTCCCAGTATCTGCGCATTGGACTTGAAAAGATTACGACCCAACGCTAACCAAAAATGTACAGTAAAATACATTACCTTTCCCCGCTCCTATTGTTTCGAGTAAATACATGCCACTAGATATGTAACTCGACAAAAACCAATCTAAGATTGACGTTTGATATCTACATACCCCAGGAGACATCAGGCTTTATGCAAATAAACTTTTTCTAAATTTGTAGAGCGCGGATTTTCAAACCCATTGCAACCAATGGGCGGATCTGCCAATCGGTGTTACGGGGCACATATTTCCCTGCTGGGCGCTTTCAAATGATTGGCCAGAGATCGGTGATGATTAGCATGATAGATACCGATAAGGCAAACACGAGACGGAAGTAAGGAATGCCGTTGTTACACCTTTACACATTACCAGAACTGATTGTTCATTTG
>Ga0307513_10001504_pt1 | contig 33537 bp, 26 predicted proteins | sample 15_EM_MG_FD_202174 | JGI IMG/M metagenome (GOLD analysis project Ga0307513, IMG submission 202174) | Populus trichocarpa ectomycorrhiza microbial communities from riparian zone in the Pacific Northwest, United States - 15_EM | ecosystem: Host-associated > Plants > Roots > Unclassified | place... | reverse complement strand
AGCTGGATGGGCTGGAGACCACGCGCCGGATCCGCGCCGACCGACGGCTCCCGGCGCGACCCTGGATCATCGCGATGACCGCGAACGCGATGCAAGGCGACCGCGAGATGTGCCTGGCCGCAGGCATGAATGACTATGTCAGCAAGCCAGTTCGCGCCGACGCGCTGGTCGCGGCGCTGGAGCGCGCCGCCGGAGCGCCGTTCGTGGCCCCCGGGGAGCCTGCGCCAGACGAGCCGTCCCCGCCCGTCGCGGTCGTGGACCGCGCGATCCTCGACCGCCTGCACGCCGATCTCGGGGCCGACAACCCCACGCTCGTCGGCGAGCTGATCGATCTGTTCCTCGGCGACACGCCCCCCGCACTGGCCAAGCTCCGGGCCGCGATCGCCGCCAACACCGCCGACGCCGTGTTCCATCTGGCCCACACCCTCAAGTCGACCTGCGCCAACCTCGGCGCGAACCCGCTGGCCGCTCGCTGCGGGGTGCTCGAGGCCGCGGCGCGCAGTGATCAGCTGCGCGATCGTGCTGAACAGCTCCGCCAGATCGAGATCATGTACCCGCAGGTCGAGCTCGCGCTGCAAGCCCTGCGGGCAGAGCTCGGCGCGCAGGGTCCGATGCCGTGAGGCAGTGGTGGATCGGCGTGAGCTCGCGCGTCACTTGCTCGGGATCAGCGCGTTCGCGACCAGCTCGCGAAGCCCGCCGAACATCTCCTCGTAGTCATCCTGGCTCGCCGTGATCACCGCGCGGGCCTCGGCTTGCCCGTAGATCTCCACGATCTGGCACGCCGGCGCGGCCTGATCGGGGGCTTGCTTGTAGGTCAGGAAGTAGTGACGAAGCCGATCGATCAAGGGCTGCGGGCAGTCCTCGATCCCGGCGAGTTGCCCGTAGACGAGGTCGCCGGCGAGCACCGCGATGATCTTGTCGTCGGCCTCCGCACCGTCGATCATCCGAAAGCCGCCGATCGGGACCGCGTCGACGAGGATGTTGCCGTGCGAGATCGCGCGCTCGGTCAGCACGCAGATATCCAGCGGGTCATCATCGCCCACGATCTCCGCCGCGCCTGCCACGACCGCCGCGCGCGCCGCGACCCGGGGGCCGCACAGCGTCCTCGGCAGCAGCCCGTAGAGCGACGGGCAGACGTTCGAGAACTTCTGCGGCCGATCGACCCGCAACAGGCCGGTGATCTTGTCGAGCTCGTACTTGACGACGTCGGTCGGTACGATCTCGATGTAACAGGTCACCAGCGCCGGCGCGTCGTCGCCGAGCGGCACCCCGTGCCACGGGTGCGAATGGAACAGGACACCGAGCGAATCGAGCGAAGAGCTGCTCCGAGAGGTCGTCACGCCAGGGCTCCGTTTCCGCCGCGCCGTGCGACGCCAGCGCCAGACGGTACCTTGCCCGCCCCGAGGCGTCGCGACCGCGGCGCTCGCGGAGGCGGGCCTCATCGACGACGAAGCGACACACCTACATTCAATCGGCGAGCAGACGGCCGAACCGCTCCCCAGGACCCGTCCCCTTGATCCCCGCAGCCCTCCCCGACTCCGAGGCCGAGCGACTGGAGTCGCTGGCGTCGTACGCCGTGCTCGACACCGACCCCGAGCTGGGCTTCGACGATCTCACCGCCCTGGCCTCCGAGATCCTCGGAATGCCGATCGCGCTCGTGAGCCTCGTCGATGCCGGACGCCAGTGGTTCAAGTCGCGACACGGGCTGGATGCGACCGAGACCCCACGCGACGTCGCGTTCTGCGCCCACGCGATCTTGCAGGCGGCTCCGTTCGTGGTGCCGGACGCCCACGACGATATTCGCTTTCACGACAACCCGCTGGTGACCGGGGGGCCGCTCGTCCGGGCCTATGCGGGTGTCCCACTCATCACCCCCCAGGGTCACGCCCTCGGCACGCTGTGCGTCATCGATCATCGGCCGCGCCAGCTCTCCCCCGGCCAGCTCGCGATTCTCGAGCGGCTCGGCCGTCAGGTGGTCACGCAGCTCGAGCTCCGCCGCACACGCGGCCTGGCGATCAAGGCGAGCGCCGTGAAGTCGGAGTTCCTGGCGACCATGAGCCACGAGATCCGGACCCCGCTGAACGGCGTGCTGGGGCTGACCGATCTCCTGCTGGACACGCCGCTGTCGGCGCACCAGCGCGAGCTCGCGACCACGGTGCGGGCAAGCGGCGACCACCTGCTCGCGGTCCTCAACGACGTCCTCGACTTCTCGAAGCTGGAGTCGGGCAAGGTCACGATCGAGCGGATCGCGATCGACGTCGAGCAGCTGGTGGCGCAGGTGGTCGCGCTCGTCGCGCCGGCCGCGCATGCCAAGGGTCTGACGCTCGCGGCGCGCTGCGTCCTCGGCGGCACGGCCCACCGCGTCGGCGACCCCACGCGCCTCCGGCAAGGCCTGCTGAACCTGCTCGGGAACGCGATCAAGTTCACGTCCACCGGTGGCGTGACGGTGCACGTCGAGGCCCGCGACGATGGCCCCGAGGTCCGCTTCGTGGTCCGTGACACCGGGATCGGCATCGCGGCCGAGCACCTCCCGGCGTTGTTTCAACGCTTCTCGCAGGCCGATTCTTCGATGACGCGGCGGTTCGGCGGGACCGGGCTCGGGCTCGCGATCACGCGCCGGATCATCGAGCTCATGGGCGGCGAGGTCGGGGTCACCAGCCGGCCGGGCGTCGGCAGCGAGTTCTGGTTCCAGCTGCCGCTCGCGCGACCGCAGCCGGTCGATCCTGGTTCGATCCCGGCGAGCGCCGACGCGACCCGCGCGTCGCTCCAGGGGCTGCGCGTGCTGGTCGCCGATGACTGCGCGGTCAATCGGCTGATCGCGACCAGGATGCTGCAGCGCCTCGGGTGCGCCCCGACGGTCGCCGACACCGGCGCCGCCGCGATCGATGCCTGGCGAGCGGGCTCGTGCGACGTCATCCTGATGGACTGCCAGATGCCCGAGCTCGATGGCCTCGAGGCGACGCGGCGGATCCGGCAGAGCGGTCGAGCCAACGCCGCCATCCCGATCATCGCGTTGACCGCCAGCGCGCTCGACGCCGACCGCGAGGACTGCGTCCGCGCGGGGATGACCGGCTTCGTGTGCAAGCCGATCACCGCCGGCAGCCTCGAGGCCGCGCTCCGGCTGGCGGCGGCCGGAGGCGGCCCGGCGCGATCGGAGCTCGGAACATGACGACCTCGCGAGAGCCGTGACGTGACCAAGGATCCGGCGATCACGGCGATCCAGGCGCCCCCAGGGCTCGCCGCGCTCGAGGCCGAGCTCGCGGCGCGCGACCGCACCATCGCCGCGCTGCTCGAGACCATCGAGGCCCGCTTCGAGGTCGACTCGGATCTCGCGGTCACCGTGCGGATGGCCGGCCTCGAAGGCATCGTGTCTCGCCGCACGCAGGAGCTGGCCCACCAGAAGGCGGAGCTCGAGCGCACGCTCGCCGACCTGCAGCGCACGCAGGCGCAGCTGCTTCAGGCCCAGAAGCTCGAGGCGGTCGGGCAGCTCGCCGCCGGTGTGGCCCACGAGATCAACACGCCGATGCAATACATCGGCGACAACACCCGGTTCCTCGAGAAGGCCTTCATCGAGCTGACGAGCATCCTCGATCAGCTCGACCTCAGCACGATCGCCGAGCCCAGCGTTCGACGCCTGCGCATGCTTCGCGAGCGGGTGCCGCGCGCGGTGGCCGGCACGATCGAGGGCGTCGAGTCGGTCGCCCGGATCGTGCAGGCGATGAAGGAGTTCTCGCACACCGGTGCCTGCGAGCTGTCGCCGTGCGATCTCAACCACTGCGTGACGACCGCGATCGACGTGGCGCGCAACGAGTGGAAGTACGTCGCGGACCTGGCCCTGGATCTCGCCGCGGACCTGCCGCTGGTGCCCGGCATGCAGCGCGATCTGAACCAGGCGCTGCTCAACATCATCGTCAACGCGGCGCACGCCGTGGGCGAACGCGGCGCGGCGGGCGGCGCCGGCAAGGGGACCATCGCCGTACGGACGTGGGCCGACGCGAGCTGGGTGCACATCGCGATCGCCGACAACGGCCCCGGCATCCCCGAGGCGATCCTCGACCGCCTGTTCGATCCGTTCTTCACCACCAAGCCGGTCGGCAAGGGGACGGGACAGGGCCTGGCGATCACGCGCGCGATCGTCGTCGACAAGCACCGCGGGCAGCTCGCGGTCGTGAGCCCATGGCCCGCGGCCTCCGCGCCGGATCACGCGGGTGCATGCTTCACGATCCGGCTGCCGCGCGGCGCGCAGGGCGTCCCGGGATCCACGGATGTCTGACGCCGCCAGGCTGCTGCTCGTCGATGACGACGCGCGCATCCTCGAGGGGCTCGACAACCTGCTGTTCGATCGCCTCGGCGAGTGGGAGCTGACCTCCGCGGTCGGCGGCGAGGCCGCGCTCGCCCGGCTCGCCAGCGACGAGCGCTTCGACATCCTCATCACCGACATGCGGATGCCCGTCGTCGATGGCCTCGAGGTGTTGCGCTATGCCGCGGCCCACCGACCGGAGGTGATGCGGATCGTGCTGTCGGGGCACGCCGAGCTCGACAAGGCGATGCAAGCGCTCGCGATCGGGCACCAGTACCTCGCCAAGCCGTGCGACGAGGCCACGCTGGTCGCCGCGATCGAACGGTCGCTGCGCTTGCAACGCGCGGTGGTGGACCCCGAGCTCCGCGCGAAGGCGGGCCGGCTCGACGACGTCACCCCCCGCGCGGTGGTGCTGGGCGAGCTCCGTCGCGCGCTGGCCGCGCCGTCGGCGTCGATCGACGCGGTCGCGCGGCTCGCCGCCCGGGATGTCGGGTTGGTGGCCAGGTTGCTACGCGTCGCCAGCTGGTGCGACGGAGCGACCGGTCAGGTGCCCTCGCTGTCCGCCGCGGTCCACCGCATCGGACTCGACGGCGTGACGGCCTTGACGATCGCGCTCGCGGCCGCCGCGCCACCGCCCGACCCCGACCGCGAGCTGCGCGCTCGATCCGAGCAGCATGCCCTGCAGCTCGGCTGGCTCGCCGGCGCGCTGTGCGACGACGCCGAGGCCGCCGCGCTCGCATCGCTGTGCGGGCTCATGCACGGCCTCGGCCCGCTCGCGCTGGCGACGCACGTCCCGGCGCGGCTGCGCCAGTGCCAAACACCGAGCGACCCACCCCTGCACGCGATCGATCGCGAACGCCGTGCGCTCTCGATCGATCACGCCGAGCTCGGCGCCCAGATTCTCGAGCTCTGGCAGCTGACCACGCTCGCGCAGGTGATCCGCCATCACCATCGACCGTCCGGCCTGGCGATGCGTGTCGAGTGGCAGGCGCCGCTGGCCGCGTTGCACCTCGCCGACGCAGCGCTCGGCGCGGGAGAGGACGATCTCGATCACCCATTCGTCCGGTCCCTTGGACCGGCCGGCGAGATCGCGTGGTCGCGCGCACAGCGTCTGCGCCAGGAGCTGGGATGACGGCCCATCGCATCCTGTGCGTCGACGACGAGCCTCGCGTCCTCGAGGCGCTGGACAATCACCTCTCGATGACCTGGGAGGTCGAGACCGCGACCAGCGCGCGGGCCGCGCTGCGCATCCTGGAGGACCGCACGTTCGCCGTGGTGGTGTCGGACATGCGGATGCCCGAGATCAACGGCGCGGCGTTTCTCGGGCAGGTGAGAGAACGCTTTCCGAATACGGTGCGGGTGCTGCTGACCGGGCAGTCCGACCTCGAGGACGCGGCCAGCGCGGTCAACGAGAGTGGGATCTACCGCTTCCTGCTCAAGCCCTGCCCGACCGAGCGCCTGGTGCGGACCGTCGCCGAGGCGGTGCGCCAGCACGAGCTGCTGGTCGCCGAGCAGGTGCTGCTGGAGCAGACCCTGCGCGGCTCGGTGGAGGTGCTCACGGAGATGCTCGGGCTGGCCCAGCCGCGTGCGTTTGGCTGCTCGAACCGCCTCGCGGCGATGGTCCGGCATGTCGTCGCGCGGCTGGCGATCCCCGACAGCTGGCAGATCGAGCTCGCCGCGATGCTGTCGCAGCTTGGCTGCGTCACGCTGGACAGCGCGCTGATCGAGGGCGGCGAGACCGGCGTGATGACCGCGCAGCAGTGCGAGGCGTTCGCCCGCCACCCCGAGGCCGGCGCGAGCTTCCTCGCGCGCATTCCGCGGCTCGATGGAGTGGTCGCGATGGTGCGCGCCCAGCTCCTCGACGCGCCGCCCGCCGGCGACGCCGTCGTCCGGCTCGGCGGCGAGCTGTTGCAGCTGGTCGTCCAGGTCGACCGCTGGCAGCGCCGCGGCAACGAGCTGCTCGCCGCGGTGGCGCGCGCCGCTGCCGCGCGCGCATGGACGCCCGCGCTGGTCAACGCCCTGCGGTCGTTTCGCGCCACCACCAGCCGGGAGGCCAGAGGCGTCACCGCGAAGGATCTGCGACCGCTGATGGTGCTTGCAGCCGACTGCGTGTCGCCGAAAGGCGATCTCTGGATCGCGAGCGGCCGCGAGCTCACCGAGGTCGCGGTCAAGCGTCTCCGCACCCTGGCCCACCAGGGGCTGCTCTGCGAGCCCGTGCTGGTTCGCGTCACCGATCCGTGACACCCCACGCTCATCGCGTGCGAGTCCTCTCACCGACGCTCGCGAGCGCCGGGGCATGAACAGTGGCGCGATGACGGACGCTCCCGACGCGGCTCGGCGCCAGCTTGCGCCGTGGCGGGATCAACTTTGCGATCGCAGCGGACCCCGTCCTCGCGCACATCAAGATCATCGCCGAGGCCTGGGACGCGGCCGGCCTCTACCAGGTGGGCTCGTTTCCGCACGGGGGCCGCTGGGCCGAATGGAACGGGCGGTTCCGCGACGACGTTCGGCGCTTCGTGCGCGGCGAGCCAGGCATGGTCTCGACCCTGGCGACGCGGCTCGCCGGCAGCGCCGATCTCTACGAGCACGACGGCCGCGCGCCGTATCACTCGATCAACTTCGTCACCAGCCACGACGGCTTCACCCTCGCAGACCCGGTCGCGCATCTAGCATCCGGCCATTGTGCCGAGTCGCAGATCGAGTGTCGACGGCGTTCACCCGACCGTCAGTCCGCTGCTGGCACGTCCCGCGGCTACCCCGGGCTATCCGTTCGCGCCAGAGATCCGGTCGATGTTTCCTGGTCGAGGACCCCATGGACCAGCTGTTTCCGAGGAGCGCGTCCACGTTCGACTGCTTGCTACTCGAAATGCTCAGTCACGGCGGGGGGCTGACTGCGCAGATGTGCGACGACGCGCTGTCGCGTCGCAGCGCCGAGCAGCCGATCGAGATCGCGCTCCTCGCGGCGGGGCTCGCGCCCGCACAGCTGCTGCGCGGCGTGCTCGAGGCCGACGCGCGCTACCTCGCGCCGCTCGGGCCGCTGTACTTCGGCCTGCGCGTGCTCGAGGTCATGCCCGCCGAGGTCGCGCGCGCCTATGGCATCGTCCCCCTGGTCAGCCACGACACGACGATCCTCGCCCTGACGCTCCCCGGCGCGGCAGCCTGGCAGCGCATCGTCCACGCGGATCGTACCTGGGAGGTCGTCCAGGTCGGCGTCGTCGAGGACATCGAGGCCGAGCTCGCGGCGATCGGCGCACAGACGGCGCGATTGCACGCCGGCAACGCGGCGCTCCCCGACTACCTCGCACGCCGCGGCCTGCTGCGAGGCCGCCACGCGACCGCGACCGGACCGACCGATCCGGAGCACTGGGCCCGGTGCGCGCTTCAGGACGGCTCGTCCGAGCCCGAGGTCTACGACGCCGGGGCCGCATTCCTCGATCGTCCGCTGCTCGACGCGAGCCGCGCCCGCGCGCTGTTCGTCGGCCCGCCGCTGGTCACGCGCGCGTTCGTCGATGCCGAGGGTGTGTTCGTGCTCCGCGTGATCGCAGGCCACATGCTGATCGTCGCCCGCCAGATCCCCGATCCGATGACGCAGGAGTCCCTGATGGCGCTCGCCGGGTGCCGCAGCGTGAGCGGCTACGTGATGCGGCCATCGGAGCTGGAGCAACTGCTCGACCTCGCGTACGCCGCGGCGCCCGCCTCGTCCGCGCCGCCCGAGCCCACGCTCGAGCTCGCGCTGCAGCCCGAGGAGGATCTTCCGACCTCGATCGACCTCAGCCACAACCCCCAGGGCATGATCTTGCTCGCCGGCCCGACCGGCTGTGGCAAGACCTCCACGCTGTACGCGGTGCTGCGCGAGCTGTTGCGCGATGACCTGAAGATCGTCACCGCCGAGGATCCGATCGAGTACGCGATCGACGGCGTCCAGCAGAGCCAGGTCAACGACACGATCGGCGATACGTTCGATCGCTACCTGCGCGCGTTCCTCCGCCAGGACCCGGACGTGATCCTGGTGGGCGAGATCCGCGACGCGATCACCGCCGAGAGCGCGGTCCGCGCCGCGCAGACCGGTCACCTCGTGCTCAGCACGCTGCACGTCAACGACGCCCAGGGCGCCGTGCGGAGGTTGATCGATCTCGGTGTGACGCCGTCGCTGGTCTCGCAGACGCTGCTGTGCGTCGTGAGCCAGCGACTCAGCCGCCGGGTCTGCCGCGACTGCGGGCGCGCCGACACCCCGGATCCATCGCTGGTCCGCGAGCTCTATCCCGCCGGCCCACCGCCGAATGCGCGGTTCGCGCGGGGCCAGGGCTGCGGCAGCTGCCGAAACACCGGCTTCCGCGGGCGCGCCGCGCTCGTCGAGCTGTGGCACCCCGACCGCGAGACCCGCGGGTTGATCGACCGCGGCGCGACGACCGAGGCGCTGATCGATCAGGCATGCGCGATGGGGATGCGCAGCCTGGTCACCGACGCGACCGCCAAGGCCGCGGCCGGGATCACGACGCTCGAGGAGCTCCACGGCGTGCTGTCTTACGATCAGATCGCGCGCCATCGCGAGGCCGGCCGGCCTGGTGCCGCGCGCGCTCACGCACCGCCCAGCGCCGCCCCAGCGCACGGCGACGACGGCGGGACGGCAACCAGCGCGCCGATGGTCAGCACGCTACCCGCGCGCGCGAGCGCGTCCGGCCGCCGCGCACCGAGCCAGACGGCGACGCCGGCGAGCAAGACGCCCACGGCGCCGATCTCCCGCGAAAACCAGGTGTAGCAAGTCGCTCTCCCTGCAGGATCTGCTCAAGCGCCATCGCGGCGAGGCGCCGGGCGCCTGCCGCCGATGCCTTCGCGCGGCGTCATGGCGATGGCCCGCCTCGCGTGGCACGCCGCCGAGCTTCAATCACGCTCGGAGCTTCGCCGGCTGCGGAGCCGGCGGCGGTTCCGCCGACCGACCAGCGCCGCGATCTCGACGGCGTGGGCCTCGCCCCAGGCGCAGAGGGGCGCGAGCGACCGCGCCAGGCTGACGCCGAACGACGTGAGGGAGTAATCGACCCGGGGCGGTATCTCCTTGTGATCGACGCGCTCGACCACGCCGTCGGCCTCGAGCTCCTTGAGATGCTGGATGAGCACCTTGTCGCTGACGTCGCGAATGCAACGCCGAAGCTCTCCGTACCGGCGCGTCTGGTGCGCGAGGTAGTACAGGATCAGCAGCTTCCACTTGCCGCTCACGACGGCAAGCGCGGCGTCCAGCCCGCAGGTGAAAGGCTCGTCGGCCATCACAGCTCCTTGGGGTACTTACCAAAAGGTGCATACTAGCGTAAAAGAAACCGGTGGCTACCTTGAGCTTCCACAACAACGGGAGGCTCTTATGGCCAGGCTCTCAGGCAAGACGGCAGTGATCACAGGTGGCACGACGGGCATCGGGCTCGCGTCGGCCAAGCGGTTCGCCGCAGAAGGCGCGTTGGTCTACATCTTCGGTCGAAGGCAGGCCGAGCTCGATCGGGCGGTGGCGGCGATCGGCGCAGGTGCGAAGGGCGTGCAAGGCGACGTCTCCAAGGCCGAGGATCTCGATCGGCTGTTCAAGACGGTCGGCGCCAACGGCGGCACGATCGACGTTCTCTTCGCGAACGCGGGGCTCGGCAATCTGGCGCCGCTCGGTGCGATCACCGCCGAGCAGTTTGACCACGTGTTCGACGTCAACGTCAAAGGAACGCTGTTTACCGTGCAAAAGGCACTGCCACTGATGAAGTCCGGCGGCTCGATCATTCTCACGGGCTCGACCACCGGCACCAAGGGGACGGCCGCGTTCAGCGTGTACAGCGCGTCGAAGGCGGCGATCCGCAACTTCGCGCGGAGCTGGGCCGTCGATCTCAGGGGCACCGGCATCCGAATCAACGTGCTCGCCCCCGGGCCGACGGAGACGCCCGGCCTGATGGACGCGCTCGCATCGACCGGCATGAAGGACGCGCTGGTCGACGGCCTGATCGGGCAAACCGTGGTCGGACGGATGGGAGATCCCGCGGAGACGGCCGCCGTCGCGCTGTTCCTCGCCTCCGACGACAGCAGCTTCATGACCGGCAGCGAAGTCTTCGTCGACGGAGGGCTGGCCCAGATCTAGCCGTCCGACGTTCACACGTCGATCGGCAGGTGGCCCGGCTGGGCGACGATGCGCGCCATCCAGGCGGAGATCGCGGGGTAGCGCTCCATCGCGAAGCCGCCCTCGTGCGCAACGTGGGTGTAGGCGTAGACCGCAATGTCAGCGATGGTGTAGCGCCCGGCGACGAGGAACGGCTGCCGAGCGAGGGTGCGCTCGAGGACCTCGAGGGCGGTGTAGCCGCGCGCCTCGCGAACCGGCAGCTCGGCCTCGCGCCCCGCCGGGATGCCGAAGTAGTTGCGCCACGCGCGGACCACGGCGATGAAGGGCTCGTGGCTGTACTGCTCCCAGAACATCCAGCGCAAGACCTGCGCGCGGTCGAAGCGGTCCTCGGGCAGGTACGGTGTGCCCTCGGCCAGGTACGCCAGGATCGCGTTGGACTCGGGGAGGAAGCGACCGTCGTCGAGCTTGGCGACGGGGATGCGGCCCTCGGGGTTCATGGCGAGGAACTCGTCGGTGTGGGTCTTGCCGGCCTTGAGCGCGTCGATATCATACTCGACGCGCTGGAGCGGGACGCCGAGGAGGGCGCACAGCAGTCGGACCTTGTAACAGTTCCCGGATACCGCGTTCTCGTAGAGGGTGATCACGCGCGGAGACTAGCCTGACTCGAGGACGTTCTTCGTCCCAAGTATCGCGAGCGCAGTGTTCGGAATCTCGGGAGACGCGGCTTCAGTCTTCACCGCCTCGCGCTGGCCTGGATACAGGCCGCGACCTCCGCCGCGGTGGGCAGGTCGGCGCCCTTGCGCATGCACGTGATGCCCGCGGCTGCGTTGCCGTAGGCGAGCAGGTCCGCCATCGCGTCGCGGTCGAGCGCGCCGATGCTGTCCGGATCGAGCCGCCCGGTCGCCGACAGCCGGGCCAGGATGGCCGCGTGGAACGAGTCGCCGGCGCCGACGGTGTCGCGCACGGTCACCGATGGCGCCGGCACGCTCACCTCGCCGGCGTCGGCGTAGGCGGTCGCGCCGCGCGCCCCCTGCGTGATCACCACCAGCCGGGCCCCGCACGCGCGCCAGAAGGCGGCCGCCTCGCCGATCGTCGCCCTGCCGCTCCAGGCGATACGCACGTCCTCGTCGCTCGCCTTGACGATCGTCGCCGCGCGAAAGTAGCGCTCCGACGCCACCGCCCAGCGCGTCAGGTCGCCGACCACCGCGGGGCGCAGGTTCGGATCGACGCTGATGACGCGGCGGCCCTGCTCGCGCTCGGCGAGCTCGGCGAACGTGTGGCCGCCCGGCTCCATCACCATCGAGAACGAGCCGAAGGTCAGCGCCTCCACCTCGTCGGGCAGGCGCGCCGGCACGTCGGCCGGCACGAGCGCGCGGTCGGCCGCGCCCTCGCCGTGGAACGAGTAGGTCGGCTGGCCATCGGGGGCGGTCGCGATCGCCGAGATGGTCGACGGCCGGTCCGAGCGGACGATGAAGCGATCGGTCACGCCCTCCTTGGCCAGCACGTCGGCCAGGAGGATGCCGAACCGGTCGCGCGAGATGCAGCCGAGGAAGCCCGCGCGAAGATCGAGCCGGGCGAGCCCGATGGCGACGTTGAACGGCGAGCCGCCGGGCACCGCGCGCGCCGGCATCTCGACGCCCTCGGCCGCTCCGATGAAGAGATCGATGAGCGCTTCGCCGCAGACCAGGATCATCCGCCGCTCCCCATGAGCAGCACGTCGAAGTCGCACGCGAACGCGGCCAGCAGCGGCATGGCCGCGCCACCGATCGCGCGCGCGTCGCGGCCTATTGTCCCCTCGACGATGGCCGCCTCGGTCAGCCCCTGGCGGTTCATGTCGGCGTAGCGCTCGATCGTCCGCTCGACCAGCCGGCGGCGGACGTCGGCGGGAAAGGCGCCGTCGATGACCACCGCCTCGAAGTCGATGACCGACAGCGCGCCGGCGATCGCCTGGGCCAGCCCCGCCGCCGCCTCGTCGATCCACGCCTCCAGCGGCGCCGCGAAGCGCGACCAGTCATCCGGCGACAGCCAGATATCGGTGCCGCGCTGGCCGGCGTCGACCAGCCGGCGCTCGAGCAGGTAGAGCGACGCGGAGCGGATGAGCTGCTGCACGCCCGGCCCGCCGCCCGGATCGGCAGCCCGGACTGGCATCGATCCCAGCGCGCCGGCGTTGCCGCTGCGGCCGGGGAACAGGCTGCCGTTCAGGACCACGCCACCGCCGACGAACGCGCCGACGTAGAAGTAGGCGAAGTCGCGGTAGGCGCGGCCCAGGCCGAAGGTCAGCTCGGCGGCGCACGCAGACGTCGCGTCGTTGCACACGCGCACCGACCAGGGCGCGACGAGCCGCGACAGCTCGCCGGTCACGTCCAAGCTGCGCCAGTCGCCGAGCGTCCCCGCCGGCATCTCGAGCTCCGACTCCCAGCTCCACAGCTCGAACGGCATCGCGACGCCGAGCCCGGCGATGCGGTTGCGCTGGCGCGCGCCCAGCTGTCCGACCAGCTCCGGGATGCCGGCGCCGGCGAACGCCATCACCTGCGCCGGCACCGGGTGCGCGTACGTGATGCGGCGGCGCTCGTGCACGCCCGCGACGAAGTCCATCAGCACCAGGTCGCTGCTGCGCCGGCCGATCTTGAGGCCGAGCGCGAACGCGCCGTCGGGGTTGAGCGAGTACGGCACCGCCGGCTGGCCGATCCGCCCGCGCTGGCGCTCACCGGCGCGCAGCAGCCCGTCGGCCTTGAGCCGGTTGATCGTGACCGTCGTCGTCTGGGTCGACAATCCCGTCAGGCGCGCGATCTCCACCTTGGTCAGGCTGCCGTGCCGCCGGATGAGCGACAGGATCAGCCGCTCGTTGTAGAGGCGCACGCCGGCCTGATTGGTGCCGCGGCCATGCGACGACCGCGCGGCGACTGCCTCGCTCGCGGCCGGCTCGGGCTCTGTGTCCTCGCTCGTCATGTTCGATGGCCTTTTTCTCGACCCGAAGAATGCCGCGGGATGTCATCGCGAATCAATTACTACTTCCGCCTGATTTATTTATTGACGGAGATGTGACCATCGTCTTAAATACTCGTGTAATCAGGCAACTCGGAGGTCGTGCCTTTGACTGCGCGGGTTGCCCCGCGAAAGGAGTGCGCCATGTCGCCGCGATGTCACCTCGCTACTCGTGCCACGGTCGTCCTGCTCGCTTCGCTCGGCCTTGCTGGATGCAAGTCCGGATCGAAATCACCCTCTGCAGAAGGCTCGGCAGCGGGAGATCACAAGCTCACCGGCGACGAGCCAGCCGCGCCGGCGAAGCCGGACGAGGTCAAGGTCGGCCTCATCACCAAGACCGACACCAATCCGTTCTTCGTCAAGATGAGGGAGGGTGCGGAGAAAGCGGCGAAGGCGCAGGGCGCGATCCTGATGACCGCGGCTGGCAAGTTCGACGGCGACAACGAGAGTCAGATCACCGCGATCGAGAACATGGTGGCCGCCGGGGTCAAGGGCATCCTGATCACGCCCAACGACTCCAAGGCGATCGTCCCGGCGCTGGCGAAGGCGCGGCAAAAGGGGGTGCTCGTCGTCGCGCTCGACACCCCGACCGACCCGGAGTCCGGCGCGGACGCGCTGTTCGCGACTGACAACTTCAAGGCGGGGGTGCTGATCGGGACCTATGCCAAGGCGGCGATGGCCGGCAAGCCGGCCAGGATCGCGACGCTGGACCTGTCGCCGGGCGTCTCGGTCGGCAAGCTGCGCCACGATGGCTTCCTCAAGGGCTTCGGGATCGAGGACAGCGACGCGGCGATCGTGTGCAAGCAGGACACCCAGGGCGATCAGGCCAAGGCACAGACCGCGATGGAAAACTGCCTGCAGAAGGCGCCCGACATCAACGTCGTCTACACGATCAACGAGCCGGCCGCGCTCGGTGCGTTCACCGCGCTCAAGGCACGGCACCGCGACAACGACGTCCTCATCGTGTCGGTCGACGGTGGCTGCGCCGGTGTCCGCGCCGTGAAGGCCGGGCAGATCGCCGCCACGTCGCAGCAGTATCCGCTCAAGATGGCCGCGCTCGGCGTCGAGGCGATCGTCAAGTTCGCCCGGGGCCAGGGCAAGCCGTCGGGCTACACCGACACGGGCGTGATGCTGATCAGCGACAAGCCCGCCGCGAGCGTCGAGGCGAAGGACAGCGGGTTCGGCATGGACAACTGCTGGGGCTGACATGGACCGGACCTCGCCACCGTGGCGGCGCCTGTTCGCGGGGTCGATCGCGGGACCTGTCGCCGCGCTCCTGATCGCGTGCCTGTTCTTCGGCAGCCAGTCCGACCGGTTCTTCAGCGCCGGCAACTTCTCGCTCGTCATCCAGCAGGTGATGGTGGTGGGGACCCTGGCGATCGGCCAGACCCTGATCGTCCTGACCGCGGGCATCGATCTTTCCAACGGCGCCATCATGGCGTTCGGCACGATCGTGATGACCAAGCTGGCCGCGTCGGGAGCGTTGCCGCCGACGGCGGCGATCGTCGCCGGGGTCGCGGTGTGCGCCTCGTTCGGGTTCGCCAATGGCTTCCTGGTGACCAGCGTCCCGCTGCCGCCGTTCATCGTGACGCTGGGCATGCTCAACATCGCGTCGGCGCTGACCCACCTGTACTCGAAGGAGGAGACCATCACCGGGCTGCCGGCCACGCTGACCACGCTCGGCGACACGTTCCGTGTCGGCGCGACCGACGCCACCTACGGCTCGGTCGTGATGCTCGCGCTGTTCGCGCTGTTCGCGTACCTGCTCGGCCAGACACCGTGGGGCCGTCACGTGTTCGCGGTCGGCAGCAACCCGGAGGCCGCCCGGCTGACCGGGATCCCGACCCGGCGGCTCATCATCGGGGTCTACACCATCGCCGGGATCGTGTACGGCATCGCCGCGCTGCTGCTCGTCGCGCGCACGGGGGTCGGCGATCCCAAGGCGGGGCAGACCGACAACCTCGATAGCATCACCGCGGTGGTGCTCGGCGGGACGAGCCTGTTCGGCGGGCGCGGCGGCGTGATGGGCAGCTTGATCGGCGCGCTGATCGTCGGCATCTTCCGCAACGGCTTGCAGCTCATGGGCGTCGCGTCGATCTACCAGATGCTGATCACCGGGATCCTCGTGATCCTGGCGGTCACGGTCGATCAGCTCGCCCGCCGGAGGACGTCTTGATCGCCGAGGTCGCCCCGGCCGCGCCGGTGCTGCGCGCGCGCGGCCTGGTCAAGCGCTATGGCCACGTGGTCGCGCTCGACCACGCCGACTTCGAGCTGTTCGCCGGCGAGGTGCTCGCGATCGTCGGCGACAACGGGTCCGGCAAGTCCACGCTCATCAAGGCGCTCACCGGCGCGATCGCGCTCGACGCCGGCGAGATCCAGGTCGACGGCGCGACGATCCGGATGCGCAGCCCGCTCGACGCGCGTCGCCACGGCATCGAGACCGTGTACCAGGACCTCGCGGTCGCGCCCGCGCTCGACACCCCCAGCAACCTGTTCCTGGGCCGCGAGCTGCGCCGGCCCGGCGTGCTCGGCTCGGTGCTGCGCATGCTCGACAAGCCGCGCATGCACGCCGAGGCCGCGCGCCACCTCGCCGACCTGGGGATCCGGATCCCGAGGCTGCAGCAGCCGGTCGAGAAGCTGTCGGGCGGCCAGCGCCAGGGCGTCGCGGTCGCGCGCGCCGCCGCGTGGGGCAGCCGCGTCATCATCATGGACGAGCCGACCGCGGCGCTCGGCGTCAAGGAGTCCGCCGGGGTGCTCGAGCTCATCCGGCGCGTCCGCGAGCGCGGGCTGCCGGTCGTGCTGATCAGCCACAACATGCCCCACGTGTTCGAGATCGCCGACCGCATCCACGTCCAGCGCCTCGGGCGCCGCGTCGCGGTCCTCGATCGGAGGCGGCACGAGATGTACGAGGTGATCGGCCTCATGACCGGCGCGCTGCGCCTCGCCGCCGGTGAGCCGGGCGCCGCCGCGATCGCGCGCGCCGACGAGCCCGACGTGCGCAGCGCGGTCGACGCGGCGGCGCCCGCCGCCCCGGACCGGACGGATCCGATCGTCGAAGGCTGACGCGCCGCGCCCGTTCGCGCATACCCTGGATCGCATGGTTGCGGCTGGCGTCACCGCACGAGCGAGGATCGTCGAGTGGGTTCCGGCCGCGCCGCTCGATCGGCTGGTTCGCTTGTGGTCGTGCGAGGCGCCGCAGGCTGGGCCGGGGCTCGAGCGCTCGCTGCCGACCGGCGAGCTGGCGCTGTTCGTCAACCTCGAGGAAGATCAGCAGCGCTGGTACGACCGCGACGCGCGGCGGTGTCATCGCAATGCGGGCGCGGTGCTCGGAGGCGCGCGCAGCCATCCGTACCTGATCGACGGCGCGGCGTCGCGGAGGGTCGTCGGGGCGACGTTCCTCGCAGGCGGCGCGCGACCGTTCTTCGCCATGCCGATCGACGCGCTGCGCGGCGAGCACCTCGCGCTCGACGCGGCGTGGGGCCACGCCGGGCGGTCGCTGCGCGAACGGCTGCTCGAGGCGCCGACCACCGAGGCACGGATGCGCGTGCTCGAGACGATCTTGCGCGAGCGGCTGGTCGGTCCGCCCGAGCGACTGGCGGCGGTCGACTTCGCGCTCGCGTGCGTCGACGACCCTCGTCGGAATTGGCGGATCGCCGAGGTGCAGGACCGGCTCGGGTGGACGGCGACGCGGTTCATTCGCGTGTTCGCCGAGCAGGTCGGCCTCACGCCGAAGCGCTTCGCGCGGGTGCGGCGCTTTCACCGCGCGGTCGCCGGGCTCGCGCGCGCTGCGCCGGGTGGGCTCGCCGAGCTGGCGCGCGCGTGCGGCTACTTCGATCAGGCGCACTTCATCCACGAGTTTCGCGGGTTCGCCGGCGTGACGCCGTCGGGCTTCGCAGCGCCCGGCGCGCTCCCGATCCATCGCCGGATCGACAGCAACAACGACGGGAGAAATTTCTCCAATCCCGCCCGCAGCTGACCGCGCAAGCTGCGCCGATGCATCGCCTCGCGGCCCTCGCCATCGCCGGAACGCTCGGCTCGTGCGCCGGCGCCGCGGCCAACCCTCGTATGCAGGAGCCATCCACCATGCTGTCGCTGCGTGTCATCGCCTTCTTCGTCGCCGACGTCCCCACCACCGTCCGGTTCTACGAGGCGGCGTTCGGGTTGCACCTGCGCTACATGCACCCGAGCCAGGGCTACGCCGAGCTCGAGACCGGCGCCACGCTGCTCGCGTTCATCGGCGAGCGCTTCGAGGCCGAGGCCTCGCTGCTCGGCGGCCGCGCGGTTCGGCCCAATCGCCGCGAGCTCGATCCGATCGCCGCCCAGATCGCGCTGACGACCACCGCGCTCGCGGCCGACTGGCAGCGCGCGCTCGACGCAGGCGCGGAGGTCGTCGCGCCGCCCCAGCGCAAGCCGTGGGGCCAGACCGCCGGCTACCTGCGCGACCTCGACGGCGTGCTCGTCGAGCTCGCCACGCCGAGCCCGCGCGATCCTTAGATCCACCGCGGGCAGCGCGCGCCGGGGACGAGCACCTTCGCGACGTAGATGTCGACGCCCGGCTGGCTCAGGTCGACGGCGAAGGCGTCGCGCAACGTCAGGCTGCGCAGGGTGGCCAGGGCGCGCGCGAGGTCCTCCGCGAGGTCCTCGCTCGCGTGATCGTCGAGCTCGCTCCATCGCGTCTCCGCCATGAGGCCGGCGAAGAACGCCGTGAGCTCGGCCTGGGGTCGGCCGCCGCGATAGGCCTGCTCCGGCAGATCCTCCCGCGAGCCATGGATGAAGGTCAGCCGCGACTGCGCGGCCTCGGTGATCGCTCGCACCGCCGCGACCGCCGGGCTGAGGTGGGTGCCGGCGCCGAGGTTCACCGTCGACGCGTGGCCGAACGGCGAGGGATCGAGGATGACCGCCATGAACGTCTGGGTCGGCAGCTCGATCGCGACGCGGAGCAGCACGAGCGTGAGGCCGGCGCGGCGGACGCGCTCGCACAGCGCGCCGACGATGTCGTCGTCGATCGTCTCGAGATCGATCACGCCGAACCGGCTGCGCTGGACCTGACCGCGGACGGACAGCCTGGCCAGCGTGTCGCGCTCGATGATCTCGTAGAGTCCGTGCAGGCGAGCCTCGACGAGGTGATTGCCGCTGGCCAGCCCGTTGAACGAGTAGCGGTGAGGCTGATGGCGGTAGTAGTACGCGGCGAACGCTGGAATCCAGATCGGCTGTCCGGTCGACAGCGCCTCGCCGCTGACCCAGTCGAGGACGAGGCCGGCCTGGGTGGCGCCGGTGTGGCCCTCGAGCCGTCGGGGTGACACGAAGGGCTCGCCCGCGCGGCGCAGCTCGATCGTCGAGGCGCGCCGGAACACGACCGCGGGGTTCTCGGCGTGCCACGCCTCGATCGCCTCCATGTGCGCGGAGACCTGCGCATCGACGTGCCGCAGCCCCTTGCCGTTGGCGGTCTGCAGGATCCGGCCCTGCGGTCGCACCGCGACATAGACCGGGATGCCGATGCAGTCGAGGCCGGTGATGTCTGCGCATCGCGTGATGCCAAAGCGCGGCAGGTGGGGCGTGATGCGCGCGAGAGTCGTCTCGGGCGAGACCAGCCGATGCGTGCCGGACACGAAGTCCTTCATGAGCGCGGCGGTCATGAGGCGCGCTGCCATGGCGACAGGTCGGCGATCGCACAGGTGAGCTGCAGCTCGAGCACGGTCGCGAGCTCGAGGTCCGCCGAGCGAGCGAAGCCGTTGGGGCCGGTCGCGAGCACCCACGCGGCGGTCGCGCGGTCCTCGAGCACGCGGCGCACCACGGCGGCAGGCGCGCCGGCGCGTCGCGCGAGCTCGCGGCGCGCGGCGTCCGAGGCGACCGACCACAGCTTCCAGTGCGCGTCGCGCACGGCGCGCGGACAGCGCACGCCGCTGGCGCGCGCCCAGGCGGCGACGAACGCGAGCTCGCTGGCGGCTGCGCCGAGCGGCGGCGCGGCCGGCGCGAGGAGCGCGTCGACGCGCGCGCTCAGCGCAGCGTCGTGCGCGAGCCCGAGCGCCTCCGGTCCGGCGTCCCGCAACCAGTCGACGAGCGCGCGCTCGGCCAGGAGCCCGGCGAGCTCCCTCGAGGTGAGGCCTCGAGCACGCGCCCAGGCGCCGACCTCGCCGACCTGGTGGATCGCGCGCCAGCCCGCCTCGAACGAGCGCGCGAACGCCTCGGGGCAGGTCACGCCGTGCAACCGGGCCCAGTCCACGAGGAACCAGTGCACCAGCACGCGCCGCCACGCAGCCGGCCAGCTCGGCGAGCGCGACGCGGCGTCGGCCAGCTGGGACCACGCGATCGTGCGCCCGGCGTCTCCGACCACCCGCGCGTGGAACCGCGGGCGCGCGAACTCCTCCGCCCACAGGTCGACCGCCTGCCGCGGTGGCCGCGCGTCCACGCGCGCACGGCGACCACAGTGCGCGAGCACCGACGCGGCGTCGCTCGCCTTGAGATCGACGGCCGCTCGCCGGAGGTAGTCCTCGAGCGCGCGGATGCGTTCGGCTGGCCAGCGCTGCACGGCTGGGCTGGCGAGCAAGGCGCGATACGAGCGATGTGGGTAGTACGTCTGCTTCGCGACGTCGACCAGCTCGTCGGCCTCGGCGCGCGCGAGCACACCCTCGCGCGCGGCGCGCTGGAGCGTCGCGCGGATGTTGACCAGTGGCTCGGACAGCGCCCGATAGCCCAGCTCCTCGTCGGCGTGCTGCAGCGCGACTTCATCATCGCCCGTGATCAAGCCGTCGCGATACCATTCGAAGATCGTGCCGTGGCCCTCCATGCCGAGCGAATGCAGCTCGGCGGCGCGCAGGGCGCCCATGCTGCTCGCGCCGAGCACGGCGATCCCTTCGTCGAGCGCGGCCAGGATCTCGCGTTGCCAGATCGACGGCGCACCGTGAAACACGCCGTCGATGAGGACGATCGTCGTGGCGCCCGAGGTCAGGACGCCGTAGATGTCGCCCTTGCGCGCGGGCGGGCGATAGTCGGCCTGCAAGATGCCGCGCGCACGCGCCACGGGGAGCGACGGGCCGAGGAATACAACGACCCGGTGCTCGGCGACATCGCTGTCAGCGAAGGTCCTCATCGACGGTCAGCACGTCATCCGCGTCGACTCACCCGATGACGATCGACGTCGTCGTCCCCGTCGTGCAGACCGGGGTGTGGCACGGCCCGCAGCTCCCGCCTCCCGTACAGTGCTTCAACGAGACATTGGTCGTCTCCGGAATGATGCCGCCCGCGACCGCCTTCAGGCTCTCGTCGCTCAACGTTCGCAGTGTCTCCTTGCGGATCACCAGACTCCTCCGAGCACGCGTCTTCTCCATGAACATTCTCCCTTGTTGAGTGTAACGCCCGAACTGGGCCCCACTGCTGCGTGAACATGCGACTGCCGCGTGCGCACGCAATCCAGATGGTAATATGAAGACACCGCCATGAAGCTATTTGCCGACCTCGGCCGCTGTCTTGATGCCCAGTGGACTGACAACCACGGAGATCTCGAGAGTTGGCCCGATCGCGCCGTGCTCGCCCTCGCCGAAGCCCGGCCGTGCGACCACGTGACGATGGCAGAGATTGCCGCGTGGGCCATTGCGACCGATCAATTGCCAGTCCAGCTCGATCCGGCTGGCAGATTTGGCCAGCCGCCGATCACCTTGTATCATGGTGATCACTTCGTGATCGACGCGCTGTTCTGGATCGACGCCTCGCTCGCGATTCACCAGCATGCCTTCTCCGGTGCGTTCCACGTGCTCGCCGGCAGTAGCCTGCACGCGACCTACGGATTCCAGGAGACCCAGCGCCTGAGTGACACGATGCAGCTCGGCGACCTGACGCTCGAGCGCGCCGAGCACCTCGCGCGCGGGGACACGCGCCCGATCCGGTCGGGCCGCGGCTTGATCCATGCCCTGTTCCACCTCGCCTGCCCGTCGGTGACGATCGTGGTGAGGACGGTCCGCGATCCGGACGCGTACCCGCAGTACGAATACCGCGTTCCGTGCCTCGCGATGGTGGGCACCGATCAGCTCGGACCCGCGGGCGACGCGCTCGTCCTGCGCCTGCGCGCGATCGACGCGCTGCACGCCAGCGATCAGGACGGCGCGTTCACCCTGCTGCGGTCGCTGCTCGGGCGGTGTGACGCCGAGACCTGGTTTCGCGCCGTGGATCGCGCGCTGATCAGCGGCTGGCTCGCGCCCGCCCAGCTCGCGCTCCTGCGCGAGGAAGCGCGCCCGCGGTTCGGGTCGCTGATCGACGCCTGGCACCAGGTCCTCGAGGAGACGTTGCGGACCTCGAGCCTCGTGCGTCACCGCGCCGCCGTTCGCGATCCGGCGCACCGCGACTTCCTCGCCCTGCTGATCAACCTGTCCGGGCGCCGGACGATCCTCGCGATGGTGGCGAGCCGCTACCCTGGCGATCCGGTCGACGTCGTGATGGGCTGGATCGAGGCCCTCGTCGCGCAGCGGCCCGCGGGAGGTGAGGGCGCCAATGTCCTCGAGGTCGAGCTCGACGAGCCGGCGCTGCACGTGCTGCGCGGGCTCCTCGAGGGCCTGCCGTGGGCGGCGATCCTCGACCGCCTGCGAGACGAGTTCGACGACGTCGACGCCCAGCTCGACCAGCTCGCGGAGCTCAGCGCGGCGCTCCGCGGCTCGCGCGTGTTCCGCAACCTGCTCGCGTGAACAGGCGGTCACACCGCCCAGTCGCGGGCGTGGCAGCGCGGACACGCGCGCGGGTAGTCGCGATGGGGCGCCTGACGGAACTCGTTGCCGCACTTCGTGCAGCGAAACGCCAGCGGCGTGATCTTCCGGAACTGCACGATCGTCATCGCGATCGACGCCAAGGTGACGATGGCGATGAACGCGATCGTCACGAGGAGCACCATGGGTCAGTGCCAGAGGCCGATGGAGAAGCCGAGGTTGCGATAGCGCGACGCGAAGTCGCCAGTCACCGAGAGCCGGGCGCGCCGCCGGCCGAAGAACCGGAATTGCAAGATGCGCAGATCGCTGCCGAACGTCGTGTGGAATCGACCGTCGACGCTGTCGAACCGCCCGGGCTCCCAGTAGGCGCCGATCCGCACGCGCAGCTTGCCCGGCTTCCACTCGTAGTCGAGCCCGCCGCGCAGGCTGGCGACGGTGTGGCGACCCGAGCGCTGCAGCGTCTGCGTGCCGAACGCCTCGAGGCCGTAGCCGTTCGAGGTCGCGCCGGTGACGACGACGTCCGCGGCGACCGTGAGCGCCTTCTCGTCGCGAAACGGCCCCGGGACCTGCTGGTTCCACGCGGTGGGCGCGAAGCGGTAGGACGCGCCGGTGACGAACCGCCAGGGCGCGCGCACGTGATCGGGCAGGATATAGCCATTGCAATTCTCGGGATCGCAGTTGTCGGACTCGACACCACCGCCGTCGATCGACGTGTCGACCGACGCGGCGAGCCGGAAGCTCTGCTGTGCCGGGACCCAGGTCGCGCCGGCGATCAGGCCGTTGCCCGAGATCGAGAACAGCGCCGGCATGTCGTCGAGCCCGACCTCGAACCGCCCGATCTGCCCGCCCAGGCCGACCGCGAGCCCGATGCTCGGGATCCAGCTCGCCAGCACGATCCGCGCCCGCGTGGCGGTGGCATCGAGCGAGGAGCCGGCCAGCGGCGTGCGCTGCACGGTCCCGGTCACCGCCGCGCTCCAGTTCTTGATCCGCCCGCCGAACCCGGTGGTGACCAGCGACGCGCCGCCCGATCCGGTCTCGCCGTTGTTGTCGTAGTCGGACGAGTACGCCGCGGTCACCACATCGAGGTGCCAGTCGACGCTCCACGAGCTGGCATCGGTCGTCGAGCGCACCGCGATCGCCGACGGATTGAGCAGGACGCCGGCGGTGCCGCGGGCGTTCGCCGCGCCCGCCCCGCCCATGCCGATCAGCGTGGTGTCGCCGATCGCGACGCCGTCATAGAGGTCGATCGCATAGTTGCGATCGGTGATCGGCGCCTGCGCGTCGGCGCGTCCGGCGGACAGCCAGATCAGCCCCGCGACCAAGAGGGCCCAGCGCCTCGCCCGAGCCGTCGCGTTGGATCTACCTCGCACGCTACCAGGAGCTTCGCGTGGAACGCGCGCGACAGCAAGCCTGTCGAGCCCCGGCTCGATTCGCGCGAATGGCGCGCCGCGATCGCGCGTTGCACTGGTCGTGCAACCAACCGCCGCGCCGAGGCGCGTCGACACGTGGCTGCGTGATCCGACGGCGCGTCGACGGATCGGCCTCGGGCTGGCCGGGGTCACCCTCACGATCGCGGCCCTGGTGACGCTGTACCCCTTCCACTTCCATCTGGCGACCGCGAGCTGGGGGCGCATCGACTGGCGGCTGTACTACCCCGGTCACAGTGATCGAGATCTCGTCCAGAACCTCGTCATGCTGGCGCCGCTCGGCGCAGGGTTGGTGCTGATGCGCTTCACGCGCATCAGGCTGCCGAGGATCGTCCTCGAGGCGGCCGCGCTCGGCCTCGGGATGGCGCTGCTCGTCGAGACCTTGCAGATCTTCGAGCGCGCGCGCTTCCCGCAGGCCGCGGACGTGTGGCGCAACGCCGTCGGCTGCGTCGTCGGTGCGCTCGTCACCTACGGTGCGCTGACGTGGATGGAGCGCGAGCGTCGCGCGGCCGAACACTGATCGAACGTTTGGTACCGCAAGGCACGCAATCCTCGACGCAGCCCGTCGAACATCAGCGAACCGTCGACCCAGGTTCTCAGGCTGACATCGAAGCTGTGGTCGTTTCCCCGATTCGCCTGGTGCTGGTGATCGCGTCTGCTCTACGGTCGCCGGGATGAAACGCTCGCTTGCGATGCTCGTGGCACTGACGATCACCGGATGTGGACCGGAGCTGGTGACCAAGTCTCCAGATCCGCAGGTCGAGCCCGACGATCCGGACCCGACCCAGACGGGCATGCACTACATCACCATGGACGTCGATGCGCTCGACACCGCCCGCGCGGCGCTCGCGCAGCGCGATCCGAACGCGCGCCTCGACGTGGTGGAGACCAACGACGGCGTCGCCGTGGTCTCGTACGACGCGCAGGACTTCCGCGCGCTGTCCGAGCTCATGCACAGCGAGCACAACCGCTGCGGCGGCTTCCTGGCCCACGACAGCCTCGACGACGCGCGCGTCGCGCTGCGCTCGAAGCTCCAGGAGCGCGTCGCGCCGCTGATCGGCTACACGATCGACAACGCGGCGACCGTGCAGGCGCTCCTGCCGCAGCTCAACGCCGCCAACATCCTCACCAGCATCCAGCAGCTGTCCGGCGGCGCGGGCTTCGCGACGCGGTTCTACACCTCGGCCGGCGGCGCCGCGTCGACGACGTGGCTGCGCAACCTGTGGCAGGGCTACGCGGCGACGCGGCCCGAAGTGACGATCGAGCTGTTCGAGACCGGCTGGGCGCAGAAGTCGGTGATCGCGACGATCCCGGGCTCGACCCTGGCGAGCGAGGTCGTCGTGATCGGCGGCCACCTCGACTCGATCGTCTCGGGCTCGAACGTCGCGCCCGGCGCCGATGACGACGCGTCCGGCATCGCGACGATCTCCGAGGTGTTCCGCGTGCTGATGGAGCAGAACTACCGGCCGCTGCGCACGGTGAAGTTCATGGCGTACTCCGCCGAGGAGGTCGGCCTGCTCGGCTCCAAGCAGATCGTCACCCAGCACAAGAACGCGGCGATCAACGTCGTCGGCGTGGTGCAGTTCGACATGACGAACTACCAGGGCTCGACGAAGGACATCTGGCTGATGCAGGACTTCACGAACGCGGCGCAGAACACGTTCGTCGGCAACCTGATCGATACGTACGTCGGCGCGACCTGGGGCACCGACTCGTGCGGCTACGGCTGCTCCGACCACGCGTCGTGGCACAACGCCGGCTATCCGACGTCGATGCCGTTCGAGGCGCGGATGACGCAGTACAACCCGACCATCCACTCCACGGGCGACGTGCTGTCGGTGAGCAACAACACCGCGACCCACGCGTTCAAGTTCGCCAAGCTCGGCGTCGCGTTCATCGCCGAGCTCGCCAAGGGCCAGCTCGGGGCGTCGACCAACACCGCGCCGACCGCCGCGATCTCCGCGCCGACCGACGGCGCCTCGATCCCGGTCGGCACGTCGGTCACGCTGACCGGCACGGCGTCCGACACCCAGGACGGCCCGCTCAGCGCCGCGATCCAGTGGTCGTCGAGCCTCGACGGCGCGCTCGGCACCGGGGCGTCGCTGCCGGTCACGCTGTCGCTCGGCGCGCACACGATCCGCGCGACGGTCACCGACGCCGGCGGGCTCACCACGACGGTGTCGATCACCGTCACCGTCACCGGCACGGTCACCGAGCTGTTCCGCGACACGTTCGAGGGCACGACGGCCTGGTCGCCCACCGGGCTGTGGCACCTGGCCAACAACTCGGCGTGCGCCTCGCCGGGCTTCGCGTCGGCGACGCACGCGATGTACTTCGGCCTCGACGCGAGCTGCAACTACGCCAACAGCGCGACCGTGGCCGGCACGATCACCTCGCCGATCATCACCGGCGTGGTGGCGACGTCGAACCTGGCGTTCAAGTTCTTCCGCCAGGTCGAGAGCGCGAGCGGCTCGTTCGACGTGACCTCGGTCGAGATCGTCGCCGGCACGACGACGACGACCGTGTGGACGCGGAGCTCGGCGAACCCGTCGACGCTCGCGTGGACCGACAGCGGCGCGATCCCGCTCTCGGCGTTCGCCGGTAGGTCGATCCAGGTGCGGTTCCGGTTCGACTCGAAGGACCGGATCTCGAACGCGTTCAAGGGCTGGCTGATCGACGACGTCGTCGTCACGCGCTGAGCGACGGCCAACCAAGCCGCGCTTTGGCGCGGCGAGCCGCATCGCAAGGAGGCGACCGCAGCCCCAACCGCGAGCGCCGGGCGCCGGCAAGGCGCGCCGGTTCGTCGCGGTCGCGCTCGACGAGGGCCGCGACCTCTGCCACAGCCCTCAGACTTCAGACTTCACCGGCAATAGGAATACCAGTCACCGCAGAGACCACAGGCTCACCAAGCAGCTGACTTCATATCCCGTGCTCCACAGTGATATACTCGCTTCTGGCTCAGAGAACTCGACCTCGTAATATCGCTGTACTGAGCCACTCGGGGTCGTGCGCGACTTCAGCGTTCGCACAGCATCAATCTGCGAGTCGAGAGCGACGCCTGACCAATCCATAACCACCTTGAGTTCATCGACATCTTTGAATACAATTCGCGCTTCACACACCAAGAAACGATATCCGGTCGAGTCATCACTAGCGACGGCCAACCGAGCCGCGCTCTCGCGCGGCGATCCGCGTCGTAAGGAGGCGAGGGCCAATGCCCCTCGAGACGACGCCCGTGCCGAGGGTGGTGCTCACACCGAGACGAGCTTCCTGCCTTCACCCCCCGCTAGCCATGCTGCTGCGTTGGGCCCGATGTAATCGGAGTCAACGTACCTGAGCAGCTTCTTGGTCTTGGCAAGCACTGATCGAGCCCACTTGCGGAACGCCTCTGGCCTGTCTTGCCACTCGCCATCTGCCCCGTACCGGCCATCCTGGTAGTACAAACGCCCTCTGCGCAGAATCTGGCCATCGAAGAAACAACCATTTAGCTCGACAACCTGTGAGGCAGACTCATCGAGCGACCAGTAGCCTTGCGTGGGAATGTACTTCGTTATAACACTGTCGACATCTTCAGGCCGCGCGAGATAAAGATAAAGCCACTGCCGGCCTTCCTCTCGTAGATTCAACGTATCTACCACCTTCGGTTTCGACGTTGACGACCTATCGCGGAGGATAACGTACGGGCCAAGCTCATAAAGACGTTCCTCGACTTCGGAGAGGTCCTCGGGGAGCAGATAAAAATTGACTTGATGACTCATCCGTCGCTCTTCCTTTTTCTAACGCATTGTACGGGTGAAAGTCATTGCGCGGGTGGAACGTCATTGTACGGGTGGAATTCGGGCGCCTGCCCGGTCGCGTTCTCGATGTCATTGATCGCGCGCCGTTCTCGAGCCACCGGCTGTCCACCCTGAGTCTGTTTTCCAACCTGGTGCATTTCTACGACACCGTTCGCGTCCTTGCCGGCAACGTCTACGAAACGTTTCCCTTTTTCTCCACCGGGCGTTGGCACTGCGTGTTCCTTAACTGCCCTGAGCCCACGGGATTCGACATCTTTGACAACCTCGTCGACTTTGGCTTGATGCTCAGGTCCGCCCTTCTTTCCGTTCGGATTTGGGACTTTTTTGTCCGAAGATTTGTCCGAAGACTGGATCGGCCGATTCGCCTGCGCGATGTCATCGTGCCACATCCTGCCCATGGTCATCCACGCCGAGCATTCCCCGTCACCACCACACATCGCCATTTCCGGCGAGATGTCGGCCGAAGCCTTGACCATCACGGCGAACCCCGCCAAGACTGCCCCCATCGCGGCAGCCCCAAGAATTGCCACTGCTTCGGCCTTACCTATGGGACCCGACGCTGATGCCGCCCTAGCCTCCTCCATGCCGGACCGCCAGATATCCGCCACGATATCGCTGTTCCTCCCGTCAGGATCCCAATATGCGACCGGATTCTGGTTGACATATTGATAGGGATGCAACGCCCACGGCGCCGCCATGAACCTCGCGTTCGGCCCAATCACCAGTGGATCCGGGGTCAGCCAGCGGCCCGTCTCGGGAGCCATCCAGCGCGCGCCGTGGTCCGACCAACCCGTGGTCGCTTCGACTCGCTTGTTCAGCACGTTGAGATCGCGGGCCACGAGGTCGGGGGCTCCGATGGAATCGGTGCCACCGCTACGCGTGTGGGCGTCGACCGGCACACCGAACGGCTCGTAGCGACGCTCTTCGATCAAATGCCCCGTGGCGTCCGTGAAGACGGTGGGTCCCGCGGCGAAGCCAGCGTGCATGTACGTTACGGTCGGCGTGGTGATTGCCTGGCTTCGAGAGTTGATCCCCGGCCCCGAGCACGACGTTGCAAACACGAGACCCGCCATCCCCACGGCACGAGCGCGGCGCCTCGCGCGCGGACGTGCCGCAACCAACGAAAACAGAATGGCGACGAGGCCGAGCAGCCAGGCCGTCCCCGTGACGCGGAGGGTCGATCCAACTCCCACCACGCCGCCATTGGACGAGCCCGGCGTCATCGCCACGCGCGCGACCACCCGCGGGCCCACCGTGACGTCGTGCTCCCGCAAGCTATTTCGCTCCGAGGTGCCGTCGCCGAAAAGGTACAACACCGTGCCGTTGGGCTCGACCGTCTTCACGCGCATGCCGTCCTGACCGTAAACGTGCGTGACCGAGCCGCCCGGCAGGCCATCGACGCGCAGCAGCCGATCCGAAGCGTCGAACATCATCGACTTCTGGTCTTCGGCCGTCTGCCGTCCGGCGAGATCGTAGATGAACGTGTGCATCACGTTGCCCGCGTCGTCGGTGATCGACGTCAGCTGGCGCGGCGCGTGGTTGTTCTCGCCGTAGCGGTAGGTGCCCACGAACGAGCCGATCGCGTGTGGCCCGACTGCGGTCCTCGACTTCATGTTGTGGAGGACGTCGTAGCTGTAGCCAAATGTGTACCCGGGCTCGCCGCTGCCGACTGTGGCGCTGGTCAGTCTCGCAAAGCCGTCGTACCCGAACGTCGCGCTGTGATCGAGCCCGAGCCCATCGAGGTCGGTGATCGCCGTGATCTCGGTCGCGACGTTGCGGCTCGCGCGGACGTCGTAAATCGCAGTGTTGCTCACGTCGCGCAGCGTCACCCGCGACGGCAACGTCAGCACGTCGCGCTCGTATCGCGCGTCGACCCCGTTCTGGGTCGTCTCGTGCAATGGCATCCCGCACGCATCCTGATCGAGCAGCGACCACAGATCGCCGGCTCCGATCATCCGCCCTGCAGGATCGTACCGATAGCTTAGCGAGAATCCGTCATCGTAGCTGCGTCCGAGCATCAGGCCTGACGCGGTGTACGTGGTGGTCGACTCCGACACGCGGTCGTCAATGCGACGGCGAGTGAATGCCGTACGGCCGAGCTCGTCGTAGCCAAGCTCGAGCCCGCCGACCGGCTCCTCAACATACGCGAGCTGGCCGACGAGGTTCGAAAGCGTCCCGGCGGCGCCCGGCCGCGCAGCATCGTAGTGATAGCGATACACCGAACCGTTGTCGAGTGTGGACAGCCGACCGAGCGAGTCATATCCGTAGCGAATCGCCTGACCAACCGCATTGGTCTCCGACAGCATGCGATTGCTGTCGTCCCAGACGACCGTTCGGCTCCCGAGATCGGGATCCTGACTCTTCACCAGCCGACCCAGCGTGTCGTACGTGAAGGTGCGCGTGACGGTGCCGCCCGACAGCGTCATCTGCGTCAATCGCCCGGCGGGGTCGTAGCTCGCCTCCACGATTTCATGCGTACCGTCGGATAGAAAGCGCTCGGTCATGATCGCCCGGCCCCGGCCGTCGAGCACGCTGTGCACGGGCGCCAGGTCAGCGTCCTGCATCGTCCGCTCGAACGCCACATAGCTATACGTCCGCTTGGCCCCGTTCGGTAGCGCTTGCTCGATCAGCCGGCCGAGTGGATCGTACACGAGCGTGTCGCCCACGACCCCCGGCGGCCGCACCGACAGCTCGAGCTGTGACGAAACTACCGGGCGACCCGCGAACACCACCCGCGAGTTCGGATCCACCTCATGGTAGTCAGAGATGATCCATTGCGCGTCGGCGAGCCGCAGCGCCCGATACCGCAACTCGCCCTTGCCGTTGGCCACCTCGATCGTCTGCCGCCAGTGGTTGGTCGCTGACCACCCTGGCGGTTTCAAGCTGACGTCGACGAGCGGACCATCGTAGTCCCAGGTGATCGTCTTCGGGAAAGGCGGCGTCAGGTCGTACTCCACGACCTGGTGCTGCGCGCGTCCATCGATGCCCGCGCCGATATATCGTCCGAGGCTGTCGTAGCTCAGCCGCGAGACGTGTCCGTTCGGATCAGTCATGTCCGTCACCACGCCCAGCACGTTGTCCCAGGTCGCCTGCCAGACGATCTCACGGTCGGGCCCGCCCAGATGCTCCTCGAGCGGGAACAGGCCATTGGCGTCATACACCATCCGTCGCTCGACACCATTCTTGACTATCGAGATCGGATTACCGTGCACATCATAGCTCGTCTGCGCCTGCGTCACGAACCGGCCCTCGCTGGCCAGCAGCGCCCTGGTCTCGCGTCGCCACCCCTTGCCGACCACGCATTGCTCGTATGTCGCCTGATCGTCGCCAAACAGATACTGCACATCCGTAACCGCCACCCCTTTCGCGTCCACGACCTTCTCTTCGCACACCCGATTACGAATCCACGTCGCGTCGTCATCGGCATACGTCGTATCCTTGACCGACTCATCTCCAATGATGTCGAGCCGCCCACTGTCGACCGTATGCGTAACTCGACCCAGCGTATCGTAGTCATGCGTCACCTTCACCAGACGCACGGGCGTGGCATCTTCGTACTGAGTCTGCACGTCGCGCAGCACAGCACTCCGCAGCAGCGGCACATCTGGCAACTCCGCCACCGGCATTGACCGCCAGTCACTGAACGTGATCGACAGTCGCTTGCCGCTACCGTTGAACACCTGTTCCACAAGTGGCCTGCCACGCAGCTCGCGATCGGCTCCGATACCCTTGCTGTACCGGGTCATCACCGTGCTCGTCTGCGCGAGCGTCGCGCCCGCCGTCGTCACGGTCGTCGTCAGGAATCCGGCGAATCGCTGTTCCACCGGATCCCAGAACCCATCGCGCACGGAGTAGCTCACCTCGCGCGTCGTCTCCCCCGGCCCCAGTGCGGTGGTCTTTTTCACCGGGACGGGCATCGCGATCGGGACCTCGGACGTCCACGCAGTCCCCGATTGCCGCGCCGCTGCAGACAGTGCATGCGACGACTGGTAGTCGAAGGCCACGTCCAGCCCAAGCCCGTTCTGCACGCGCACGAGCATCCCGGCGGTCGTCGCGCCCGCAAGATCCATCCGCCACATTCCGCTTGCAGACGACCACACCACGTCTTGCGAGCCGTTGCCGTTGGTGTCGGCTATCGCCACCACCACGGTCGAGCTTAGCGGCTCCGGGTTTGCCAACGTCAACGCAGGCGTCCGGAACGTTCCATCCGCACGCCCGTGGAACCACCGCACGGTTCCCGAATCGATATAGAGGAGATCCACCAAACCATCTCGATCGAGATCGGCCAGCTCGAGTTGCTCCCCGGGGTTCGACACCGATCCCGCAAACGGATACGACACACTCTTGGGCCCATCGAACGTTCCATCACCGCGACCGATGAAGACATCCAGGTGGTCGAGCCCGGCCAGCACGTAGTCGTCGAGACCATCACCGTTGGTGTCCTGAAACCGTCCATCCAGCGTCGGCAGGGCCACGCCGCCGATTCGTGGGACGACGACCGCGGGTGACAGGCCTGTTCGCGTCGCCAGGTTGACCGTCAGGTTGTCGTTGCTCCACCTGATCGCGTCGACCAGACCATCGCCGTTCAGATCGGCAAACCGCGCCGTCTCCGGTTGCTTGAGCGCGATCCCTTGCGATCCCGGCCACACGCCACCGGGCTGTAGCACCCACTTCGTCTTGCTGAACTTCCAGACCGACCAGCCGTTGCCACCATCCTGCAGCAGCTCCGGTCGCGAGTCGCCATCAACGTCCTGCAGCTGTAGGGATTCGATCGGTAACGCGCTGCCTGTGAGTGACTGCAGTCCAACGAACGAGCCGTTCTGGTTGGTCCGATAGCTGTGTCCGTTACTCGATAGCTGCAGCAGATCCGCGGCCCCGTCCCCATCGACATCGGCCAGCGTCGCGCCATTCGAATTAAGACGCCAGCTTCCGATGCCAGCGATCGGCGTCATCAAGGGCGTCGCAGGCGCCGCGTATGTGAAGCTCAACGGCGGCCAGTCTCCTCGGCCGGCCACCCCGGTCGACGTCACCCCCGACAGCCGCGCCAGCGGGAATGTTGCATCGCTCTCGCCGGCTGGTGCATGTTCATACGCGAGGTGATAGGCGCGCCGCTCCGCGCCGAACGCGTTCACCTTCACAGTCGCGAGCCGATGCGCAGTCACAACCAGGAAGCCTTGCCGGTAGCTCCGCGTTATGTCGCTCCGGTCCTCGTACGCCAGCTCCACATTGTATGCGCCATGGGGCCCCCACGTGATCTCGCGCAAATATAACTGATTTTGATCCCGGCTGTACTGGTATGAGATCAGCTCGCCCATCTGGTTGGTCTCGGTTTCGACCAACCAGGCCAGCGTGTGTGTCGCGTCGCTCTCTTGCCGCGCGGCGGCCGAGACTCCAAACTGATAATGCACGCCGGTCCCATCATCGACCTCGAACCCGCTGCCGACCTTTCTCACGCGCACCGTCTGCCCCAACCCCTCCACGCGGAACTCGTCCCCCCCGATCGCGATCAGCCGGCCTGTCACGACGCCCGACAGCTCGAGCTCATCGCGGTCGTCAAACTTCGGCACTCCCATCCGCGTCGACCGTTGGATCCGCGGCTGCGCCAGTGTCCATCCGATCCCGAGCGGGCCATTGCCCAGAGCACCCGAGTAGCTCAACCCTAGCTTCGGCGCCAACCCTCCCAGGCCGGCCGGCAGGTCGATCGGCACCTGATAGCCGATCTGAGAGTTGAACGAATCTACCGACGGTTCATCAGCGAGGCCGCGCACCGAGTTCGGCCCGGAGGGCAGCTTCAACCGTTCCGCCGTGACTGATCCCGCCACCGGCCGATCCGCCAGCGCGGCTCCTGTGCTCAGGAGCAAGCTCGCCATTCCTGCGATCCATGCGACGCATTGTCTCCGTACCACACCAAGCGTAGCCGTTTTCGATCCCGTCATCAATCCCTCCATCGAAGCATGAACAACCTGGTGCGGACATCCCGGCGGTCGAATCAAGGCTCGCCTCCGCCACGATTGCTAGAGTCGCCGATGCCCCAGCCAGATCAACGTTGACATCGCGGAATCGCAGCCACAGACCTGATACCATTCGTTACAGATCTGTATTGTTCACTTCGACGATATCAAAACGAAGCAGAATATCCGTCACGCTCGCCAGCGCCTCCGGCGACCATCCATCGCAATGCGACGGCGTGCACGCAGCTGTATTGTTTGGAAACATGATGATGTAGTCAGCAAAATACCCTCGCCCGGCGAAT
>Ga0307513_10001503_pt1 | contig 33538 bp, 35 predicted proteins | sample 15_EM_MG_FD_202174 | JGI IMG/M metagenome (GOLD analysis project Ga0307513, IMG submission 202174) | Populus trichocarpa ectomycorrhiza microbial communities from riparian zone in the Pacific Northwest, United States - 15_EM | ecosystem: Host-associated > Plants > Roots > Unclassified | place... | reverse complement strand
CCGATTCGACCACCGAAGAAGAGTGCAAATGGGTAAATTGAATCCAGAGGAATTAAGAATCAAATGGAAAGAACAAAAGTCTACCATTAAAGAGCATACACTGACCATTATTAGGTCTTCTTACTGGCCGTTGGAAGGAGTGAATGGCTCTTGCCCCGGAATCAGCCCCGTTATAACCGTGAATATTACCGATCTTCGTCCGGGGTCGGATGTATTCAGGATCAATGCTCAGCCGGATCTGTTGAGGAATGTTTCCCAGGGATTTGCTTAGCATGTCCTGGAAGTGCAGGGGGTTGGAAGGCGGGTGCGAGGTCATATACAGCACCTGATCAGCTTGATCTCCAGTGGCCCGCTAGACTTGAGATATTAATGTCTGGCGTTCGAGTTTATCATTTAGTTCCTGTTTAGTATTAGCGCAAGGTTTCTTGTTATGGGAATGGTAAATGTGAGCCAAGAAAAACTGTCTTTGTGCCAGCTTCCTCGCCTTCTCTCTCCACCCTTGCATTAACTCATAATTCTTCCTTCTCAGTTCATCTTCAACAACCCCCATCCCCGCAATCTTATTCCGTAGGGTAGAGATTTCGGCATTAACATCACAAATAATCTTCTCATTATCGCCTTGAATTTCGGTTCCCCGTGCTCGTAAGGACTTTGTGAGATGTTCTTGATAAAATCTATGCCATGGTCAACCCCTCGTCTTACTATATGGAGGAAGCTAATACGAACATTTCCTAGGTTACTTGATAGGTGCAGAAGGCGAGCCCACAAGTGTAGATTTCTATTATGATATGCGGACTGAGTCCACTGAGAACACTAGTCTTGTAGTCGTCGCTTGGGTTGAGAACTGCCATTACTGCGTCGTCCAGCTTGGAAAGTCATGTACTGCAGGCTGCACAGGTTCGCTGGCCGTTCAGAGGGTGTTCGGGAGGCTGTAGAGCAGCAGCACATAGGAGGCAGTAAATATGACTACAAGACGTGAGGAAAAGATAATCAACTTGGGGCCTACGGAGGAACAGGCCCTCCAGGAATGGGGTGAACACACGCGGGGTTCAGTAAAGAAGCGGAAGACAACCCCTCCTTGTCCCGTGCCACTGTATATTTCGGTCAGGACAAGGATTTGTTTTCCGATTTTTATTGACACCCCCGAGCACAATCCCCCCAGTTGCCGGATTTGAGTTTCATCGCTCCAGGTGCATCAATACCAGAAGGAAACGCAACTCCAATCCGGAGACCCGAGCAGTATGATAGGTTTATTCAATAAAATCAGGGAGCTAATTACCTGCAGGTAGTCACAATGGCGCGGTCATCGGTTTGAGAACGACATCGGAGGTCGTTACACTAGAGGATAAAGCCGTCTATCGTAATGTGGTACGATACCTATATTTCGGTCAAATGAGCAAAGAGTTGTGGCCATAATAAGAACATTGGTTAGTTTTGGTACGAAGAACAGAATAGATGCGATTGTGGAAATTTAAAATTTCATTCCTCGAGTATATGCAGCGTCGAGCTTAATGCCGACACGTACTCGCACTTGTAATGGGATGACACATCCAATCATCAGTTTCATTGCATTTCTTCTTGCAACTAAACCTACCAATGGTTCTACATCGGGGTTAACAATTAGTCTGGGTCCCGTATGCCATGTTACCAAACAAGCGAAAGGTAGGAAAAAAGAAGTAAATATCATACACAGTATCATACCTTAGTTTTTAGAAGAGCGTTCTGATACTACATTATACCATCTCTAACCCTGGAGCAGCCAGAGCCGACAGCCGAGAACGAGGCTCAACCGAAAAACAGTGCATCATGTTTGAGTTATCCGTATTGGGATCAAATTCCATTCACACGCTCGCAAGGAATATGTGCTGATTCCGTTCATACCAGCTGCGATCCACAACTTTTGTCATTGTAGGATCATCTCTATTGGGATTCGGGTAGCAAGTCTGGGAGGTAGGCTGTGGGGATGAAGGGAAATCAAACAATAATCCGTTGGGCCCCATCGTGCGATTGACGATAAAATAGTAGAATGCAAAGTACTGCCGTCCATGTTAGTGATCGCGAAAAGGAAGGAAGAGGTGGAAGAAATACGTGAGGTATTATCACTTCACTGCGAACAAGCAGTAAATCATCAACCGAAACCCTGAGCCATTCCCTGCGTCTAGACATTCCCCTAGCATGTTCGAGAAAGAGCCATACAGCCTCGCCTTTCTTAACAGTCACTCTCTCTCTGGTGGGCGGAGCAACATTGGTGCCTAGTGGGTGTTAGCCATATGTCAACTTCAAAAATTGGAGCATACACAACGCCTACTATCATAAAAAACAAACGGAATACTGATCTCCTCATTCTTAATCTTCTCCTGCAAAGCCAAAAACTCCCTTCTCAATGTCTCACGTTCCTGAGCCTCCCTCAAAAATGTATTCTTCGTCAAGACCTTCAGAGCCGGTAGACCCAGTTTTGGATCAACCTTCCGCTTCTTCACTCCTCTCCACTCTTATTGTTATTCTCACTATCAGACCTTGTCCGGTTGGCGCCACACAGGCTTCCCGAGATGAGCTCGCAGGTCCCCCGCCCCCGCCGCCACTGCCAATTGGTTCTAGTCTTTCAGCTGCTTTGCGGTCCTGTTGTTCTGCTACTTCGACGCGACTGTTCTTGAATTGACTTAGATGCACAAGACTGACGGTCGGCGTCTTTAGCATATCCTTCAGGGTTTCGGCGTTTGCGACAAAGCATAAGGGTGTGCTGGTGGTTGGGTCGGCCATGGTAAACAGTGGTATATTTGGGCTGATGGTGGGGTTTGCTGCTAGGGTGATTGGAACTTGTGTTCAGGAGGTTAGTTGCAGGTAAGATTTGGAGCGAGTTGGTAGCGTTGTCGGGGTATTGATCTGCAGTAAGGGTGGGTGATCGAGAACCGACATTTAGCCAGGCGATGATGCACGCCCCTTCCTAAGTGGCGTTGTAGCTACGGTAGTGTCCCCTTCAATTTTGTGCCGTAACTGTCTCACATGACTGCGCGTCATAGGAAATGATAACATGAAACCTTTGGTTGGTGCGGGGCGAAAAACTTTCTCTTCACCTTATCGCAACACTATCCCAACGGTCCCCCACTGTCCCACTCCTCCCCCCCGCTGAATAGCCGAACCTCTTCCACGAACTGCGCTCCCATCTACTTGCTCATAGCTGCCGCACCGGATTTTCCTCCAGATCGATCCTTGGCTGTTGCGACAGGAGAACCAAGCCCGCGAAGCTCGACCGGACATCTTGTTTGGTCCACCTGGAATGGAACACCTCGTCAGAATTCCATGTCTTTTTTGAATAGAGCCCGATATTGCTAAAGTTATGAGATTATGATAAGTCTAGGAACCTTATCCCCAATGATGCCCACAATTTTGCTGTCCTCCCTTCGGTTCCCCCACCTACCCCGAAGCCAGCTACTCAAGCTTCTTAGAATGTCCCTACCCCGCCTCATCGCATCATGGCAGCCTCGGGCCTCCGGGGAGACAGTCACTTTCACCAATCTCGAACACCGCGTTAAATCACATACAAAGATCTGCATCCCCGCGATCCTCTTCCGGACGACTGGTCTCTCCTCCCCCGGTTGCTCTCAACCAGATCCAACCAAATAACCAAGGATGCCGGTGTCCCACTTGATTTAGAACCTACCTATACCAAGCTCTCAGGTGATGCACTCACAGGATCAGGGGGTGTTTTGCGAATGTGGCCGGCACGCAAGCCAATTACCACTTTTGAGGGGGAGCATGTCAGCGCTGGCACTGGGGAGCCATTGACAAGCAAAGGGTGTATGAGATTGAAGAGGGAGTAGGGTGATGTCGATCAACGTGCAGTGGTTGATTCCTCCGATGAAGGCGAGGATACTAGTACCAAAGAAAGCGTTGGATCAAATTCGCCTGTGAGTGCAGAAGAGGAGAGGGAGGGCGGCTGCGCTCAGAAATGGTTCCGGCCCCAGCAGTAAAATTAGCACCGCGAGAACGGAGGAGACAGTAGGGAAAGGTCCGGGTATGATCAAATTATCATCAGGATTGTGGGCGATTCCGATGGGGGCGGAAGTGACTGAAAAAAGAAAAGAGGTGGAATATACGCCAGGAGGGACCTATTAGTATGCGGAGGACAAGCATGCGTTTACTGGCTACTGCAGAGGCCGAACGTATGTACTCCTGCCCACATTCTAGGGGTGGCTCTGACCTTTCCGATAGGGAAGGCTACGAGTACTAGGTATACTGTTCGCTCCCTCCTGCCCTCGATATCGATTACCCCGTCGGGTAGAGTCTCTGGAACAATATCTCCTACAACAAATAGACGATCGGGTGTGCATCCTTTTACAAATTTCGACCTACTCTGTCACATGACTCTACGGAAATTTCCTCGGATACAGAAGCGGACACCCGCGATCTGCATCGTGCTCAACAAATGGAGATAATCTTCTCTCCTATCTCTTCCACACCGGAGACTAAACCTCTCGTTAGGACAATTCTGCATGGGAAATATGAGTCGATAGTGAAGGAGGCAGGGGAAGGTAGTAAGTGGGTGCGAATGTATCTTGTTGCTACGGATTTGAGTGGGGAGGCCCAGCATGCCCTGGAGTGGACAATCGGGATGGTTCTCGGGGGCGGCGATACTCTGATGGCCATATGTGCCATCGATCAGGATACGATGGGAGATGGCGGCAAGATTGTTCTGGATGACAGGATAGCGGGAGCATTGAGCAGCCGGGCTGCTGCCATGGGGACCAGCCTTGCGTCTATGAACATGCCTCATACACCCGGAGTCCTAGGTTCCCGTGGGAGAAGTGTACTAGAGGGGTGGGTGCCCCGAATTACACTCTGTTAGTATTACATTATAAACTAACTCATCACCTAGCAGCCTTCTGGGATCCTTTATGAATTACCCAGTCACTAAATCCTCTGGTTGCCCGGAAAAAACTCGAACACACTAACCAGTTTGCTAAAACCAGCGCCCAGCGGCCCAATAACCTCATGACAAGCGCTCAGGCAGACCGTCCGTTCCTCCGGTTGAAAGGTAGACGAGCAACTAAGCGAACTCATCCGGTGGTGGGAGGTCCGAGCTTGGGGAAATGGAGCGTTCTCAATGGATTTCTTTTTTTTCACTTTCTTCCCCGTTTCTCCAGATCAACTATCATCGTCGTCATCATAATAGAGGATAACTACTCACAGGCTCTTGCTCGTAGAACTAAATTATGCTATTAACTGTATTAATGACCACTCTCATTGTCGTTGTTTTTTCTTCTAGTTAAAAAGTTCCCCAGCCAGATAAATCGACCAGCAGCCGATTAGAGCCAATGAAATAGATTGCGTTGTGAATGAAGAAGGAAAAAACAAAGAAGGTAAAACAAATCGTGATATCGTACCTAGAAGAGCAAAAAAGACTAGACACCATTAGCTCCGTCGGCAAAAAGAAAACACCTTAGTTGTGGCTAGCTCACCAGCCCAAAGGGTGGGACCACAGCGACAAGAGTGAACACTTACCCTTATTCCTATGGTGGCACCTCGAACAGGGTATTAAGCAGCTATTCGCAAGCCCCCCTCTTATTTAATGGGCAACATACACCTCGACATCCCAAGCCATCAACATCTCTAAACAATTCTTTCGTCTCCATCATACCCCAGCTCTCGTCCCAGGCTTTTTGGCACAGCTCACTAGGCAATCTCAGCAACCTGCTTAAGTTTTCTGAATTTGCAGGAGGTCGAAGCTCAGAGCAAGTCCCTCCCCCGGACTCCAACGCACAATTCTTCTCTTTCTCCAACACACACCTTTCCGCTTTCTCCAACCTACCCTCCTTTTAATCTCCAACCCGAACCCCTTCTTGAATATTCTTTCCTCTATTGTAGGATCCAGGCAAAAGTAGGTTATCAGATTGAGCAAAGTGGATTGTACTGACGACAGTAATAATCAGATATCCACTAAAATCATCCAGAAGGCACAAAGGCTGTATACTGGAATAGTGGTTTCGATAAAGCATCATGTTTCAACGCTCTATACGCGGTATAATTTTAAGTAAAGCCAAGATTGTATCCAGATCGGTCAAGATGGGAGGCGGTGTTATCAGCCAAAAGAGAAGCCTGTACAATACACCGCTTGGGCAGGCTGCTAGGAACGGGCAAGAGGAAGTAGTGAAAATGCTCCTAGCACAGGATGACATTGACCCAAACGAGCCAGACAATAGATACCAAACACCACTCTGGTGGGCGATCCTCAATGGGCACGAGGGAGTGGTGAAAATGCTTCTGGGACGAAGGGACACCAACCCCAACTGGGAAGATGGTGATGACAGGTCACTGCTCTGGTTGGCTGTTTCGGATGGGAATGAGGGAATGGTGAAACTGCTGCTTGAACGAGATGACCTCCAACCTAACTGGTTCGATCTGGGGAACAGATCACCACTTTTGTTAGCTGCCGAGAATGGGCATCAGGGAATGGTGAAAATGCTACTTGGTCGGGCCGACATCGACCCCAACTTCTCGGGCGGTTTGAACGAGACGACGCCACTCATAGTGGCTGCTTCGAGAGGGCATGAGGGGGTGGTGAAACTACTACTTGAACGGGACGACATCGACCCCAACAAGGCAGATGAGGTCAATATGACGCCGCTCTCGTGGGCTGTTTTCAGTGAGCATAAGGGAGTGGTCAAAGCACTACTCGCACGGGACGATGTCAGTATCAATACGCCAAGTGGTTACCACAAGGGACTACTCCGGTGGGCTGTTAGCAATGAGCACGAGGATGTGGTGAAATTACTACTCCATCGGAATGGCCTCAACAACAGCGAGCCCGCTGGGGTCGGCGAACCTCTGCTCCTGTTGGCTTCCCAGGATAAGCACGAGAAACTGGTGAAAATGTTACTCGAGTTGAAGGTCAACCCCAACTGCTCAAATGACTGTAGTCGGACGCCACTCTCAAAGGCAGCCGAGAATGGTCATGAGGAAGTGGTCAAAATACTGCTCAAATGGGACAATATTATCCCAGACAAAGCAGATAAGGACGGACAAACGCCACTCTGGTGGGCCGCTCACAACGGACACGAAGGAGTGGTGAGATTACTACTCGGACAGGAAGGGGTCAGCAATAACAAGCCAAACCGGCATGGACAAACGCCACTCTCAATTGCTACTAAACACGGCCATGTGGGAGTGATATCCCTACTGCAGCCTCTGGAAGATGCCTCCCACAGCACTAGCTAAGCCTGAGGAGGCATTGTTCTTGTTACCACCTTCCGATATCACTAATAGCCAACTATGGCTTCCGCAATAATCACTACTCCTCCAACAACCATTTTTCGCTGCAGCCGCCTCTCTACTCTCACCCCACCAAACCTTTTCCTCACTGTTAAACCCCTGCATGATGGTGATTTCCATCTCACCTTCCTGTACCAGCCTGCGACAAAAGCGCACCTTAAAGTTTCTCTCTTGTTCGATTGGTGGAAGCAAGTGATATACAATGGGAATGCACATATTTATCACCTACCTATTAGACTCCTCTATCTGGATATTTCTCATGGAGTTGGGTCGAGACTGGTGAGCCTCTATTTTAAAAAATCCGGACTTCTGTGTTATAATAGGAGCCTGAGGGAGGGGTCATTGCTGTTGTATTGAGATACGTTGGTGTGGGTTAAAAGTTTCATTATATTTACTTTAATAGTAGTTTCCTATTCTTGGTTGCTCATTCACTTTTTTCCCCTGTCGATTGTTTTTCCCTTTTCCTTCACTCTGAGTCTGTAAACGTGATTGTCGTTTAGTTATCCGAGTCTAGGGGAAAATAAATAACATCACTACTCCCTATACCTGTGCAAAAGCGATCTAAACGCTGGCTAGCTATTTGGTACAGCAGGATATCATGGTGATTTTGTTTCCACTATGGACATGGTTTTTAATAAAGATCTTACGTTTCCGGAAGGCCCTCCAAGCATGCATGCATTCAAGGATGAAGCTGAAAGTTCTTCCTCGCCTTTTTACTCTTTCCTATCAAGGAAAATTAACACGGGATGGAGTGTTTTATTTATCTGTGAAATAAACCCCAATTCTACAAACACCGTGCGAGTATAGTTGTCATGGGGAAATTCATGTCCGGAGAATGGCAAAGCATTCCTTGCCTTTGCAGGAAGAGATGGAGAGCCTGAATTCGTAATACCCAGCATGAGCATTTGCCGCAATTACTTGTGCAGGAAAATATTGGGGTATATAAAAGGCAATGTCCCCCCTACTACTGCTCTTGTATACCGACATCCAATAGGGAAGTGGGCTGCGCGATCACTCTTGCAAAGCTAGGGAAGGATATCAGCAATCGTGCAATGGCAGCTGATTTCAGAGTCAAAAGTCCTCTTGCTAAGCTAAGCTAATTCTGCTCCATGAATAAGACTAAAAAGGAGTACGGGCACCGCCTTTGCCTCATCTCAATGCTTTCCACCCAGAGGACTTAAGGTGTAAGAACGATCCTCGTTAGACCATGTCCATACTGGAATCCAATTGCCATCATACCTGAGCTAGCTTGCACCTATATCTCTTGCCTTAGGTGTCAGAAATAATTGCGTTTTATACTATCTCTATATACTGTACCTAAACAGGGAGCGGGTCCACACCTCAGAGGGGTGGGAGGAAAGAGAAGTTAAGGAACTGCCGAAAATCGCAAATGAACAAGGAATGCGAAATTAGGATTTAGAACCACAAAGTAAGAAGAAAAGTAGATGCGATGAAGATCGGATGGAATGAACAACCCCCGCTAACACTAAACCCTTAATTAGACTGACTTAACTATAGAGGGAACTCCGTGGAGAGGTTTGGAAGGGTAGGTGACAGATGTGGGCATTCCCATTGAATATCACTGCCTTCAAACAAAGGAGAATATTAGGGCTGAGTTTCTATGACGGGCTTACCGCAGAAGTAAAGGGGACACGGGAACTACTATAAGGCGGGATTTTGCATTGTTAGGATGCTGAGTTGGAAGGAGAGGAGCGAGGAAATGGCAGAGGCAGAAATTATTCTGATGGTGTGGTTATGCGGAATGATTGATAGGATCCTATCCGCGACTGCAAGGAGGGAGATGCCGCGGCAGCACCACTATTCCCGCACTTCCATGCCTAACAACCCCGCCAGAATGGTGTTTAGACACGGTTATCTGGTTCGTTGGGATTGACGCCGCCCGTCCCACCAGAATTTCCACCACCCCCTCGTGCCCAGCAATAGCAGCATGCCGGAGTGGGGTTTTGCCATCGCCACTTAGTTCGTTGGGGTTGACGTCGCTCGGTCCGAGCAATACCTTCACCACTCCCTCGTACCCATTCCAGGCAGCCCAACGCAGAGGCGCTAGACAACCCAAAGCCCATGTGTTGGGATTAATGTCGCTCCACCCGAGTAGGACTTTCACTACCCCCTCATACCAATTCCCGACAGCACACCAGAGTGGTGTCAGGCCATGATTATTTGGTTTGTCCAAGTTGTTCTTCTCCCTTTCGAAAAGTCAAATAGCCTTAGCGCAAGTGACGTACCGGTAGTACAAATCGAAGGTTCTCGTTTCGCGTGGGCCCCCGAATATAAGTAGGATTATCCCGGAAAGAATGTGGTTTGGAGATTGGGAGAGGGACCAGTCGAGCGAGCCTTGATCTCCTGCGAATTCAGATCATTCAAACAGACTTCGGGAGTCCTATTAAAACGTTAGGATGGGTCAGGAGCAAGTCGGAGGAGGCTCACGGCATTCTCCGGAACTTGGCTTGCGCATCCACAGAAACAAGCCTAATCTTCCGTAGTACTCTAAGAATAAGAGCTCGACTCAATATCCCAAAACGTATGACAAGGCAGAATATCAAGCCCGCGAATGAGGCTCAATATTTGTGTAAGCGATGTTCACATTTGAGATGCGCGCGTAAGGTTGCGGCTCGGCCCGAGAACCACAAAGTGCCTGACAGCTCAATCTAACTAGCGGAGAAAAGGGGATGGAAGAATACTCGTAAGGCATGGGAATGTGGTAGATGGAGGGGAGGGGCGATTAGGAAAGGAATATTGTTAAAGCCGAGGGAGAAAGGAGGAGGGAAAAAACGCTCAATGCGACTTTGCGGCTCAAGATAACACGGTGGGTTACGTTACCATGGTTACGTTGCAGCTCAACAAAAGCATTGTATCATAGCACAGCATAAGTTTAGGGCCAGTTCGGATGCGAACTGTTCGGTTCCGTTGGCGAACTGTAGAACCGAAATAATTGCCTCTCCTAGTTGTGTCTGTGTCCCACTCAGATGGGGGCTGAAGGAGAATCTTCTCACTATGTACACTTGTACAGTATTCTCCCCCTGATTGAAGGCGGGAAACTCGGGACCTCCTAGCCCTATACTCAATAATTCCGGCTCTTACGGTACGATATGCAAATGACCTTCTCCTTCCGCTTCAAAAATATATACACCGAACGACCGTTCGGCCCAACAGGTATTACGTCAGACTTTTCCGTTTCAAAACACTGGCATACGGTACCGTACAGTACCCGGAGGACAAAAGTGCATGAGTTTTTGTGCCACTGAACCATCGCCAAAAAGAAATCTTCGCATTAGGAATAAAACATACAAAGCACCAACTACCACAACCACGCTTCTACAGACCCCCGGTGCGGAGTCCCAGCATGCCCAAGTCAACTCTCTCCTAGAGCTCACAGTCCCAGTAAAGAAGATAGAGCTGTTGTGCATATGACCAGAAGCGTGGTAGAAGACTCTATCTCAGTTGATGGTGGCCACTGGGTAATCTAGGTTGTGGCCTGCGGTGGACCAACTTGGCTGTAACTTAATAGACTCCAGCCTAAATCCACCCTTTATAAACGTATAAGGGCCTGCTCGGTTCACTTGTTACAAGCGATCCATGGATTGAGACTCTATGGAAATTTCCTTGTTTTTCTATAGATTTTTTTACCCTTATTGTGCTTGGTCAGGTAGAATTATTAAAATATTTTCGTTGCATGACAGCCTAAAGTGGGTTCTGTTGCATGCCACAGAAGACTTGGAAAGTTAGATAATTGGGTGGTGTTGCGCTCCAGGCATCTGAATCTATGCGAGAGTTACCTCCGGAGGTAATTACTTGTATTTTTTCCATGGATTGCAGGGATACAAGTACAACCGAACACGACTTATTTTTCACAATCTATGGGGTGGGCGTCATCTCAAAATTTTACCTTGCAACCCGTGAATCCATGGAAAAAATCCATGAACCGAACAGGGCCCAAGACAGAATTCGAGCCAGGTGGGGTAAGGCCTCCGCATCCCTCTCAGTATTCTTTCTTTGGCGGTGGGCATTGGAGAGGACTCTTGTCTTCCAAGTTTTGGGGTGATTATTTTTTTAGCCATGGTTGCCTTCATACACTTTTGTCCTCCGGGTGTAAGAAAAGTTCGACGAATGCATCGCGCAACCCCTGCTCGGGAAAAAAAGCTCCGGCGAGAAAAAGAGAGGATTAACCTGCTCCGCTGCCAAGCTGCAGGAACAACAAAACCGACGTCGCCCCTGCCCAAGCAACAATCACCTTTCCCTCTTCATCTCTTCCTCTTCCTCTCTCTACATACCCGCATAACTATACATTACTTTCGCAAAATAGCAGATACTAGACATGTTATCTTGGGTTAAATCCGCTGCTCAGAGCACGTATGTTAACTCTTTGGCTTTTTGAGCCCAGTGCGAAAAAGGTTTAACTTATTTTTCAGTTTGGCTACCGTCGCTGGTACCGCTGAGCCGATATATGGCCCCGAGGCTTTCCATTCCGTAGCAAAGCAAGAGAGCTCGAATCCCTCTAACAAAATCACCAAAGAGGATATGAGATGGAATGTCCTGGAAGCCACCTCGGTTGAAACTCAGACCTTCTACCTCTCTGCAGACTCAGGCCATCATGGACTTGTACAAGTCATCTACTCTAATGTTGCGTAAGCTACCAGGACTTCTTCTCCCTTCCCTTCTCGCAGCCCATCAACTAACAATTCGCTCTCACAAAATAGAAATCTCCATTTCACCGTACAGCTCAGCACCAAGATTTTCCACCCCGACGGCAGGATTGTCTGGTCTTCCAAGCCTGTTACGAACTATGGATTTGATGAAGGAAATTACTCTTTCTATGCTGACGACATGGCAATAACCATGTCGGAGGATGGAAATTCATATGCTATCAAGTCGATGGTTGATCCAGAACTTAGCATCGACCTTACTTGCACACGCTTAGGCCCCGGCTTCAAGATTGGTAAAGATGGGAAGTCCCTGTACGGGACTGATCCCGCGGAGCCTTGGGGCGCTATTAGACATATTTTTTGGCCCAGGAATAAGTTGACGGGGTTTATGGTTGTTGCGGAGAAGGGGGAACCGGTGAAGATTGATTTCTCTGGAACTACCATGATGGTGATGGCCTTGCAGGCTATGAAACCCCACCATGCTGGTATGTCCGTCCGTGGTATATGGGGGCATTATACGGAGCTTATTTTGAGTGATATTTTTAGCTGCCAAGTGGAACTTTGCCAATTTTCAGGGGCCGACTATGTCTGCCGTTATGATGGAGTTCACTACCCCACCTTCATATGGGAGCTCGAAGGTGAATGTTTCAGGCATCGTAACCGATGGGGAGATCATTGCTGCATCTTCTTGTGGCACCGTTGAGCATCTGAAGACCCGGCCGGATGAGGAGGCTGGGTGGCCCGAACCAACTGAGGCAAAGTTTGTCTGGAAATCAAATAAGGATGGGAAGGACATGGTGGCTGCCATTGAGGGGCCTCTGGGTGACAGGATCGACCGCGTGGATGTCATGGCAGAAGTTCCGGCGTTCATCAAGAAGATTGCTTCCAGCGCTGCTGGAACAAAACCTTATATCTACCAGGCTAGTCCCCACCCCCCAACTGTACAAGTACTCCTGTTCGTGTACAAGGCTCTGACAATCATAAATAGTATTCTAAGCAAATGACCCTGAGGGTTAAAATCGATGATCAGGTCATCGAGGAGGAAGGAAAGTTCTTTGGCGAAGCAACCTTTATTTGCGAATAAATTTATCCAGCCCTTAATTCATTCCCGAGTAGTTGTCCACCACTACCTATTATTTTTTCTCCATCCCCCCCCAAAAAACCTAATATAAGCGGGGGATAGACAATACCGCAAAACTTTAATTTTGTCTTTTTTGGGGTACATTAGTTTGGTTTTCTCTATTTTATTCTACCGAAGCTTTCTTGCATATTTCGGGAGGATTTGTGTTTGCTATGATCCCATGAGGGTATGATGTGGTACAGGTATGTTACCGTAATACGAGTATTTGGTAACTTAGAAAGTAATTCAATACAACAGATGTACAACGCGATGATGGTATGATTGCTTGTACTGGTGGCACCTGTATAGCACGTGGTGGACTGTGCGCTCCGGTACTGGGATGCATTGGCGTTGGAGTTTGCAGATAGCACAAATAGATAAAGGGGGAGGTTTGTGAAAATATCATGATATTACCACAAACGTACAGGTGGCGATGAGCCCCAGTTGATACTGCACAGTTCCCAGGCTCCAGAGAAATCCCCATGAAACATCCGCATAACCTTAAAACGACGATCAGCAAAACCCGGCCCCCAATGCCAGGGGAAATGTTTCAGCTACTGCATTGATAAAACGTTTATCTAGGCGCATATCCAAAGAGCGCGGAATAGCGGTAATCAAGGCAACCGCATGGACAAGAAACACTCGCCGACCAGTAGAACTATCACAGCTACCAATCTCAGGTACTAGTAACACCCTAACCGCGGGGCCGCTTCCCCACCACGTGACGCTGCTCGAACACCAAAACTTGGTTGGTTGCCGTGTAAACCCCAGCTTCCCGCCGCGTCTTCCCACACTTATGAACTCCCACCCACCCTTTCTTCTACCCTTCCCTCTCTCCCACCTCTCCCACCTCTTCCCCTCTCCCCTAACTCGTCTCCCCTCATTCTCCCCTACCTCGCACCTACTACTACGATCCCTTTAATCAATCAAAAAGAGCCAAGAGAATAACTCAGAATGCCTGCTACGCGCAATATCGGCCGCGCCCCTCCTCCTCTCACCGGGAGAGGAAGATATTCTAGCGGGGGAAAGAGCATTGGTGGGAAGTCTGGAGCTGGCCTTGGGAAGTCTGGGGCTGGTCTTGGGAAGTCTGGGGCTGGCCTTGGGAAGGGGGTCGGGCCCGGTCGTATGAGACGCCAGAGGAAAATCCACCGAGATTCAGTTCACGGTATTAGTGAGTTTTGCTTCCTTTTCTTTGTGAAGTTGCGCAATAAGCTAATTATTTTTCCTTCAATATAGCTAAGGGCGATCTTCGGTTTGTTTTCTTTCATTCCTATTCGGCCGCACTGATGGCATCCTGTGTTTCAGCATACTAATAGTTGGGTAGTCGTCTCGCCAGACGTGGCGGAGTCAAACGCATCTCGTCGGCCATCTACAACGAGATGCGCGGCGCTATGACCGATCGCCTCAAAGAGGTTTGCGGGTCCTAGAGTTTTGGGGGGGGTTAGCAGTGGCAATGGGTAGCGACTAATTTAGTTTTCGCTAGATCCTTCATTCGTGCACCATTTATCTCGAACACGCCAATCGCAAGACTATTACCGTCACCGATGTGAGTGGAAATCTTTATTTTAGTTAGATTCTGAGAATAGTACTAACCTGTTTGATCGCATAGGTTATCCATTCCCTTAAGAGAGTTTGTTGACCTTTCCTTTGCGCTATATACAACTAGAATTTTCACTAACAAGGTTTACCTTACAGCTCGGAAACCCGATTTACGGTGAAGCCCTCTCCCTCTTTTACCTCCAGATATGACTGAAAAATAATCGGAAAACTCTTTTCTTGCCTTATAGTCTTATTGTCATACCCGAATCCAATTGTACGACTCTACTAACTCTTTTCTTCGACGAGATAGGTTTTGACAAAGATTGGGAATCCAAGTCTAGAAGGACGCACAAAAAGTAGCGACCTTGGTAGGATGATATACACGTCTCTTTCCAATTCTTTTGCTGGCATGCAATATCCGGTGTTCTTCATTTCCATCATCAAAAACACATAGCCCATCTCTAGCTGTCTTACTCAAACAAGCAATTCTCAACTTCCATTACATATGTGTTCCGTTCCAGCTGTACCGTCACGAGCGGACCGGCGCGCTGTGTTACATGAACATTTTATCTTTTATTGCCGGCCTAAATATCCCTTGATGGATTGGCTTATATAGCTGGTGCTGTAATGTTTCAAGACTACTACGGAGAGTACCGTTGGTATTCCGGGAAGCGGCTGCTTAGGAGAAAATTAGCGTGGCGTTCATCTCGGCTGATAATCTAAGCTTGAATTAAGTCGGCGATTGAAAAGCAAAAATAACTCTCCAGTGATGTCCGGAAATACCTCAAATTGTGAGCCCAATCAGGGGGGGATAGATTTTTCTGATCATGTCCTATGAGAAGATTGGCATTTTACAAGACATTGTTATTTCCCAACCTCCACCAACCAGGTGACTGGAAGGCTCATTTACCATAGTTACAAATTGTAGAATCAAACAGGGTTTCTGAATCAAACTAGTGAGAAGAGAGGCTAGGTAAATACAAATAACTGATAATTAGGGGTCAGGTGGAAGGGGTGAGTGAGTCATAGTTTTATTTTAGAAATGTTATTGTTATTATTTTGGTAAATGACTCAAAGGTGTGAGTCATATGTGACATGTGATGTTAGAACTATATTTTGAGTCATAGAATATGATATATGACTCACACATACAGATGATAGCTATAATTAAACATAAAATCATATTACAAATAGTAACTAAGCAAGACTGAGGTTTCACATGACACACACTAGTAATATTATAGGTATATTATTACATTGATTTAATTTGATATCTTCTATTGGTAATGCAGTTGTTTGATTTTGATTGATTGATTGTAAGTAAGCTCTGTATTAGCCCGCCCCGAATTCTGCCTCATGAGCTATAATGTTATGATTGTTTCCAAATATTAAGAGATCAGTATGTTGAGAGACAATTGAGAATTTTACACATGATCTAAATATGGATCCTGTTCCAATTAATAATAGGATGAATATTTGCATAAATTGGCAATTAGTATGTTGATCTAGAATGGAGAATTTCACACATAATTTAATTATAGATGATGTTATGATAAGAGATGTACCCCAGTCAGGTCATATCACAGGGTCAGGATTGGGGGTGGATCTGGGGTCAATAATGGGTCTTTAAATCAAGTATTCAGATTTTCTTATATCATAACTATCTAACTTTATTAGCAACAAGAATGAGTTTATATCCTTACTCATTCTGGCTGATTCTCCCTATCCTAAATGTACCAAATTATCTTTCTATTCATCCTGAAACTCTATTTCGACCAGCCTGCTAGTGGTTGATTTCATTTTATTCACACTTGATACTACTTCCAATAACCTACCCAGTTTGCCTAGTTCGAAAGGCTTATACTACTGTAGTCAATTTTCTATTTGAAATATTTCAAACTTCTATCAATCTGTGATCTATCAGTTACAAAGCCTATAGTTTTACCTATAACTTGCATGAACCACTATTTATTTTATAAAGTAACATGTTTTGCTCTAAGAGAGATTTTATGCTTATATTTGCTTTTCAGAGTCCAAAGTGGAATCACAAGATACAAACTGGGTTGGAAGAAAAGCCAGGATGCATAGTACGAATCAGGATGCCACCTTATTAGTTTTGCTAATCAAGTTCTCTTCCACAATATACTTTGAGTTTTTACTCCATAATATATCTACAGATCTCCAATATACCAGATCGGGATATTGGTACAATTGAGTTAGCACACAATTAGAAGGATACTATTGGTCTCATAGATGGCAGAAACTAGTATAAAAGTCACATTTACAAAAGTTGAATAATAGTTGCGTGAATCAAGAAGAAGCATCATTACCTGTTCAACTCACACTAATAGGGTAGGATTGTTACAAATTATGTGAACTTGAATAAGGTAATTGAGTTATATAATAATTTAAGTTTTATAGCACCAAGTATGACTAGGTATAAACTTGGTTGCTGCTTAATCAAAATAACTGGAATCCTGTTTGTCATGCCAGTGAAATGGCATTCTGACTTTTATAGTGCTGTTGTTGCATAATACACAATATTACAATATTGTGTTGTCTTGATTATAGCTTAACCTATATCCTTTCTTTTCCTCTTTTCTTTTTATTAAAATAATTAGAATCATGATAGTTTTTATTTGAATAGTATAGAAGGTTTATTTCTATTAGCTGATAAGGTGCAACTGGTACAGATATCATACACTAGGTTACTCATAGGTTTTCCTTTAAGACTAGTTTGGTTTCAGGATATGAGCTTTGAGCTTATAGAGTTGTGTCTCATGAGTTATCATTTGATATCTAGTTTGTTTTATATTTGTTTTTGTCATACAAGCTTATGCCTCTCTCTGGGTATGTTTCAGAAGCCTGAGTTGATTCTTCCTGTCATTGAAGTTTTATTTCAAGGAATTGTTGTATTTCTTTATTGTTTTATGTATTGTTTTATGGTATCGATTTGATACTATAGTTGTTTTGAGATACTAGCTCTTCTTGTAGAAGTAAGACTTTGGAAAAGATTAGCCAGTATATTTAAAGCCTGAGTTTGGAGCCTTTACACTTAGAAAGTGCAGACTTTGACAAACCAAGTTTTCAATATATTTGATTGGATAGTTACCTCTTCTGGTTGCTATAATAGTAACAAGCCGCCACACACTTTAAGACCTTTGTATTATAGTAAAAGATGTTATATAACAACTTTTAAAAGCCTCTACTTAATTAATCTGCCTGAGTCAATCTTTGACTAGGATTTCATATACACAACCCTGGACAGTTTCTTAGATGTTTCAGAATACCAAAACCAATAAGGATATTTTACAAGAGGTATGAGTTTTAGCAAAAATGACTTTCTTTTATAAGAACATAACAATATGTCAGACAGAGTCTAATATCAAAAGAGCTTGAATTAGTGAAATAAAAGGATAAGAAACAGTTTAACAAGAGGAGAATTGAAAAAAAAATGAATCTACTTGTTTTGAAATACAATACGATACATGTTTCACTTAGACTAATTGCTTTCGTGCACACTAGAAAAGTGAGATTTAGAAATAAAATTCTTGATTCACCTAATTTGTAACCCTATATCATATGGTTCGTGCGGATCAAGACCTGCACGAGGCTGCAAAAAACGTGTTACGTGGCTAAGCAACTTTGAATGTTAGGGCGTCGCTATATAGGTCCAAAAATATGGAAAAAAAGTTCACATTTTAAGGGCTAGAACAAGGTTCAAATATGTGAACATGTTATATATAATATTATAGCAAATTACAATATATTATATAGCTTAAAATAATATACAATTCTAACTCAAAAGATAATATTACCTTTGGTGGTAGGTTTAATGTTCTCAAAACATATAGGCTGTAGGTTTCGTAATAGATTTTGCATACAGTTGCACAAAAGCCTGGCATAAAAACACAGTTACTAATCCAAATTGTGCCCTATCTTGGCAGTCAATTGTGGCTGTGTGTAACACATTTTCCTCTTTCCCACCAAAAATGCCTAAATTCAAACGATTATACCTCATCATACAGCTGCTCCAGAAACTTAAAAAAACCTCTACATTGTTGAGAGAGATAAAGAGAATAATGTAGAGGTTTTTTTGAGTCGCCTGGGTGACTTGTTCCGGTGGTATAATCGTTTGAAAATAGCTAGATTCCTAGTGCAGGTCTTGATCCGCACGAACCATACTTGGATTTATAATTCTTTATAATAATATATTATTATAATATTATAATTTGTTGACTGATAAATTGCTTATACTTTGAGTCATATTATAATATTCATCAGACTGATAAAGTGAGTCATAGTATAAGTCATGGTATAAGTCATAATAAGAGTTATTACACAAAATATCATATCACACTCAGTTTATGATTTGATATTGGAGTTTTCTACCAGCACTCTTAATGCAAATCTATTAGACTTCTCTGATAGGTATTATGCTACACAGCTTTCAAAAATATACTCATTTTATAGTTTGTAATTTGTGGCCGGTGAGTATTATATCACGGGGAATTTGGGCTGTTGTAATTGGCTGGCACTAGCCTCGTATAAGCTGGCCCGTGAGAAATGTGGACGAGGGCCGAATTCTTCCCTCACTGGCCCGCAATTAAAACATCCTGGGTCGGTCTTAGCCAGTCTCGTGAGCTTTTACGGCGCCCTATCCTTTTCTCCCATTTTAAGACAGTAAATTGATAGTTTCTCCTCGGGCAGGGACTACGGGCACTGAATGTATTTGGACTTTTTCTACTATGATACCAGGAACTATATCATTTTGTATTCTCTGTTTCGGTGTTTTCAGAAAAATTATCTTTGGGATTCTTGGGTTGGTATCATAATATCATATTAACTTAGTTGACGGTTAAGTTACTGCTTCCGGGCGTTTGGTTTTAGCCCAGATATAATACGAGCTCCACCGCAACAATTCCACTACCGTGCGGGGCTGCGAAGTTCAGTAGCCAAAGGACTGACAATGAGTATCGCATTTTCAAGACCGCATTCGACTTACTCATTTGTGCTTTTTCGGCCCTATGTGCTCGGAGGTCAGAAGAACAAAACTGGGAAAAAGGCATTGTTTTTTTTTTTCCATTCTTTTATGAATTCGCTGGACTGGGGTATCGTAGTACGATAGGTTCCCCTCCAATGATCTCACATTCCCGATAGCCAACGATAAGATCCGGCAAGAACACGTGATAAGATCGATTTTACACCCTGTCATGTTACCCGGATGTGACTACCTGCAAGGCACTGCGGGAAACAAAAAAACCGAAAATCTCCCAAACCTTACCGTTAAACATCGTAATGGCTTCAGTGTACAAATCCGTGTCGAAAACCGGCACAAAATCCGCCCCAGCCGATGAACCGGATAAGAAGAATAAACAAAGGGTTCTAGTCTTGACATCCCGCGGCGTCACATACCGGTTTGTCTCTCTTTCAACCTCCCCTCCCCAACACCGCTCGCAATGATTCTGTTCACGACTAATGAAAGTGCGATTCAGTCACCGGCACCTGCTCAATGACCTGGTAGCCATGCTCCCACACAGTCGCAAGGATGCAAAGCTGGATACCAAATCAAAACTCTACTACCTGAACGAGATTGCAGACCTCCACAACTGCAATAATATACTCTTCTTCGAAGCGCGAAAACGTCAAGATCTCTACGTATGGCTGAGCAAAGCACCTAACGGACCATGTGTCAAGATGCATCTTCAGAACTGTTTGCTCCCCCTCCCCTATCTACCACCCCTGGCCCCCGCTCCTCGGGATAAGTAAACTAATTGTGGGATGGAAACAAAGTGCATACAATGGAAGAACTCCACTTCACCGGGAACGCTCTCAAAGGCTCCCGCCCGCTCCTCAGTTTCGACGCGACCTTCGACGCAACCCCCGCAATGCGATTGATAAAGGAGATGCTTCACCACACCTTTGGGATCCCCAAGGGCGCACGGAAGAGCAAGCCATTCACAGATCATGTGATAAGCTTCACCATCGCCGACGGGAAGATCTGGTTCAGGAACTACCAGGTTTCTGAGGCGGAAGTAGCCAAGGACACCGATCCCGATGCTCCAAAGAGTAAGGCTGTTGAGACGGAGCTCTCATTGGTGGAGATTGGCCCAAGATTCGTTATGACGCCGATCGTGATCCTCGAAGGCTCGTTCGGCGGGCCGGTCATCTACGAGAACAAGGAGTTTGTGTCGCCCAATGCTATTAGGGCGGATATCAGGAGTCGGAAGGCACAGAAGTATCATGCTAGGACGCAGGAGAAGACCAAGCGGGAGGTTAAAATGAAAGCGTTGGGGATTGAGGAGGGTAGAGAAAAGGGGGAGCTTGATGACGATGTATTATTTGCTTAGGTCAGGGGAAGCTAATTGATGTATTATAGCTAATTTAGCAGATGTCGTGATGAAGGCCGGTCTCTTTTTTGAAAGGATGTGACTGTTGGCCCGCAATGCACCATCTCCGCCGAATATTTGCCCTCGTAGTCGTCTACTTTTATGCTCTCCTACCCGTCTCCCCCGTGCTGCTCTCTCATCCACCTATAACCTCCCCCTCTCTCCTCCTCTCAACAAAACACCACTTCCCAAACACCCCCGCAACATCTGTGCTTCTATCACCACCGACTAAAACGGGTACCTCAGCTCCCCACCACTGCTCCCCATCCCCATCCCCATCCCCACCCCCATCACCCTCTCCGCCACCCCCATCCTCCCCACCCTCCTCCTCGACAACCCCCTCCCCAAAAACCCATCCACACTCCGCAACCTCCACCACCGTCGCAATCGCCCTCCCAATCCCTCCAGCCCACCACTCCGCAGCCCCCGCCGTCCAGTGCGCCCGGACAAGCCCCCACACCGCCAAAACCCCAATCTCCTCCCGGCCCTTGTCCTGCAAGCTCGCGACCGTCGCGCGGAACAGCGACGGTGTCGGCGCGAACGCGACAAGAATGTTGCGCGCAGCAGAGATGGTCCGGAGTGTTCGGGGGAGGCGTAGGAATGGCGTCGTCCCCGTTGCTGCTGCTGCTGCTTCCGAGGGAAGGCAGAGTATTAGGGATATGCGGGAGTGCGGGTAGGTTGTCAGCAGGTGGGTTATGAAGGCTGTGGGTGAGGGGTGGGTTTTTGCGTGGCGGGGGGTGGCGGTGGTGGTGGTGGTGGGGTTGGGTGACATTTTTGTACTGTGGTTGGGGGGGGGGGGGGATTGTTTGGCTGTTATAAGCGCCCGCGTGAATCGCGAGGGGTGTTTGTGTAGGGGTGGGAATCGTTATTCTGTTGCTTGGCCTGGGCAAGAAGTATCCGGAAGTGCGAGTCGTGAGTTTGAGATTCTGGTAGATTTTTTTGCTATATGCTCTGCGGATCTGGGCTTTCGGATATTCCTCGTATGGGATAAGTGGTGGAGGTTGAAGGTCGGGCATTAAAAAAAACTGAAGCAATTCATCTTGTAATACCGGCAGCATAAATTGTGTCCACCCCTTGCCGCTTCCTGTCCTAAAGATGCGAGAATGGAGTAATAGCCCTTTTCAGGTGCCATTGACTTTGTATTTACCCTTGCCAGTGCTCTATTAGTGCTGCTCGGCCACGATTTAGTTTCTACATCTGCCGGAGCGAAGTATACGCCCTTAATTGGCATGATAGCGCAGCTGTGTCCGGAAGGAAAGAGATGGTACCTCTGCACGGTAACTGCAGCCACAATGGTCAACAATTTTGCTTTTGGAGGAAGGGAGAAAGATGAAACTGGATTGAGATAACGAGTTGTATTGAAATTACGCTGGCATTTTGAATAGCCTCTATCTGTATTCGATACAGCCTGAACTCTCTGTAGCATATTATCAATTCATTAGAGAGCTTTTTAGGAATTAAGTCTCACTCTTCCTTTTTTTTTTTCTAAAATAATTTAGTGGTATCATATTATGGGACAAGCTTTTTAACTTAGAGGGTTATCTAGTAGAAGGAGTTTCTTAGTCTGCATAATTTAGTTAAGAATTAAGGTATTATATTAGACAGGTAATACATCTTAGTGCGTGCATAGCTTTGCTCTAATTTCTTGTGATATTATAGACATATATACTATCATAGTATGATATATTTGACTTAAATATAAGCTTTAGGCTATTTTCCTTTTATCAGTTTACCTAGCTTGATTCATATTTTCAAACCAGTAAAACCTGGATTATAAGTTACAACAGCTTTTTATATAAAAAAGAACTCTATTTTCTAAACTTGTTCATATTCTTCTTTTTGTTTAATGCTATCATCCTCTTTTCCTCTTTTCTCTTTCTTTTCAAATTCCTTTTATCTTTATATAAAGCCCCTTGAAATTAACTTTTAATATAGTTTTTCTTGATTGCAAGTTTTTTCAAAATTAACATATTATATTTCTTGAATTTCTATCATAATATCAAATAAGACCAACTTTCTATAATAGCCTCTTTCATAGCTATTTATTGTATGCAATATTTTATATCATGATTAATCTTAAAGGCATAGCAAGCATCTCCATTTCAGTTCTCATCCCTGTTTCCATCTTTTAAATAATTACACCAAAAATTCCAATTCTCTTAGAAGTTTCTCATATCTGATATCAGTATCTCTCTACAAGGGGATATATTTCTCACTTTCTATATTAATACTCTTTTAGCAGACAAAGTTGGGCAATCACTGGTGATGGAAGATCAGAAGGTGATGTATTCTGGTGTAGGTGGGATAATTTATGATTATTTTCTGGATATGAGCATGCATTCAAACAACAAATTGCAATTTCTGACGGGATTTTCACTTATTTTGCGTTACGTTTTCCCATTACATATTACCGTTAGTTATAAGGCTTTCCCTACTTAGTATTTTCGCTATCGTGGGGGTCATTAAAAATCAGAAAACGCAGCCCTCTTCTCGCTGGCAGCTGCTGGGATTGGAAGAAGCATTTTTCCGGTCTTTACTAACCCCTACTGTGCTGTCGGGAGTCTTCCGGGGGGGCAGAGTTCTTTTGTGAGTATTGGCAGGGGAGTTTATTAGGATCACGATGGCGCTTGAGGCAAGACGAAAGAAAGAAGTGATTAGGCATATCCACTCCGCTGGATAATACCAGCCCTCCTTCGAAACCTTTTCCTAAGGGCCTCAAAGCCATTTTTTATACAATGAGTTTGGCAGCACAGGTCACAATCGCTGACGAAGAAACAATAATGCTTCCGTACTAGGTTTTGCGCATGATACTGGGGGCCCTGCGACACCCCTAACCGTGCTCTACTCGGGCACCTCCACTAGGGACTGAAAAGGCAACGGAAGATTGCTAACACCTGTGACCTCTGGCTTCGTTCAAGGCCTTGTCTTCCGACTTTCTTTGTGGGCGCTACAATTCAAATGAAGCCCCCCCCTGGTGAGTGGTCATGCAACATCACTCGGTTTCTTGGAATATGCTACTTATTCCTTCGCCGGTATGTCAATTAGAACTGCTGCTGGGCGGTGGTGAGCATATCGAATCGGAGCAAAAAAGACATAAACAATTACTCCTAACCCTTCATCTGATACAGCTTGAGCAGAACCATACTCTGCGGGTGCTGTAATCCTGTTCTGAAATCATTGCTTTCCCCCCAAAGCCATTCCCGATAGTGTAACGAACGCCTTTTCTGTAGGTGAGAACTTGTCTTTTCATGAGCTCTCCCAGTCAAGCACTTTTCCCGTGCGTTTATTAATCTCGGCCTCGGTCTTGATCGTGCCGTAGAAACTTGAATGACTGAATAGTGAGCTAACTTGTGTCGTTGGGCCTTCCTTTCTCAGTAAAGTTTGCTAGATCGGGGGGGTTTTTCCAGAAGGGGCTGCGTTCTTGCCGTGTTCTTGGCTCACTTTCCGGAGAAGGGAATTTCTAACCGCACAGCACACTATTTCAATTATTCAAATTTCTACCATAGTGGGGTTCATAATATGACTCATCTGCCCGGCCGAGGCGATGGGTGCGGGCTAGAGTCAGTCCGTGGCTCCCTTGGGAGGCCTTCATTCAGCCATTCTATCCGCAGGAAGGTCGAACTTTGGGCCGGAGGAGGGGCCGCTGCACTAGCAGCTCGCCCAGTCAGCTCAGCTGCGAGTACTACAGTAGGCTGGTTAGTACCTAGACAAAATGCTACCGAGGCTAGTTAAAGCCATAGAGTGACAACATGGGCAGCCTTGAGGTGATAATCTCCGGGTTGTAAAACGGAACATGACGAAGGGTCGAAGTCCGGGGTCGCTGGTATTTCTTGTTGAGTCAATGGCTTTGATTATTGGACGAACCTCACTGATTTCGATAGACTCCGTGTGTGGGGCGATGCCAAGCCAGGGCAAGCAATAATGATATCGTAGCGTGAACAATGTGAAGACATCATACACTACTCGTATAACGACATTCCCAGAGGATACCACGGTCACTACTCGAGCAACGGCTATACGAGTTCGCACCCCAATTTTCAGCCCGTTTCACAATAGGCAACAAGTAGGACAGGAATAGTACTGGGGGCTCTATGTCCTTCGCGAAATTCCATACCAAACACCAGTCATCCTGAGAAAGTTGCTCTTGGAGGGAAAAAATCTCGGGTAATGTCATGAGGGGTACAGTACTCGAAAACAAATAACTGCAATATAATGCCTACCAAGATCGGTCACACCGATCACATTCCATCACATTTACTTCGCCTGTGCTCCGCCAAGCCTGCACGGACAATACTTTTCATTGTCATGATAAGAAACACTCAATCGCACTGAACCGTGGCACCCTTACGGACTGATTCCGAAACGTTCTCGATGATGCCGGTACTCGAGTACGGTACCGTGCTAGCAGCATGCCAGTATTCGATGGAACGCAGTGCCAGTGTCGGTAATCTGGTTGCGCGCACCATTCAGATAAGCGGCGGAAAACACGGCACCAAGCCAGGGCAGGCTTCCGGAGATAGCGGATCATGCTCGCGGACAAGTACAGTTCTCTACCTTCCCAAATCTACTTCCATCATTCCGCATCCCAGGTTTCTCTACCGGCAGCATGAATATGACATGACCATTGTTTGCTCCATTGATGTCTTAAAGTTTGGCTCAAGGTCGCACAAGGGAATGCCAGTCCCGATACGGTCAATCCAATACTGTAGATTTATGCTGGCTACACGGAACGTTGCATCTCCGATCAGACCCTGTCAGTTTTTTCGGAGCTGCTGCATGCATCTATTCTAATCTCGTTTCACACACCTAACTTACAGTGCTGTTCCCACAGATGCCCCTTGTACCAGTGCCCTACAGTGAGCACGATACAGTGTTTTTCGCCGGGGGAGGGCAGCAAGATGGGAGAGAAGGAGAAGTCAAGAAACAAAGCCAGGCTATGAGAATCTTATGCCATGAAGAGATCCATCAGGTATGATAGAGAAAGTGTCTGAACCTTTGAAGGAAAAGCTTCTCCCAAGACACGATTAGACTACTACGAGTACTTGTACTCCTGTGGGACCAGTGTTACCCTGACCATGTGGGGCGGTTGTTTCGGCACCCGAATTCCCACGGCTTGTGATATTTCCGGTCGGTTGGGGCTACTCCCTTTGCGGCGAAACCCTCAATGCTCTTGGCTCCTCATTCTTCGAAAATCCCCCGAAGATCATTCTCTGATGCGCTATTCCGCTCTTTCCTACACCCACTCACACCCCCACCTTCCATCCTATCTTTCGAGCCTACAGCACTGACTACCCCTCCACTCGTTTGTTTCCCCCTACTCTCTCCCTGCCCCGGTCTTTTTTTGCCAAAGTTTCCCCGCCCTGGGACCAGATACAACCTGGGCGACCGCACCGACGGGAAACTGCCGAACCTTGGGCATCAGCAAACGGTAACTCACTTCAAGGCGGAAAAGGGAAGGCCAGTCTTCCGGCACCAAGTTCTCGCACAGACGACAGGGCCTGGTCCCTGTGTTGTTGAAAGGGAAAATACTGAAAGGGGGAAAGGAATAAGCTTCCAGGAATCTTTGGAGGTCGTGGGGCATAAAATTAGTACAGATTAGGCATTAAATATTTCGTTACGATCGAAAAGACAGCTAAAGTTCAACATCAACCATACCCAATTGACCCTATTAGCGGAACCCTATGGCCTCTCAAGATCAGGCTAACAACGAGTTAAATAATGGGGGCCAGGAAAAGGATGTCGTACCAACCATTGTTTCCTTCCGCGAGGGGACAGAAACCCTTCCCACCTTCCTCCTCCCTGAAGGTCACTCTTCAGACGATCCATCGGAGGTGAATCGACAGTTTGACATCCCCTCCGCTGACTTTCAAGAGTCGTCTCTGCAACACCGGAGGCTGAGTCTATTCGATTACACTCCCTTTTCCCTGCCTCCATCCAGAGTACGTTTCCCCCACACGCACCCACACTTACAAACCCCCCTTCTCCTACCCCTGCATAGCTTCCTGGGGACTGGGAGCACGTTTCGTTGCTTCTGCAGGGCCAAGCACGGTTCGGGGGTTTGCTCAACAAATATTAATCTGTCATGGGTTCAGAACTGACAAGCCATTTTGGAAATTTGCTGTTATAGGTGCCAACCATTGAAAGTACCCTTCCTCCCGCCTCTTCTTCTCCTAATCCGACTTCCTCCCCTTCCCTTCAAACACCTCATTCAGACTCAGAAACCTCGACCAGTGTGTCACGAAAACCAATGCATTCACCACCGCTTACTCCTGCTTCTACTCATGATCGGGGCCAATTTAAGCATACACGTTCGGAGGAACTTCGGGTACCTGGAAGTCAAGCTTTGAAATTAGCCACGGGAGACCCGGCAACTATGACCCCGCAAACATCTCCACCTCGGCCCGGATCTACAGCAACTGCATTGCCGAGACCAGATGCGGAGGGTAATAGCTCAAGACCACACTCTTCAAGTTCATCTCGACAAAATGCAACCTTCACCATTGGGCCCCCTGAAGGCTCCGAGTCATCCTCGCGGGACCACAGCCCTTTGGGTACGCCTACAGAAGCTGGAGCTCGCACGCCTACCTTCCAACCGCCCCCGAGGCCTTTCACTCCGGCCGGTGAATTTGATGACCCTTATGCTCGAAGTAAACGACCCCCTCAGTCGAAGAAGTTGGAGGATATTGAACCTCGATTTAAGTTTGGAAAGGCAGGCCGACATCATGGCTCAAGCTCGAGTCTCTCCTCGGTCCCCGGAGAAGTTCGATCAGATAAAAAGCATCACCCTCATTTCTCGCTTCACTCGCTTGGAAAACATCATGACGGCAGTTCTTCCACTCTTAATTTGGGAAGCAAAAAGGGTTCGATGTCCGACCTGAAGAGGTTCTTCAGATCATCTCAGAAACGATCTCAGTCACCCAGCGCTAGCTCCATCCGAAGCTCCAAATCTTCTGTTAGCCAGGTCTCGTTAGCGGCACCTTTTGCCGATGACAACGGCCTTCAGAAAAAGTATGGGCGTTTTGGAAAAGTGTTAGGTTCAGGGGCCGGTGGCTCTGTGCGTTTGATGAAGAGATCCAGTGATGGCGTTACATTTGCTGTGAAAGAATTTAGAGCTCGGCATTCATATGAGTCCGAGCGGGAATATGCAAAGAAGGTGACGGCCGAGTTTTGCATTGGTTCTACTTTACATCATGGCAACATTGTGGAGACGCTGGACATTGTCCAAGAGCGAGGGAAATGGTACGAAGTTATGGAATATTGTCCATACGACCTCTTTGCGACAGTAATGACAGCCAAGATGTCTAGGGAGGAGGTAGCGTGTTGCTTCATGCAGATTTTGAGCGGGCTTACCTATCTCCATAGAATGGGGCTCGCTCACAGGGACATGAAGCTGGACAATGTGGTGGTGAACGAGCACGGCATTCTAAAGATCATCGATTTCGGGAGTGCCAGCGTTTTTAGATATCCCTTTGAGAATGGTATCGTCGAAGCTCATGGTAACGTCTCTCGCGGATCTTTGAATTGCTTTTTCTAATCGACTTTTAGGAATTGTCGGGTCGGACCCGTATCTTGCGCCAGAGGTATGCAATGACCTAAAATATGATCCTCAGCCTGCAGATGTCTGGTCTCTCGCTATTATTTACTGCTGCATGACTCTCCGGAGATTTCCTTGGAAGGCTCCCCGGCAGTCGGATAACTCATTCAAACTATTCTCTATGCCCCAAGACACTCCTAGTGGTCTCAGCACTCCGGCTCCATTACCGACCTCTCGAAATCATCAGAATAACCGCCCTTCTGCCGCTGTTGATCAAGCTGCCTCCAAAGAATCCCCACAAGGTTCAGAAGGAACGCTATCAAACCCAGCTCCTTCCACCGTCCAGGGATCTGGCCAGCAGATTAAGGGTTCACACCGTTTACTAAGGCTGTTGCCACGGGAATCTCGTCACATCATCAGTCGTATGCTCGGCTTAGATCCCAAAAAGCGGGCCACACTGGAGGAGATCTGGAGCGATGGATGGATTCAAAGCATATCGTATTGCCAGCAGGAAGAAGGTGGGGAAATCGTTAAGGGAGCGGGGCATACCCATGTACTGGAGGGGCAGTCCGGTGGGAGCAATCTTAGCACAAGGAAAAGTACAAAATGAGCAGTCGGTATGGGGGAAAGGATAATAGCATGGACACCGGGCCGAGATGTTAAGCCATGGATGTATTAGTGCTTGATACGACACTAAACAAAAGAGGAGCTATGACTTCTCCCTTTGACTTGTAAATCATTTGTCTTTTCGCCGCCTCCTCTCTCCCGCTTTCCGCCAGCTTCCTTTTGGCAAAGACTGGGATCTTTCTTTCGTGCGGACCAAACCCAAATACATTTCCTTTCGCTTGGTACTAGTGGTTCCCATCAAGCATTGTGTGTTTTTTTCTTTCTTTTTTTCTCATTCATCCCCTTCGCGAGCATTAATGTTTCTCACTTCATTTATTTACTCTTGTATTTGATAGGTAGCGTGGGCGATTAGAACATTTTTTCATGGTTTTCCACGCATTGGTTTTACTTACCAATCTCTTTTATTAACTTCCTTGGGCAGTTGTATTTAATTTAGATCTTCATACGCGTTTGACATTGGCTTCGCTATCTTCTAGTGTGATAGTGAGGGTGGATGATTTTTCATGATGGCTCTGCAGGGAAAAGGGTTTTCTCCTCAACCTCGGCGTTGGGAGAGCCCCATGCCCAAGCTAGCACTCGGTTCTTTTTGATTTTTTTCTTGTATCATAATGAATACCGCAGAATGGCGGTGGAGAGTGGCGGTATCCTAGGTTCCAGAGGGTTCTTCCTCTGTTCGGGGTTAGGACTCTATCAATGCAAACTTTTATTAGGTGAACCTTTTTTTCCGCAACCGACTAGTGCTATAGACTACTTAAGGACCTCGTCACTTCGCCCCTCCATCTCTTCCTCTCCCTTCATCCCACCACCCCCACCACAACAAATCACAACCTCCTCCTACTTTTCACTCTCTTTATCCTTGCCCCCTAGTGTTTTGTTTCGCTCTTCTGAGGAGATTTTTATTGCAGCTTCTTTCAACATGATTCTTCCAAGAGTCGCCCGTGCGGTAAGTTTCGTTTAGTGCGCAATTTTTTTTCTTTCTTTTTTTCCCCACAGCAGTGATGGATTGAAACTGACATTATTGCTTGTCTCATGTAGATCCCCCGAACAACCGCTGCATTGAGGCCTACACTTCTGCGGAATGCCGCCAGACCACCCTTATCCGCCTTTGCGAGGTTTAATTCCTCAACTCCGGAGAATATAGAGACGAAGGTTAAGGGACCGGTTATCGGTATAGATTTAGGTATGTTTGCATCCGCAATTCCACTCCAATATACCTAAGGGTTGAGAAATTGTTTGCTAATAACGCCCCTAATACTAGGCACAACAAATTCGGCTGTGTCCGTGATGGAGGGGAAAATTCCCAGGGTAATTGAGAACGCTGAAGGCATGTTCCCGTCACTCGGAAAATTTTTCGTTGCATAGTGAGGTAACGGAATTATATTCTAGGTGCACGAACAACTCCGTCAACCGTTGCCTTCACCGCGGATGGTGAACGATTGGTCGGCATTGCTGCCAAACGTCAGGCCGTGGTTAATCCTGAAAACACCCTCTTTGCCACCAAGCGATTGATCGGAAGAAAGTTCACCGACCCCGAGGTTCAAAAGGATATATCTCAAGTTCCATTCAAGATTGTCCAGCACACCAATGGTGATGCCTGGGTTGAGGCCCGTGGCCAGAAGTACTCTCCTTCCCAGGTTGGAGGCTTCGTTTTGCAGAAAATGAAGGAGACTGCCGAGTCATACCTTAACAAGTCCGTCAGACATGCTGTTGTCACTGTCCCTGCTTACTTCAATGACTCCCAACGTCATGCTACTAAGGACGCTGGCCAGATTGCTGGTTTGGAAGTCCTTCGTGTTGTCAACGAGCCTACCGCCGCCGCTCTGGCCTATGGTCTTGGCAAGGAACAGGACCGTGTCGTCGCTGTCTTCGATCTCGGTGGTGGCACCTTCGACGTCTCCATCATGGAGATCCAAGGGGGAGTCTTCGAAGTCAGGTCCACCAACGGCGATACCCATCTTGGCGGCGAGGACTTCGATATTGCGCTTGTCCGTCACTTGGTCACGAATTTCAAAAGAGAGACCGGTATCGATCTCTCTGGTGATCGTATGGCTATTCAGAGGATTCGTGAGGCCGCCGAGAAGGCTAAGATGGAGCTTTCTTCCACCCTTCAGACGGATATCAACCTTCCTTTTATTACTGCCGATGCCTCTGGGCCTAAGCATATCAATATGAAAATGTCAAGATCACAATTCGAGGCCCTCGTCGGCCCCTTGATTGAGAAGTGTATCGAGCCTTCTCGCAAGGCCTTGAAAGATGCCAACCTTAAATCGACCGACATCCAGGAAGTTATCCTCGTTGGTGGTATGACCCGTATGCCAAAGGTTGCTGAGACCGTTAAACAAATATTCGGCCGCGACCCTACTAAGGCTGTTAACCCGGATGAAGCTGTATCTATTGGTGCTGCCATCCAAGGCGCTGTCCTTTGCGGTGATGTTACCGAACTGGTTTTGCTCGATGTTACTCCCTTGTCTCTCGGTATTGAGACTCTCGGTGGTGTCTTCACGCGTTTGATCAACCGCAACACCACAATCCCCACCAAGAAGAGTCAAAGTAAGCAAAGGTCACCTTCCAGTACTAGTCATTATTTTACTAATATATCTTAGTTTTCTCTACTGCTGCCGATTTCCAGACCGCTGTCGATATCAAAGTTTACCAGGGTGAGCGCGAGCTGGTTCGTGATAACAAGCTCCTTGGTAACTTCCAACTTGTTGGTATTCCTCCGGCCCATCGTGGCCTTGCTCAAATCGAGGTCAGCTTCGACATTGACGCCGATTCTATTGTCCATGTTTCTGCCAAGGACAAGGCCACCAGCAAGGATCAATCTATCACCATTTCCTCCGGATCTGGTCTTAGTGAATCTGAGATCGAGTCTATGATCGATGACGCCGAGAAGTACCAGGAGGTTGACAAAGAGCGCAAGAGCGCCATTGAGGGTGCTAATCGTGCTGACTCCGTTGTCAATGATACTGAGGCTGCCTTGAAGGAATATGAGAGCAGTCTAGACAAGGCTGAGGCAGATGCCATCCGGAAGAAGATGACCGCCCTCCGTGAGACCGTTGTTAAGGTCCAGTCCGGGGATAGTACAATCACTGCTGCCCAATTGAAGGAGCAAACTAGTGGCCTCCAGGAAGCATCCGGTTCTCTATTTGACAAGCTGCTCCATGCCCGCGCTGATGCACCCAACCAGTCCCAGGACCCTTCTTCTTCAACGGGCCCTGAGAGTGGTGAGAAGAAGGAGTAGAATGATGAGTGATGTGGATTTCAAAACCCAATAATGATAGGATACGAAAGTTAAAACTCACGAGGTATAATTAATGTTGATTCGTGCTTTTCCGGCTTTTTTAAGGGAAACCCGAGTGATGTTTGTTTTTCCTTAACTAGATCTCTGCTTCTTTTAAATTCACCCAATCTTTTCTCTAGCCTTCTTGTATTTCCTTTTTCCCCCTATCTTCTTATCCTCATTGCTCTCACGGTCGGTTGCTCGAAATCCCCTCTTTTTTCTTTTCCAACATCTTCATACTCCTTCTCGAAGCCTCTAGGCGGGGGGTATATCTGTACTAAGAAAACCATCTCCGCTCTGTAATATTACAATTGAATGTTTGCATTAGTTCACACCACTCCCTATTGCCACATTCTCCAATCTCACACATGCGATGCTCTGCTCCAGTAATAGTGATCTCGTAGGCCGCACGAAAATGGGAGTGAATTAATCAATAGCACTTGCATCCACCTGGCCAGCCGGCATACAATGTTTTCTCACATGGCAAGCACCCGGCAGAACGAGCACTACTTACAAGACGCTTTAATCAACGGTTCGAAACCGCAGGGCCCGACAGAGACGAGCAACAAATGGTGAATACTTGCTGCATTGGAGGCTCTATACGCTAGGAAACACCATGGCATCCCCACCTCCACCATCCACCACCCCAAAGCGCACAATAAATTGCGAAAAGAATAAACCACCCAGAAGGTGTGATATTATCACAACCCAAGTTTTTTTATTTTTATTTATTTATTTAATCGTTGATAATTATATCCATCCCCATCAACCCTCCCGATCAACAACCCTAACCTTTGGCACCAACTCCTTCAACCGCCGTTTGTCCTCCTCGCTGGGCACGAGGTCGAATTTCTCCTCGGCCACGTCGGTCAGGAGGAGGCCCAGGCCTGCGTACACAATCACCCCGCCGCCGATGACGAGGCGGGTTTTTGTGGAGAGGGATTTGTAGTATCTGAAAAGAAAAAAAAAAGTTAAAATTTATTTGTTAGTTGTTTGGAGATGGGGTTGGAAGAGGGGATTGGGGGGGGGGGGGGGGGGGGGGGGGATATAAAATCCAATTTGGCCTTTGTGGGGGTGGGGGTTTTTTGGGGTTTTTAGGAGACGGGTATGGGTTTT
>Ga0307513_10001502_pt1 | contig 33542 bp, 39 predicted proteins | sample 15_EM_MG_FD_202174 | JGI IMG/M metagenome (GOLD analysis project Ga0307513, IMG submission 202174) | Populus trichocarpa ectomycorrhiza microbial communities from riparian zone in the Pacific Northwest, United States - 15_EM | ecosystem: Host-associated > Plants > Roots > Unclassified | place... | reverse complement strand
ATCTGGACTTGTGGTGAAAATCACCACAAGTACATGTGGTGATTTGGACTTGTGGTGAAAAACACCACAAATATTACCACATGTGGTGAAAAACACCACATGTGCTTCTCTCAGTGAGACCACATTGGGTTTGTGGTCAAGTTTGCTTGCGAGGGCATTTGTAACGTCACGCTGACCGCCAACTTTGCTTTTGCAATTGCTATGAAGAAAATCACCTCACGGTAAGGGGGCGTTTGCAGTATATAAATATCTTGCTAGCTATAGTTTTTCTACATCAAGCAAATCTCGAGGTCGTGTTGTGATGATGGAACGGTGGCGATTGAGATGCTGCATTATGTAAATTGGCCAGAACGACGTATGTGCGCAGTGACGTAAAAGCATAGGTGGAAGCAATTCCGCGCGAACAAGACATTGTGGATTGCATTGTGGATTGGGTTGTGTACACATGTGGCGTGTATAGATGAGACGAGACTCGGCAATATTTCGTCTATTCCATTCCGATTCAGTTGCAAGTTAGAGAATGAATTGCCCGGGGTGTGTTTAAATTTTGAATAAGAGGTGCATAAGACTTGAAAATTGCAGTGAGGATGGCATAGTGGTGTGGAGGTCAAGGTCACAAGTAACTTGGATTGAATAATGACGATGGGTTACGAGATTGTGAGGGGTATTGAATTCCCACATTCTCGATAATGGGGTGGCAGGTAAGAGGTCATGTTGCTCGTACAGCCGGCGACCGCACTGAAGCAAATCACACTACATAAAATGTGAGAGACTCGCATAATTGTATACAAGGTCAAGCCTGCTCGCTGCGTTCACATAAAAAAACGTCCAAATGCATAGTTCTGTAGGCAGAGAAAAGATGACCCAGAAGGGAATTGAACCCCGATCTCTGCGAACCTAGCAGCGGCGCCCTAACCATTGGGCCACTGGACCGATAATGGGTGAGGAATCATCAACTCAACAGGTCCTCCGGCACCGAAGAAGTGTAGGGAAGGTGGATAGGCCAAGAGAACACCCTATTTGGTTCAAAATGCCCGCCCTTGAATTATGAGTGTAGAAGACAGAATGGGTATTCTGATCCGGGATCTGGTCACTGGACCTTCTGATGGTCTGTTCTCTTCCAGATTCTCTGGGTCACTAGTACTGGAGTTCATTTGCTGCTCTCTATACTCTGCCGTTTGGTTGTTAGTTTCTTGACTGGCGTTATCATGAAGAGGCCCATCGCTTACGGAGATATGAGCTACTTATAGCATAAAACGAGGCAACGAATGCTACCAAGGCGCCAACTTGCCCAAAAGTAAATATATACTCATCCCCTAATACGTGGCCCTGATTCGCAAGGACGATCGTAATGGTCCAAGATACGTTCCATATAAATGGGACCACATATGGAGCCAAAAAATTGATCACGCACATAACAGTGATATACGTCATCTGGATCCGAGCTGACTTTTGCTTCAAGTCATCTAAAAAATCCTGAGCCGTCACCTGCATCTCGCCCCGACGAAGTATTGCCTTGATGAGCCAGAGAAGCGTCATCATGGTAAATGAGAGGTCCCATACAATGCGGAGTGCCGTCCCGAGAATCAAAGGCAGCCTCACGTCAATATGTGGGAGAGCATGTGGGATGACGAAACACTCTCCGGGTGTGTCCCCCCAAAATCGGAAACGATGCATGAGATAAGCTGATAATGCAAGTCGCAACATTCCATAAAATATGAAATATGCGGCTTGCAGCACCGACTGCGACCGGTTGGAACGAGGGTCTATGAGCCCCACCCCCATTGGATTGAAGATCGGGATAGTGCTGGCAAGATTGGAGCATATAAATAAGTGGAATGTCGAGATGGTCCTCCACTGTGAGAATGCGGCGATTATCACAGCAATCCCCGCTGCAACCCAATTATTGATCAAATCAAGGAGCACGGCTCCCGTCCACTCTTGTAGGCGCTTGTGGCCAGGGAGAAAAATAATAACAACTAAGTGGCCGGCGGCGACACTGAAGTTGATTATCGCCTGGGCATAGAATGCAATGAGAATCTAGAAACAAGGTGGTTAACATACGGAAAGGTCGTACTAGGCCCGATATATGGATACTAGGCTCGAACGATAGAACGACTTACGCCAAGGCCACTGACATCGGGGTTTGCATCAAATGGCTGTGTACAGACTTCTGTTGTGCTCATGGTTGGCATTAGGGAGGTGCACCCTTGAACCTGGCTCACGCATAGTCCTTATAAACTCATTTGCCCGCTAGGGTTAAGGGAACCTGGTCAATTGTTTTCAAAGTTTTCAAAATGTGGGAAATCACGAGACGGTAAGTCAGGTTCGGAGTACTGTGGTCGATGGAGATGCGTTGCTACAATTGTGCTATCATTGACCGGCTACGATGATGAAATTCGCTCCTCAGCCGCCGCCCTCCGCTCCGCCCACAGAATCTAGGAGGTACGCGCCGCCGCTTCTGAAGGTCTGTGGAAGGAGATCACCACGGCCAAAGAGCCCCCAGGGAGCAAGTCGACGACCTGGGAGAAGGAGCCGCGCCGCGTGCGCGAGATTACTATTGCCATCGTTGGACAACAAGCCAGGCTTTGCGTACATCGCCCGTCTCGAGCAGCAGCAGCAGCAGCGACGAGAGCCCCAGCCTCGGTGAGACGGACCACCCCGACTTCTTCCGCAGCCTCTTCCACTGCACCGGAGGGGGTGGGTGCGCTTGAACGAAAATGGACGGTGTCTATGCGAGCGTAGATTAGATGAGTTGCAGAACAAGAAACCAGGACTCACCGTGACGTGAGGGCTTTGTTATATTGTTCACTATCACCAATGAGGATGACTAGTTTGGGAACTGTGTGAGACTGTTGGGTGAGCTCTGTTGAGTTGAAGGAGGTACAATTTAAAAGAAATGACAAGGGCAAGCGAGCAGGAGGTTGCACATGATCCTTCCTATCCTCAGATCGGTGTCTCCAGCAGACAATACCCACCACCACCCCATCTGGAGGTGCTCTCGACCTCTCCTTTGCCTCTCCCCGCGAAGAGCAGCAGCCCATCGTACCTACCACGCGCTCCTGCGTTGCTACCGACCCGTAACCCCGTTCCTACGCACCTGCTCTATATACCCCCACACGACCCGCGTCTACCTGTCGTCAGAATCGCACTGGGTCCGCTCCGCCCCGCCCACAGGATCTAGGAGGTGACGCGCCGCCGCTTCTACGGTCTGTGAAGCGAAGGGAGACCGCCACGGCCAAAGAGCCGCAAGTCGGTGAGGTTCGGACGGCCTGGGAGAAGGAGCAGTGCCGCGCGAGATGACTATTGCCACCATTGGACAACATGCCGGGCTTTGTGTACGTCGAGCCCACCGAGCCGGTCTCGCGCGTCTCGAGTAACAACAGCAGCGACGAGAGCCCCAGCCTCGATGAGACGGATGGCGACTGCCACGGCGCGTTTGCGTTCTTCCGCAGCCCCTTCCACCGGAGGGTGCGCTCGAACGTAGGATAGACGGTGTCTATGCGAGCTTAGATTAGATGAGTTGCGAATTTCGTCATCGTCGCCGGTCAATGATATCACAATTTGTAGCACTGCCATCGGCCACATGCCACATAACTCCGGACCTAATGAGCTACGGACTTATCGTCCCGTAATTTCCCGTATTTTGAAAACAATTGACCACGTTCTCTTGACCCTAGCTTTGTTGGTTGGCGAACGCGAGGTGGGCAGTGAGTTTATAAGGGCCATGCATGAGCCGGGTTCAAGGAATCATCTCCCTAACGCCAACCATGAGCACAAAAGAAGTCTGTACACAACCATTTGACGCAAACCCCGATGTCAGCGGCCTTGGCGTAAGTCCTTCAACCGTTCGAGTCTAGTATCTATATGTCGAACCCAGTACAGCCTAGCTATATTTTAACCACCTTGCTTCCAGATTCTCATTGCATTCTATGCCCAGGCAATAATCAACTTCAGTGTCGCCGCCAGCCACTTGACTATTATATTTTTTCTCCCTGGCCACAAGCGCCTACGAAAGTGGACGGGAGCAGTGTTCCTTGAGTTGATCAATAATTGGGTTGCAGTGGGGATTGCTGTGATAATCGCAGCATTCTCACAGTGGAGGACCATCTCGACATTCCACTTATTTATATGCTCCAATCTTGCCAGCACTATCCCAATCTTCAATCCTATGGGGATTGCGGTCATAGACCCTCGTTCCAACCAGTCACTGCTGCAAATTGCATATTTCGCACTTTATGGAATGTTGCGACTTGCAATATCGACTTATCTCATTTATCGTTTCCGATCTTGGGGGAACGCATCCGGACATTGTTTCGTCATCCCTCATGCTCTGCCCCATATTGACGTGAGGCTGCCTTTAATCCTTGGGACGGCACTCCGCATTGTATGGGACCTCTCATTTACCATGCTGGCGCTTCGCTGGCTCATCAGGTCAATACTTCGTCGGCGCGAGATCCAGGGGACGGTTCAGGATTTTTTACAGGACCAGAAGCAAAAGCCAGCTTGGATCCAGATGACGTATATCGTTATTGCCTGCGTGGTCAATTTTTTTTTCTCCATATATGGTCCCATTTATATGGAACGCATATTGGACCATTACTATCGTCCTTGCGAATCAGGGCCACGTATTAGGGGACGAGTATATATTTACTTTTGGGCAAGTTGGCGCTTTGGTGGCATTCGTTGCCTCATTTTATGCCATGGGTAGCTCATATCTCAGTAAGCGATGGGCCGTTGCGTGATAGTGCCATTCAAGAAACTAATAACCAAACGGCAGAGTATAGAGAGCAACAAATGAACTCCAGTACTGGTGACCCAGAGAATCTGAAAGAGAATAAACCATCAGAGGACCCAGAGACCATCCCCCCGGATGAGGACACCCTGCTTCCTACAAGAGCGGTGGAACCCGAGCAAATGCGTCCCGACAAGACTTCCTAAGGTGACATCGCGTCACACGATCTGGTAGGTCACCGTGGTTCTTAGAAATCAATCTCGGTACTCAGCCCATTCTGTCTTCTAGACTCACAATTCAAGGGCGGGCATTTGAACCAAATAAGGAGATCTCTTGGCCAACCCACCTTCCCTACACCTCTTCGGCGCCAGCGAACCTGTTGAGTTGAGGATTCCTCACGTATTATCGGTCTAGTGGTCCAGTGGTTGGGGCACCGCTACTGCTAGATTCGCAGAGACCGGAGTTCAATTCCCTGTCGGGTCATCTTTTCTCTTCCTTCAGAACTGTGCATTTGGACTTTTTTACGTGAATGCAGCGAGCAGGCCTGACCTTGTATATAATTGTGTGAGTATCTCACAAGTTATTTGCTTCAGTCTGGACACCGGCGGTACGAGGGCATGATCTCTGACCCGCCGCCCCATCATCGATAACGTGGAAATTCAATACCCTTAATCTCGTAACCCGTCGTCATTATTTAATCCCAGTTACTTGGGACCTCGGCCTCCACACCACCACGCCATCGTCACTGCGATTTTCAAGTCGAATCCACCGCCCTTATTCAAAATTCAACCACACCCCGGCCGGGCAATTAATTCTATGCCCTGCAACTGAATCGGAATCGAATAGACGAAATTTTTTGCAGAGTCTTGTCTCATCGATGCACGACACATGCACAATGCAATCCACAAGGTCTCGTTCGTGCGGGATTGCTTCCACCTATGCTTTTACGTCTCTGCACATATACGTCGTTCTGGCTTATTCACACAATGCAGCATATCACCGTCGCCCTTCCATCATCACAACACGACCTTGAGATTTGCTTGATATAGGAAAACTATAGCTAGCTAGATACTTATGTACTGCAAACGCCCCTTTACCGTGAGGTGAATTTCTTCATAGCCATTGCAAAGGCAAAGTTGGCGGTCAGCGTGACGCTACAAATGCCCTCGCAAGCAAACTCTAATGTAATCTACGGGTGCTCCTTGTCCCATCAAATGTCCACCACTTCAAAACATGTATGAGCAGTTTGGGAACTGCGTGCGACTGTTGGGTGAGCTCTGTTGAGCTGAAGGAGGTACATTTTAAAAGGCAAGGGAGCAGGAGGTTGTATATCCTCAGATCGGTGTCTACAGCAGACAATACCACCACCTTATCTGGAGGTGCTCTCGACCTCTCCTTTGCCTCTCCCTGTGAAGAGTAGCAGCCATAGTACCTACAATGCTCTCCTGTGTTGCTACCGACCCGTAACCCCGCTCCCACGCATCCGCTCTATACACCCCCATACGACCCGTGTCTACCTGTCGTCAAACTCGAACCGGGTCCGCTCAGCAGGAGCAGCAGTCGCCCGGGAGTCCCTCGCTGCGCACCTCTGCCACAGGATCTAGGAGGTGACGCGCGAGCCGCCGCTGCTACCGTCTGTGAAAGGAGACCACCATGGCCGAAGAACCACCTAGGGAGCAAGTCGATGACGTTCGGACGGCCTGGGAGATCGAAGGAGCAACGCCGCGCGAGATGACTATTGCCACCGTTGGACAACAGGCCGGTCTTTGCGTACATCGAGCCCACCGATCCGGTCTCACGCGTCTCAAGCAACAACGGTGGCGGCGAGGGCCGCACTGCAGCCTCGCCGAACGGATGGCGACTGCCATGCACGACGCATCTGCGTTCTTCCGCAGCCTCTTCCACCGGAGGGTGCGCTCGAATGCAAGATGGACGGTGTCTATGCGACGAATAACCTCATCGTCGCCGGTCAATGATAGCACAATTGTAGCGACGCATCGCCATCGGCCGCATTACTCCGGACCTGATAAGCTACTGCCCTATCGTCTCGTGGTTCGTCACATTTTGAATACAATTGACCTAGTTCCCTTGACCCTAGCTCTTGACAGGCGAACCCGAGGTGGGCAAGTGAGTTTATAAGGACCATGGATGAGCCGAGTTCAAGATTTCATCTCCCTAACGCCAACCATGAGCCCAACAGAACTCTGTACACAACCATTTGACGCAAACCCCGATGTCAGCGGCCTTGGCGTAAGTTCTTTTACGGTTCGAGCCTAGTATCTATATATCAAACCTATTAAGGCCTAGCCAGATGCTAACCACCTTGTTTTCAGATTCTCACTGCGTTCTATGCCCAGGCGATAGTCAACTTCAGTGTCGGGGCCTGCCACTACATTCTTGCATTTAATTTCCCTGCCCACAAACCACTACAAAAGTGGACGGGAGCCGTGCTCCTTGATTTGATTAATAATTGGATTGCTGTGGGGATTGCTATGATAATCGCAGCATTCTCACAGTGGAGGACCATCTCGACATTCCATTTATATATATGCTCCAATCTTGTCAGCACCATCCCGATCATCAATCCTATAGGAACTGGGATCATAGACCCTCGTTCCAAACAGTCACTGCTGCACGCTGCATATTTCATCTTTTATGGAATGTTGCGACTTGCAATATCAGCTTATCTCATTCATCGTTTCCGATTTTGGGAGAACACACCCGGACACTGTTTCGTCATCCCACATGCCCTCCCACATATTGACGTGAGGGTGCTTTTAATTCTTGGGACGGCACTCCGCATTGTATGGGATCTCACATTTACCGTGATGGCGCTCATCGGGGTAATATTTGGTTGGCGCGGGATCCAGGGGATGGTTCAAGATTTTTTAGAGGGCTTGAAGCAGGAGTCGGCTTCGATCCCGATGGCGCCTATAGTTATTATCTGCGTACTCAATTTTTTTGCTCCATATGTGGTTCCATTCATATGGAACATATATTGGACCATTACGATCGCCCTTGCGAATCAGGGCCACGTATTAGGGGATGAGTATATATTTACTTTTGGGCAAGTCGGCGCTTTGGTAGCACTCGTTGCTTCGCTTTATGCCATAGGGAGCTCATATCTTAGTGAGCGATGGGCCGCTTCATGATAATACCATTCAAGAAACTAATAACCAAACGGCAGAGTATAGAGAGCAGCAAATGCACTCCAGTACTAGTGACCCAGAGAATCTGAAAAAGAACAAACCATCAGAAGATCCAGAGACTATACTACCGGATGAGAACACCCTGCATCCTACAAGAGCGGTGGAACCTGAGCAAATACGCCCTGACGAGACTTGCTAAGGTGGAATCGCGTCACACCATCTGCCAGGTCATGGTGGTTCTCAAAAATCAATCTCGGTACTCAGCCCATTCTGTCTTCTAGACTCACAATTCAAGGGTGGGAATTTTGCACCAAATAAGGAGATCTCTTGGCCCATATACCTTTCCTACATTACTTTGGCGCCGGCGAACCTGTTGAATTGATGATTCCTCACATATCACCGGTCCAGTGGCCCAGTGGTTACGGCACTGCTGCTAGATTCGCAGAGAGCGGAGTTCAATTCCCTGCTGGGCCATATTCTTTCTTTTCCTACAGAACCGTGCATTTAGGCTTTCTATTATGTGAACGCAGCCAGCAAGCCTGACCTTGTATACAATTGTGCGAGTCTCACATTTTATGTGCTGTGATTTGCTGTAGTGAGGTCGCCGACTGCACAAGCAACATGATCTCTTACCCGCCACCCCATTATCGATAATGTGGAGATTCAATACCCTTCTCAATCTCGTAACCCATCGTCATTACTTAATCCAAGTTACTTGTGACCTTGATCTCCACACCACCATGCCATCCTCACTACAACTATCAAGTCTTATGCACCCCTTATTCAAAAATTTCAACACACCCCGGATAATTAATTCTACGAATTGCAACTGAATCGGAACGGAACGGAATAGACGAATTTTTTGCCGAGTCTCATCTCATCTATGCACGCCATATATACAACCGAATCCACAATGCAATTCACAAGGTCTTGTTCGCACGGGATTGCTTCCACCTATGCTTTTACGTCTCTGCACATACGTCGTTCTGGCCTATTTATACAATGCAGCACCCCACCGCCACCCTTCCATCACAACACGACCTTGGAGAAACTATAGTTATATAGATATTTAGTTACTGCAAACGCACCCTTATCGTGAGCTGATTTTCTTCGTAGCAATTACAAAGGCAAAGTTCGCGGTCAGCGTGGCGTTACAAATGCCCTGACTAGTTTGGCAACCGCATGCGACTTTTGGGTGAGGTCTGTTGTGTTAAAAACCGGTATTGTGGTACACTTTAAAAGCAATGACAGGGCAAGCGAGCAGGAGGTTGTACACGATTCCTATCCACTCACATCGATGTCTCCAGCCGACAATACCCACCACCACCCCATCTGGAGGTGCTCTCGACCTCTCCTTTACCCCTCCCTGCGAGGAGCAACAGGCCATCGTGCACCACGCGCGCCTGCGTTGCTACCGTTGCGTAGACCCGTTCCTAAGCGTCCGCTCTATATATATACACCGCACTATCCGCGTCTACCTGTTGTCGAAATCGCCCGTGAGGAGATCGGGTCCGCTCAGCAGCAGCCCTCCGCCCCGCCTACAGAACCTAGGAGGTATGCGCCGCCGCTTCTAACGGTCTGTGGAAGGAGATCGCCACGAGCGAAGAGCAAGTCGACGGCCTGGGAGAAGGAGCAACGCCGCGTGCCCAAGATTACTACGTTGGACAGCAAGCCGGACTTTGTGTACATCGAGGCCACCGAGCCGGTCTCGCGCGTCTCGGGCAACAGCGTCAGCAACGAGAGCCCCAGCATCGGTGAGACAGACGGCGACTGCCACGGCGCGTTTGCATTCTTCGGCAGCCTCTTCCACCGGAGGGTGCGCTCGAACGTAAGACGGACGGTGTATGTGCGAGCTTAGGTGAGATGACAATGATAGCACAATGCAGCAACGCATCACCATCGGGAACCTGATCTTATTGACCACCTCGCTTTGCTGGCTGGCTAGTAGGCTGGCGAGCGCGAGGTGGGCAAGTGAGTTTATAAGGACCACGTATCAGCCGGGTTCAATGGTCCACCTCCCTAACGCCGACCATGACCTCTGCAGCCAACCATTTGATGCAAACCCCGATGTCAGCGGCCTTGGCGTACGTCCTTCTACTTTTCGAGCCTAGTATCTATATATCGGCCCTAGTACGGCCTGCCATATGTTAACTACCTTGTTTCCAGATTCTATGCCCAGGCGATAATCAACTTCAGTGTCACCGCTGGCCACTTGGCTATTATATATTCTCTACCCACGCTCACACCTATCCCACCTCCTCCTCCCTCCACAGTGAACGAAAACGTTCACGACGTACCGCCGCATATGGACGCTCCGCCTGAAGTCCCCGCGTCTCCACCATCCGCATCTCCACCTCCCGCATCCACATCTCCACCTCCCGAAGCATACGTCCAGCTCTCTCCTCATTTCGTCCTCGATCCTCCATTCATCTTCCCCTATTTCTTCTTCGATTCATCCAGTTCTTCTTCAAATCCTCCCCATTCCACTTCCCCTATTTCCTCTGCAATTCATCCCCATTCGCCATCTGCTTCCCCTATTTCATCCTCAATCCATCCCCATTCGTCAACCCCTTCTACTCCAACTCTTCCAGCCCTGTCCCTATCGATCCGCCACTTCAGCAAGCAATGTCCGCTCCAACCCAAGCCATGTCTGCGCAACTTCAGGCTCAGGCTCCTCCACTCGCTCCTCAGCCCACAGCCACTGCGGCTCACCACCGAGCGCCTACAAAAGTGGACGGGAGCCGTGCTCCTTGATTTGATCAATAATTGGATTGCGGTGGGGATTGCTATGATAATCGCAGCATTCTCACAGTGGAGGACAATCTCGACATTCCACTTATTTATATGCTCCAATCTTGCCAGCACTATCCCGATCTCCAATCCTACGGGACTCTGGTCATGAACCCTGGTTCCAACCACTGCTGCAAGTTGCATATTTTGCATTTTATGCAATGTTGCGACTTGCACTATCAGCTTATCTCATACATCGTTTCCGATTTTGGGGGAACACATCCGGACAGTGTTTCGTCATCCCGCATGCTCTCCCACATATTGACGTGAGGCTGCCTTTAATCTTTGGGGCGGCACTCCGCATTGTCTGGGACCTCTCATTTGCCATAATAACGCTTCGATGGCTCATAAAGGCAATACTTCGTCGGCGCGAGATCCAGGTGACGGTCCAGGATTTTTTAGATGACTTGAAGCAAAAGCCCGCTTGGATCCAGATGACGTCTATCGATACTGTGTACGTCATCAATTTTTTGGCTCCATATGTGGTCCCATTTATATGGAATGCATATTGGACCATTACGATCGTCTTCGCAAATCAGGGCCACGTATTAGCTGACAATGTAACATCCATCGGGAGAATAACTTAGGCAACAGACATCACTAGTATATCCAATCCATTGCAAAGGCGGTGCTGGCCATGACAAGAATTTCCCTCTTTTCATCTCGATGCCTTTTGTGAACCAGGTGCTGAAGATGGTTGAAAACGGTCACTGTGAGGGCAGGAAGGGTCGCGTTGATATATAGGTGTGTGGAGCACTGATAGAGACGGGAGTTCGGAAGGTGATGATAAAACGCCAAATATCTTGAATTCTCGCAAGAAGGGTCGAATCCTAGAGCACATTAGGATCACCTTGGAATACGAGACAGTGGCATGCTGGAGCTGTGCTCACCTTGGCCCAGGGTGTTACCCTTCGAAGGCTTGGAGTACCAACCGTGACCATTCCCATAATGCTCAATGCTTCAATTCAAAATAATGGGTACAGCAGTCCTTCAAAGAATTCCTTCAAGCCTTCCCACACACGCCGTTCGCAATTGTCAGGAGTAAAGCAAAGATGATTTGACCAATAGAGAGAACTATATTGCAAGGCGTTGGAAATGTTCTTTTAGATTTGAGATGGCAGGTCTTAAATGTCTGCATTAGCGAGCCGGGAATCTTCGGGGTTACAGATATCGAAATTGAGTTGTTCAATCATCGTCTTGAGATAAGCAAGGCCTAGCTGCATATTTGCGTCTTGGAGGTCGCCTCAGTACTCGCAGTGACTACTGACAAGGAAATCGGCGATGGACAGATGACGAATAAATGCCTCCGTTGACCCCTTCGTCTCGATATAGCAACGAGCTGAGATTATCCGCCCACTTTTTGACGAGATTGAGTTTCACTCCCGCCGGCTTTGCAACCACCTTTTCGCTCAGTGGGTGGTACGAAGCCGTTGAAAGAAGCACTCCGGGCATCCGCTGAAACCCGACAATATTGGTGTGCACTATTCGTGATGTTAAGATATGGGAGTAAAATCCGTATTGAGATTCCAAGCCAGGACTGGTGGAGCCTTGCAAGGTTGCCTCCAAAGACTCCTGGGGGTCCTCGCATCTCTCAAGGGCAAGAAGAAGAGTATTAATGAAGATGGAAAGACCGTTTGCTCGGGACATAACTCTGTTGACGAGTGATTCTTCTTGCCACGGGGTAGTGAGATGCCATTTTGAGGCCACTGAATTGAACCGGTTTCGGGCGAATGTTCGCAAGTCAGTACTGGATTCCTGATCTGCCGCCAAATCATATAATGGGACGATTGAATGGGAGCATCAAAGAAGCGTTGGATATCGACGTCGGGTCAACTGACGATAATGACCTTGAGCCACAGAGCTTGTCCAGTCGCGTCCGTCAGAACCTTCAGGATGCCTAGACGACTCTGGGTGTTGCTAAACTCGTCAAGTGCGTCAATGACAAAGACGAGAGTATGCTTTGGCGGGCGATGAAGAGAGCGGATGAAGTCAAGGAAGAAAGTGTCCTTCATCGACTCTGGTGTCAGGTTGGGATCTTTGCGAAGACGTTCTGCCACAATGCTCCGGAAAGGGGGAAAGGTTCTGGCGAGTTTGAAGATGAGAGTCAGAAGGATATTTCTGGGTTCGCTTAAATTCAGGTCATCCCTTCGGCAGAAGAACGCTCCAGCAAGCTGCTGTTGATTATGAAGGGCTGCACAGATCGAATGAGCTAAAGCGTCTCGCCGATTCCAGGTAAGCCGTAGAACCATTAGGTACTTCTCTCCTGTGGGTTATTTACCCAAGCCATGCGAGTGCCTTCGATACAACGAAGGTCCTGGTTATAGCCGGTCTTGATAGATGCAAGCCACCCAAGCAAGAGGTCTTGGTCTACACGAAACTACTGAGATTGAACTACCGCAAGATTGGCATGATGAGTGCGTACCAGTTTCTTTGACGAGACGAAGGACCTTAACATTCACAGCACGCTCGAAGTCCTCAATGACCTTGGTCAACTCTCCATCCAATTTCTCAATCATTTCCCTCGCCCCCGAATAAATGTGCCCATCCTTCGTTCTCTTATGCCATCATCAACATTTCCCAATTAGGATTTCAAGTTCAGAAAGGTAACTACCCACCAAAGGTCCACGTCTGACATAGTCGCACGAGATTTTTGCGACTGTTTGCATCATTTCGAACATTCGCGGGGTGATCTTCTCAAAGATGTCTGTCTCTTCACAGGTAATGTCGTCTGCGACCTTGTCTGCCAAAGGAAAAATGCGCTGCAACCAATCAGAGAGGTACGAAGGTATCTGGTCGTATTTGGTTTGTTCCTTCAAGAGCTAAACGGTCAAGCGTTACCTCCGCTTCTGATACACCAGCAGCTCGCACGAACCTCAAATGTAATGCTGGTAAGACCGAAGACGACCTTTGCGACTGGATTCAACTGGAAGGTGTCAACGTCTTGCTAGTTTCAATATGAGAGCAATGGCCTCTGCGAGGACTGCCCCATACTTAATAGCCTTGTCACAATCCTTTCCGTCGGTCCACGCATCATTAGGGAGTATCTCTCCAACAATCCTTTGAGTTCTTTAAGGGATGAGCGTAGAGTTTCCGCCAGTACACACATTATGAGCTGGCTAGGGGGGACTTGCAAAGAGGCGAACGGTAGCATTTGCAGAAAATTGTAATTCCAAAGAGTAAGTGTCGTTTCCGACGACAACTTCCTCCGTGCTTCTCGGTCAAATGACTAATGTAAATCACGACACGTAAGCTCGTGCGCCTTAGAGGTCCAATAATCATTGAAGAGTTCCTGGATGTTGATCGATTTGCTAGTATGTTCCTTGTTCGTCCACGGTGGAAGTACCCCGTTCATTTGAATCACCACAAGCACCTGGGATGTCGGAGAAACACGTCTTCATACGCACAGGCTTCAGCAAGTATGTGGAGTGAGGAACAAAGGACGTACAGGCATTCCACTGGTGCCCAGGTCCGGTTGTCTTTCGTTTGTACTTTTCTCCTCCCAAACAACCTTAGTCGATACTTCGCGGTCCAGGTAGAGGCTTGAGGTATGATCAGCCACAATGCCGTGTTGGCCGTCAAGGTGCTAACTAGTCGATTGCCTTGGGTCCTGGAGTCGACATGTACGTTCGCTCTGCGGTTTTGCGGAGACTCAGGGGTCCAAGGGGTCGACCTGGCAAAGACCCTGGTGCCTGGTGGACAGCTGGGGAGGCTCTAATGGACGTCACGGGATGTCGATGACGCCATCCTCATCATCCAGAGCAGGGCACGAGTGCTTTTCTATTTTAGCTGACCGCCAGTCACATCGAGTCACATCTCCCTAGGTCCCAAACAAGCAGAGGCATTCAAAATATTGCAGATTGAAAGCAAATGATATTTCCCAGTAGCACTATTCAGTTGTAATTCTCGTAGTAAACTGTCGTGGATCGAAACTCCTGTGACCAATGGTCGTCGTTCTGTGGGCAGCCAGGCGCGGATTGGATGCACAATTTTGCAGGATGAATGCTAGCGAGTGGCGGGGTGAACCCAGATTCTACACCATCGGAGAGAACACCCCAGATGGCTTACATCCACGAACGGCAAATACTGAATGGGGTATGCGTCTGTTAAATGTTCTCCTTCACCTCTCCCTGAGCTTTGCTAGCGGGTTCCGCTCGCGAGGTTGTGACTGAGAACGGACCCATCGTCCAGAAAATCTTTAAATAGCCGTTTGCCCACTGACTCGCTTTCCCAAGTTGTCATTTTTACTAGAAGGAAAATGATTAGATGCAATAGCTAGCTTATGCTAGACTGAGTGGTCCCCGACGAGCTGATGGTTGGAATTTAAGCTGCCCAGCTGGGGTAATATTCCCAGAAAGTAAATATAGGTCCTATTATGCAGGATTTATCTATGACACCTTAACCGACGACGAGTTTCTCTTCTGCCTCGTTGAGCTCATAGGGCGGGATCTCGAGGTTCAAGGGTGCAGGACCCTTACGAATACGACCGGCTGGAAAATGGACCGTCAGAAACATATCACCAATATCGAGGTCAACTCACAGATATCATAGTGAGAACCGTGGCAAGGACAGAACCACCCTCCATAGTCACCACTCTCGCCGATGGGTACGCATCCCAGATGAGTGCAGACACCGAGCATGACCAACCACTCAGGCTTCTTAACTCTTGCATCATCTGTCTCGGGGTCTCGAAGGGACTTGATATCGACATTCCTCGCTTCATCGATTTCGTCCTCGGTACGGTGACGGACGAACACAGGCTTACCACGCCACTTGATGATGACGTTCTTGCCTTCCGGAATGGAAGCGAGGGAGACTTCAACCTTGGCGAGAGCGAGGACGTCTGCTGAGGCGGACATACTGGAGAGGAAGTTTGTGATCGAAGCCTTGGCCATGGAGGCTGAAATAATGCCCAAGCTTCCGACCATAAAGTAGGAGAGGGCACGGTTGCTTTCTGGACTTGCCGACTTGTAATGCTCGAAACTGGGGACGGCGTTGGGCTCCGGAATGCTACCGTCATACTCGCGAACAGCCGAAGTGTGCATCAAGCGAGTGGCGGGATGAAGAGGAAGAGCTAAGAGAGAGAATTATTATGGTAATTAGCTAACAGATTTTCTAGACTCGCGAACCGCGACCAATGAGAGCAGTGTGTTTTCGACACCCGACGCACCGTTTACAAATGTGGTAGAGATAAGGCCAGACGACGAACGGACTACGCCTCCAGCCCAGGGAGCTCTGGGAGCAGCACGGTGCCCATGGACTTCGTGGGTGTGGTTGTGCTCAGCAAACTCGATGGCTTCCAAAGTCGAGGCTCGGGCGTTGAAGTTGAGGAGCGGGGCCAATGGGACTCCGGTGGCGAGTGTTGGATACGTTACAGGCAAATTTACTGCCTTTTTAATCACCGCCCGCGACGCCATGGCCTTCTCTGGGCACTGACTGGAAAGAGGCAGAAAACAAGTTGGGTTGGATCCTGTCCACGCCATCCACGCGCTCGCTACCCACAACGATGAGCAAGCGCTCGCCTTCCCCTTACAACAGACGAGGAGGGCATTATGGCTCGCGTGGTTCGGGCAGGAGACGCGACTACGAAGGTGACAGACGGCAGAGGGACGCGCGAGATGACCACTACGATCGCCGTGATGCACCCTCAAGGAGCGGTCGTCCACGGAGCCGTTCGAGGGACAATGGATACCCCCGTCTGCGCGACCGTCGCTACGATTCTGACTACAGAAACAACGATGAGCGGCGAGGAGATTCAGGCTGGGGCTCCCGCGCTAACCCAAGGAATCAACCCATAAAGCGGGAACGCTCTGCTAATCGAAGCGGGAGCCGGAGCCCCCCGAGGAAACGCAAACGAAGCACAAGTAGAGACGCGCCGAATGGGAAGGAGCTCATCAGGAGGTCGAATCGCCACGATGGTGATCAAGACCATGAAAGGAGAATGAACAAACGTGATAGGAGTGAAGATGCGCGGTCAGATGGTAGGCGGGCTCATTCTGCATCCAGGTGCGCCTAAATTGTCCATTTGCTCAATAATAGAACACTTACAGATCAACAGGTTAATGTGCGCTCGCAATTATTGGTAGCTGAACCAATATTCTAATCCACACGCAGCGATGAAGACAAACCTAAGCCAGATTTTAAAAATTCTGGCCTGCTCGCAGCCGCCACAAATACGGTGCATAAATCAGATGGCACCAAAACAGTACTTAAGTACAATGAGCCCCCAGAAGCTCGCAAACCAACGGAGCACTGGCGACTATATGATTTTGAGGATGAAAAGGATCCAGGTGAGTCCCTCCCCCGCCATCGATACCTAGTACTAACTTCTTCTCTGTAGCCGTACTAGCTATTTATAAACAAAGTGTCTTCCTTTTTGGCCGTGATGCAGCGGTACGGCAACTTTCCCCTCTCACCCGTAATGGAATACTAAAGTCTCTTCTTTGCAGGTGGTGGACATCCCTCTCAACCACCCGTCTTGCTCCAAGCAACACGCAGCCATCCAGTTCCGGCATGTGATCGAGAAAACCGAGTTTGGCGATAAGAAGGGTATCGTCAAGTACGCATCTTCTCTCCTCCTAACCTTCGTAAGTCATTGCAAATAACGTATTTGTCATTCCTAGACCGTTTGTCATTGACTTGGAATCGACGAATGGGACGCACGTTAATGGAGAGACCATTCCGGAGGCCCGGTATTATGAATTGAAGCTGAACGATGGTAAGGGCTCTTCTGTGTTTATTTGGAGTACATGTCTAATTTGTGTTTGCCAGTGATTAAATTTGGGACCTCCAATCGCGAATTTGTACTTCTCCACGAAGACGTAGCGCCGTGATGGACAATCTAGTATCATTGTGCAACCACATGGATAGGAGCGTTGTGTTTCAAACTCTCTGGTGGTAATCTATCAAACAACTGAACTCCCGTTAGTGCGGTATGCACCGCAGGGAACACTATAACCCTCGAAGCAGCCATGCAAGCTCCTCAACGACCATAGGGTCTGACCTTTCATAACGCAGCCATGAAATGGGACGTCTACCGAAACACCACGCTCATGCCTTCAGCCCCACACGGAAATCGCAAAGTTCCGTCGTCGAACCACTAACCTAATAGTCTGCCTGATCACGCATCTCCGACCATTCAGTCGCGGCCTGTGCACATCAATATTAGCGCAACTAGTATCTTCCGGTAGACTTTGCACATCACGGAGGAGAGGAAAGCAAGGGTTCCTATGTCGAAGAGAACCCCGCTAGGCCGTGCATTCTAACATCGATGTGGGCATGATAATGATCACTCCAACGCCTTTTTGCGAGCCTGCAAAATAGGGCCAACCGTTACGTCTTTCAGTTTATCCAGCCCCAGCTCGTAACTCTGAGAACAAGTGCCCTACAATGAGGCCGTGAAACCTTTGACCGTACGCTCTAGTCGATAGGTACCACTTCCTTGGCCAGCGGATATCACATGCTGGTACATTGTGCTCTTTCTTCTTCAATTTTGATGAACTCAGCACAGCAACCTGTGGGGTGCGATCACTGGCACGGCGACGGTACTAACCAAGCCAGAAACCTCGCTCACTGTGGTTCGGTATACCGATTACAGGTGGATTGGGGATAGGACGTAGGTCTGTTCTTGTTTGTGCTTTCCGTCTCCTCTCTGCTTGTAAAGACCCGGTGCGATACAGAAGTGACCTTAACAGCGAAATTGACCTTAACAGCGGATTGCATCAGCGACTCTCCGCTGTCAGCAGTATCCTAACGTTGTGGATATGGACATACTCGGGTGCCTCGTTCGTCCTGTGCCTCGAAGGTCAGCAATGGCCGGACGGCTGACGGGCACTCATCAAATAAGATGTACATCAATCTCTTACTTGTTGAAAATAGTGTCTAATGACTCTTGGACACCATGTGTTCTGGCTCAGTCCGCAGCGCTGCGGTACTTAAACCATGTCCGGCCACGTCAACGGGAGGTCCAAGGGGCTGTTCAGTGGAGCCACTGTTACCTGGACCGTCTTCCTGTTTATCTCCCCCAGTAGGGTCATCATGAAGGCACCACCCACCCCCAAGTGTACCACTCACGCGGCTGGCCTTGTCAGACAGGTAATCATTGGTACTCCTTGCACGTTCAGGTACCCTTCGAACAATCAGGGAATGCCAACCCCGTGGACATGCTGGCCTGTGCCGAATCATTCATCAGTACATATTTTGCATTGAAGCCTAATATAACTACATGAACAGCCACTACCAATTTCACCTGTTTTAGTACGATGACATCCACCTCACCCCGGTCCTTCGTGCGGGTTACCTGAGCACATGGGCTCCCTCGGAGCGTGGTGCTGTTCCATTTGTAACCCCTTCGCCACATAGCTACGCAGCAGAATCCAAAACCTTCATCCGAGCCAGTTCCAAATCGAATCCGAACCGCAGCAGCGATCACTTCAAGTAGACTGAGGTACCAGGTAAATCCCAAATAAATCCCAAATCTACAGAAGCGCTTTCTACGGCACAGGACATTGGGTTGACGCCTACCAGAGGCTCCAGTGTGCTGTTACCAGTGTGCTGTTAGGGTAGTCAATCCGACTACTCGGTTAGGTGAAACCAATCTACCTCGTGCGCATTACAAAAGTTGACAGGCAAGACTCATAAGGCCATCTGTTGACGTGCTGCGTGTTGCTGTTGCCATTCACGAGAGTGGCGATGCAGCAGGGTTAGCTCCCTCCAACGCTAACCTCGGGATACCCTCGCGGTACGTGGATGGCATATAAGTTGCGCAGTGGACTGCTGGTGTGGGTCGGTTGCCTTGTCCTTCATCCATCCACAGCTAGGCGGTGGCTTTCAAAGCAAGCGACCTTAGCCCGTTTGGATTCCGTGACACTCAGAAATCGGTTGTGTCTGGGCTGTGTTGTACCCTACGAGTCCCAATTACCTTCAAAGCAGCTTCATCACACCTTCTGTTCACCCGATACTTGCGCGTTTCATCACTACCGCTTCGCCCGTCTCCTTCTTCCACTCGCCACTACTACCTCATGGTTTTAGTAGAAGAAAAGGTAAGCACTGAGTTACTTTGCAACATTTTGAGGCACCACTCTGACTCTTGCCTGGCTTAGCAACAGCTTCCACTTCCCAATGCCTCGGTGCAAGAATCGACTGCACACCTAGCACTAGCACCCCCTCCGTATAGTAGGAGTGAGGGTGGTGAGCGGCCAGAGTCCTCGACTGGGAGTACACTCAACGAGCAGCAATTCTTCCAGAACCAAGCAGGGACTAGTACCCCTCGTGTCCCTCGTGCAAACTTTGTCCATGTAATCACTCCACAACAACCCATCAAGGGTGTGTGGTACATCGAAACGACCCTGCCACCCATCACCCGTGGAGTCAACCAGTCTCGGGGTCCCCCAGATGGGTCAAAGCCAAACCTCTTTCTCTCTTCAGAACACCAATGCATCAATGCAGTCGTTCATTTAGCAGCCAATCCACAACCTGGCCAGCCATTCCCTCCGCGTGCATTGGTCATAGCTGAGACCCTCCACCGAAACATCACTCTCTCTGTTGCATCTCGTACCCCCTACTCAACCAAGTTCCTCTTACGAGCAGCCTCTACACACGGCAACGTCGTTATTCGTCTCCCGCGCAACTTTGTCGGTCCTGTGCGATACCGTTCGGAAACGATGCGCTTCAATTCGACCGCGGTGCGGTTTACGCCTGGCATACAGATGAATCTTATTACTTTCGCGCAAGAGGATACGGAAGGGTATGCGTTCATCGGTGATCTGGCCGAGTCTGGCTATCTCGCTTCCGCCGTCAACGATGAAGGACCGTCGTCAGGCACGGTGAGCACGACGAGCCCCTCCATTGTTGGAGACGTGCAGGAGTCCGGGGAGAGGGACCGATCGAACGTCGGAGAAGGGAGTAGTCGATGGGGCAGCACGAGCCAGTATGGAGGGACGAGTACCGTGAACGAATACCCGGCTGAGAAGGCGCCACCGGAGCCGAGTTCTCCCGCAAGGCCACAGCCCTGGAAAGGAGATGAATTGGATGTTGTCTCGTTGTATGGGCGAATCAAGATTTGCTATGAAGGCGAGGTGAGCGATGAGTCGGAACTGGAGAGGTTCTCGCGACATATGAAGGAGAGTGGTCCCATCGTTTCGGTCGTCAAGTTTGCCTCCCGCAAAATTCGTTTAAAGTAGCTAGCTCGCGGGAATTGTCGCGTTGGTTTTGTGGATCGCGTTTCAACTAGGACTCATCTTCTGCATGTCTGTGGCAATGAACTCTCCAGTACCGTATGTTCTGATGTTTAGCTGGCCTATTCCTTCAATTCCCCCGACTTCACTATTCATAAAAGCCCCTCTTCGGACAAGACATACATCCAATGTAAGTAAATGAAGTAGTAAAAGCTATGAAGTACGTAGAGCAATCCAGACTCAACAGGATTTCGGTTTCTCTCAATCCTTAAATACTTAAGTTACCCCCCAGCGACAACGTGCCTTTCTGTGGAACTGCATGTTTGAACAACCCTAGCTGAGCGCAGCATCTTGAGCAGCAAACGTGGTGGAGACGTTCGGGCAACCTTTACCAGGACCATTCAGGTTTTGCAGCGCAATGGTGCTCGCTGTCAGGCGCGCTTTCTTGTCCGCAACAGAATCACCAGTTGGGAACGAAACATTGACGCTTGGGTTGTTCACAGCGTGACCGATAGAGGCGTCGCCGAACAGTGCCTGCAGTTTTCTATGAGGATCTATACGGACCCACGAATGGAGAGGATTACGCACGTCAATGAATGCATCCCTGGTAGGTGGGCAAGAGCAAGGAATACGCTTCTTTTGGCCATCGGGCTGAACGGGACCGAGACACTCTGCGCCAATGGGCTCCTGGTTAGGTACTGCGCCGAGCTCAGGAGCAAGTTTTGCGACCAAGTCACGAGTCAGCGCTCCGTTGTTATTGCTGTTGTTGTCAGCGTCGGGACAAGGAGCGGGCGCAGGTGCCGGAGCAGGTGCTGGAGATGGAGATGGAGATGGAGATGGAGACGGAGACGGAGACGGAGCTGGAGCTGGGACATTCACTCCTTTATCAAGCGCGTCTGCCTGCAGCGAGAGGGTGGTCGAGACACCAGGGCAGCCTTTACCAGGACCATTCAAGTTTTGGAGCGTGATAATGGAGGCTGTGATGCGGGTCTTCTTGTCCTGAATGGAATCTCCAAGTGGGAAATCGACCTTGACTGTGGGATTGTTGAACGCATGACCGAGCTGGGCATCGCGGGTCAAGGCCTAGACGCATCGAAATGCAGTTAGCCTGTGTCCTTGTTCAAAGGGCCACCTGCTCACAGTGATGAAGTCATCTCTCAGTGGTGGGCAGGCGCAAGGAACACGTGCGATCTTGCCATTGAGGTTAGGTCCATCGCAGTCACCAAACTCTGTAGACCATGCTTCAGAAATAAGACGGGTGGGGATTGAGGGGAACGTACTGTTTGGGTTGTTGTTTGGCTGCGATCCGAGCTCGAGGGCAAGCTTCGCCACCGTGTCGCGGGAAATGCCATTGACGTTGTCGTTCCCGTTGTCCTCCGCGGGTGGCGCAGGTGAAGGTGCGGACTGAGATGGGCTAGGTGCAACAGTGGATTCTGCATTGGAAGAAGCAGCCGTGGGGGGTGCGGCCGCAGGAGTATCGGTGCCCGCGTCAATGGCCAATGCCTGTGCCTGGAAGGAAGATTATTAGAACATGTGTTGGTCTTTTTATGGGTGACAGAATGACTGACTGAAAATGTCGTCGCAACGTTGGGGCATCCGACACCCGGACCTTTGAGGTTTTGGATGGTGATTGTCCCTACAGCCAAAATGAGCTAACGGCTAGCAATGTAAGAAAGGTAGCGTACCGGCAGTGATACGCGTGTGCTTGTCCTGCTTGGAGTCTCCCGTGGGGAAGGATATTTTGACAGAGGGGTTCTTGAGAGCGTGGCCAGCCTGCACATTGGCGACCAGTTGCTGGATGGGAGCACAACTTTCAGTCACCCTAACTTTATTGTTGATGAGCCTTTGCATTGGCTTACTTTCAAGAACTCTTCACGCTCCGGAGGGCACTCGCACGGGATCCTCTTCTTCTGCCCATCAGGCTGAACAGGACCGAGACATTCGGCACCAATAGGCTCTTGATTAGGAACTGCCCCGAGCTCAGGTGCAAGACGGCGGATGTCTGCCTCGGAGGGGATGTTTTGCCTCGGAACTACAGGTAGAGCGCTCGCAAGGGTCGCTGCCGCAGCAAGGAGGAACACAGTGGGCTTCATGATCCAGGTGTTCGGTTTGATTAAGGAATGTCAGGAATTTGATTGAAAGAGTCCCGCTCGCGGAGGCTTGCTCGTGGCGAATCGTTAAGAGAGATTAGAATGGATGCTTCGCGAGGCGAAAGAGAGAGTGAAGGATGCCCTCAAGGCAGATCGACGAGGAGGAGAGGAACGAGAGGGAGGGGGGAAGGTGGTGAGGAACGAGGCAAGTTGTGGGAATACGCCTTTTTAGGAGAAGCGAGGTGGCAGCTTCTCAAATGTATTGATTATTTTGATCCATCCAGAGGAGGGACTTTTAGCCGGTAACCATAACTTCGTGGCGAAATACCAATTCCTCCCTAGTGAGGAACTGTGGCCACATCTAGGCTGAATGGTGGGAGCAGCCTCAATCTCGGATTGATCACATTCGTGATGCCTAGCTTGACAACAAGGAGCTTCTCAAATAATTATACGGAATGCTACGGGCTTGATATCGCTGCGTTCCCGTACAATGCGACAGCGAACTGATAAGGCTCGGGCAAGCAGATATCAAGGTCTTGATTTTCGTAGTGGACTACTTTTCGAGATTCCTGGCCGGATCAGGTGCGGCAGACCTCCTCACCGTGTCCCAGATCTGGTGGCGCTGTGGCGCTGTCGACCCCGAAATCACCTGACTAGCCAAATGTTCGAAAGGGTGATAAATAAACCTGATGACAACAGTCTCACTGTGCGAAAAACGTGCAGGGAAGATCCCCGGATGACACGGCTGATTATACCTTTCACAGGTGTTTGGGTCCCAAATCCCCCTAATCAATCGGGGCTATCACTTGCAGTGAAACGGGGAAAACCCCACGTCTCCCCTATTCTATTGCAGGACATCTGCTTTGTAAAGAGGCCATGTGATTTTATTGTATTTTATTGTATCATTTACCCTAAACTGCCAAGGCTGCCAACACACGATATACCTCTGTACCGATGCTAAGGATGAGACGAGACTACTGGTGACAAAGGAGCGGAGTGGAAACGAGAGGTGGCCAGTTTCCCTCGATGAATCAGGGGTCATTGTATGCGTTGAGTTATGTTGGAAGATGGGCGAGGCGACGGCTGTGCCACTTCCAACTTCGGACAGCTCGCCATCGTCTATGTAGTAAGTGCTGAAGGTGAATGTAGGCACCCACAATGCTAGGTGGGAGTGGCGGGATTTTGGCCATCGAGCATCGGCGGCTCAGTAGATGGGTCTGCGGTTCATTTCACGTACGCTATCATACCGGTAGGGACAAGTGGGTGTGGTGCACAGACACGTTGAGTGAGGAGCATGGCACCTGGTGTACAGCTTGTCGCCCGCATCACAGAAATTTGGGTGTGAGTCACCCTCGTGCACGTTCCTCATGTTGGCACGGGAAAAGTAGAAAAGCCTCGTTTCAACGCGTGGGCTTCCCTGCAAGTCTTTGCTCTAGCAATGTCCGCATGTCGTCTCGGGTGTCTTCCTTACGAAATACCCACCCTACCGTCTCCATAACCACATCACTAGAAACAGTGGAGAGTAAAGCGAATGTGGAACAACTCTGGTCGAGCCCTACAACAAAAAGCATCTCTCAGTCAGAAGAAATCTGACGGGCGCAATGAAGTGAAGAAAAGCTCAGAAGTCAATGATGTCACCGATAAAGCCCCAAATAGGACTAAATCTCTGCTCAGAGGTGCCAGTTTATGGTCAAACTTGACACTCATCATTTTTTGGGGAAATTTGTTCCAGTCAACATGCTCGAGGGAACTAAACCCGTGGCACGTTCAACAACTTGCACCTCACCTGATTTTAGGATATTATCTGCTTCTAGCGCCGTCTTTTACGTTGTGCCGAAAGTTGGACATAGCAGCAGGTCCAAGAGGTGTTTGGCCAAACAGGACCAAAGGTTCGCCTCTGCACCAAGTCGCGCTTCCGTTGTTGCACAAATTTCAATCAGGCCTCGTCAACGGACAAATAGAAGGACGTAAAACGATACCACAAAATGGCCGCTACAATTAGCAAGAAGAGAAAGTTTGTCGCTGATGGTGTCTTCCGCGCGGAACTCAGCGAGTTTTTCACCCGCGAACTCGCAGAGGAGGGTTATTCTGGCTGTGAAGTCCGCGTAACACATGCTCGTACCGAGGTGCGCCGTCGTTGTCCCCGCATTACCCCATCGACTTGTTTCCCACTTTCGACCTTCGATCGACTGACACTCAATCGGCGGGGGGCGACAAATTAGATTATTATACGCGCGACACATACGCAGGAAGTGCTGGGAGATAAGGGGAGGCGTATTCGTGAGCTCACGTCGCTTGTCCAGAAGAGGTTCAAGTTCCCCGAGGGCTCGCTCGAGCTCTACGCCGAAAAGGTCCTCCACCGCGGTCTCTCCGCCATCGCACAATGCGAGTCGCTGCGTTACAAGCTCCTCGGTGGGCTTGCCGTCCGTCGGTGCGTCCCCCCCATCCCTCCCTGCACACCCCTCGCTCCCGCAGGCTGACTCAATCCCCCGGTTTCGTGGTCGCAGTGCGGCGTACGGTGTCCTCCGCTTCGTCATGGAATCAGGCGCAAAGGGCTGCGAGGTTGTCATCTCCGGCAAGCTGCGCGCCGCTCGTGCCAAATCGATGAAATTTACCGATGGGTTCATGATCCACTCTGGTCAGCCCGCCCGCGACTTTGTCGATGAGGCCGTTCGACATGTCATGCTCCGACAGGGTGTGTTGGGTATCAAGGTAAAAATGTGCGTTGCTCCATTCTTCCCTGTTGTTTTCGCAAATGCGAGGGTGATTACATCGTACTGATTTCGTGTCGTAGTATGAAGGGGTGGGATCCAGAGGGCCAGACGGGCCCGAAGAAGCCACTCCCGGATGTGGTCACCATCGCAGAGCCACCGGTCGACAAAGTGTTCGCGGAGCCCACGTCGGAACAGCGCGGGCCGGTCGAAGCTCCCGTTCCCGTTGCGACAGAGGATACTGGTGCGTACGGGGCCCCTGCGGAGGGTGCGTATGGCGACACGTACCAGGACGCCCCTGAGGCCGCCGCTCCTTTCTAGTTTCCGCACGTTTCTCTTTGCTTCTCTCCTTCCTTATATCTTGTGTTAACTATGACAAAATGCGAGTCATGTTCGCGCTGGAAAGGGCGCACTGCCACGTGCGAGGGCAGGAAGAACCTGCGCGCGTTTGCCAAAGATTTGCTCAGATGCCATTCCTGCATGTGAGTCTGACAAATAGGCTCTAGCGGTGAGATGAGATGGAGCAGAGCCGTCGCGGGGAAACCGACGCGTTCTGATTGGTGTTCGGTGACGGGCGGCTTGCTGGTCCACCCCAAAGTTCCGTTGAAGGCCAGGGGAATGGTTCGATTTGACCAAACGCACCTTGTCCTCTACCTCTTCCACGATTCTTACATACACCTAGTACGTCGGTTGTCTCGGTTGTCTTGTTTGTCTCTCCGCCGTCGTCCTCACGGTCGTGTCGTACCAGTCATTTCCCTATTTGTTCACGACCGCCATGTTCGCCCGTATCCTCACCGCCGTTCCACGCGTCGTCGTCGTCAGACGCACTCTCGCGACGCTCCCGCCCGCCTCGACGTCTCTCTCAAGCACGGGACCCCGCCTCTCGACTACGAACACGGTCTCGGTCGTCACAGGCCACCACGACTCTCCGCTTTCCTCTGGATCTACGATCCACCACGCGTCGTATTCCAAAACTCTGAGCGAGCAGACTAGCAAGCAGCCTTATATGGTCGATGGAGGCGTTGGCGGTGGATTTGGTGGTATTCCCATGGGTGCATTCGCTGCTTCTATGCCGTTTGAACAGCACTAGATCTCGTTTAGATGGTTAAGAGCGGCGCGCGCTGATGTCCGTCATGGTTTTCTTGGGTATTATGGCATGAATTATGCGCCTTCAGTATGGGTTCGGTTTCCGAGAATGTAGCAAAGCACCGTAGAAACGTATCATAGAGCGCGAGATTTTGTCCGCGCGTTGGACACGTACCTTCCGGTCGAGTGGGTCGACGTACAGCCCAGAGGTGCAAAAAAGGTACACGAACTAATTGAAAAGAGGGTACGTGTATTCAAATAATGAATGTGGGCGAGCAGCTGAGGACACATACGAATACTGTGGGTATCCCGCGGTCTTCCTGGCCTCGGAAAGTTTCATATAAATCATGGTATAAAAACCTGGATAGGAAGCGGCAGACCCTTTCGCCCTTGTTAAAAAAAATTCCCATGCAAGGTTTGTAATGCCGTTGTACGGTACTCCCCATCATAAGGATACAAGGCAATTGTTACAGCCCGTCGCCCATGGATGGTAGATCATTAACCGCGTATGAGGGTTGAATCAGGAGGTGGCATGCCAATTAAAGTCCCGGCTTGCAACCTCTGGGAGCTAATACATCACCAGGGACATCTAGGTCCACACTGTCCTCCTTCTGCTACCCCGCTTCAGCAGAAAAAGACATGAGGTAGCCGTTCTGCTCACAAGCCTGAGGGCTTTACCCAGCATTGCATCTGGAGATTTCAGCCTTGGCACAGAAGTTTAAAATGTCATTGCGTTCATCCTCAGCGGTCTGACACGCTCCTTGACTCGAGAATCCTCGATAGTCGACTCATACACTCTCTTTGGTTGATAATGAACATCCATTATGTATTTAAAAGCAGCGCGCAATTGCAACTCTCCCGATGCTTGGATATAGGTGCAGAAGAAGCCAAGATTGCACTTGCCACCACGGGTGGCGGCACCAACCTGTGCGTTTAGAGAGGGCGGAGAGCGCAGTACGGCTGTGTATCTACACCACACTTGCCAAGGGGAGGTTCGGGCAGCGCTATTTAAGCGTGAGAGGGAATTGAGACAAAACTGAGGTGGTCGCAGAACGGTATTGAGACGGCGAGCGTCTACAAGGCCCTGTTCTTCTTGGAGACGCGTTCAACTGCACGCGCTGTCCTTCCATTGCGCCTTAGCTGTTGCCGGCTGACGGCTGCCCGGGCTAACGCCGCGGACCGGCACGAGGATGTCCGCAGAGGACACAGGACGACTCTGCCCCATCTTGGGCGTGGGCCGTGGTAGTGGTGAGGAGCAGAGATGCCGGCAAGGCTATAGCGAAGACGACTCGATTTGGGCTGCCGCCGCATCTGGGACAGGGACGAACAGCCGGTTGATGGGTGCAATTGTAGTGCTGAAAGGGGACAGAAACGCACGAATGCTGACGTACGGGACGTTGGGAGAGAGACTGGATGGAGAGCATACGGCCTGTACTTGACCACCACGCCTGAGCCTCGCAGCGGTGTTTGGTGCTACTGCTTACTGGACGGTTATTATTTCGGTATAAATATTGCGAGTGCTATACCAGATAATAACTCACCCGGTATACCACTAACACCACTCCCAATGGCCGCCAAACGCATTTCCATAGCCGCCCTGTGCGACGACCGTCCCCGCCGTCTCCCCAGTCCCTCTTCCACCGACAGTCTGCGCAGTCTTGGTCCCTCATCCGCCAGGAGACCGTCTGATTCCTCTGCGTCGGATGCCAGCAGCTCCTCCGTCCCGCCACTCCTCCCACACCTCCACGCCTCGTCGCCGACTAGGACGTCCTCAGCCGCATACGATCCGATTCGAGATGCTGACAACCGCCACGACGATCCCCAGTCCGCACGACCGATGCCGTCGCTCTCCCCTACCACTCCGCCGCCACCGTCAGCCCATTTTCGGAAGCCGCCTCTTGCTCCCGCTCAGTACACATCGGGCCCCCATTTCACGCCGATAGCGCCCCGCCCAGATCCCGGCACAGTACCTGTATCAGTAAGAAACACATCGGGTTCGCCTCCAAAGCCGCCTTCGCCGCCCAACGCACCTTCAGCCCGTCTAACCCAGCAGCCGACCCGGCACCTGGTCATCGCACCCACCACCACCACCAGGTACACCCCATATCCACCACTACAGCCCTCCAAACAGTCCATTGCTTATTCCACCCAGTTTTCTCCCTCGAGCAGGACAGATTTGCTGTCCAACAACGGTCCCATCGCATTCGAGCATTACGATCCCAACAACGCTGGCAGATCCTCCAGTTCTAGGCGATCATCAAAGTCGAAAGCTCACCGTACCTCTCCCTCATCGTCGTCCGGTGGTAAGCCAGGTCCAACAAGTATGAGTGCCAACCCCAAAAAGTCCAAGTCTAAGACTGCCGCTGTCGGACAAGAAGAGGCCTCAAACACGTCTGGTGGTGGTGTTCTGGGTTCAATTACGCGTGGAGAGGTCATACCCAACGCGGCAGGACGCAGCACAAGCCCTTCCGCTTCCGGTTCTCGCTCGGGTGGTCGACTGCCTACGCCCGGTGCCGCCTCCAACCCAAACTCCTCATCGATGGATGACGCGCGTGACGTTGAGATGGAGCTCCTTGGTGCGCTCGGCGGGGACGAAGAGACGCGCGCGGAGTCAGCCTCGTTGGATGCACGAGGTCCGCCCGTGAAGCTGGAAATGTACCCTACGACGGCCGAGGACGATCTGCTGGAAGAAGTCGAAGCTATGGAACGTATATCCGCTCACAAGCCAGCCAGACAGACACCATTGATGTCGTTGCCGATGAAACATGAGCCCGAGGAGGGGGATGCGATGGAGATTGATTTGAAGGTACGCACCACACAGAGACTACTCTATTTGGTTACCCAGCTCAATACAGTCCTGTTCTTCGCTTCCACAGCGATCCACGCTCTCTCCCTCCCCCGCTATCCTCCAGCCCTCGCAGGTCCCCTCGCGCAATTCGCCGCGCACAGCGCCAACCCCAATCCCCCTCTCCGCACCGCACTCTCAACCTACCTCGGCCTCACACTCCCTTCGTCCCACACCGTCTCCCGCACGCACGCCTACTATACCACCTGCGAACCTCCCCGCCCCGTTCCCACCTGCCCCTCCCACTGCCAGCACCAAGAAAGGCATCTCGAAGAGCACGGGTGGAGCCGCCAAAGCGACCGCGGCAACTTCCAAGAGTCGCACCGCAAAGGCGTCCGCGGTGAAGAAGAAGCAGAACCACCCGAACGCCAATGAGCTGCTCAAAGTCGGCGCCACGAAGTCCAAGGGCGGCGGCGGCGGTGGTGCTGGTGGTGCTGGGTCCTCGTCTTCCGCCCCCGGCGGTTCATTTGCGTTCCACGGCACGTCAAGCGGGCGGGCCGCCGCTGCCGCTGCTGCCGCGTTGTTCGGTGCTGCGCTCGATGCGGATGATGGGTATGAAGACCAGCGGGATGGTCCCGAGTACCGACCCGACGCTCATGCACCCGCGGGTCCGAAGGGACAGGGCGGGGCGGAAGAGGAGTCAGAGGACGAGGTCGATTTGCGGCTTTATTGCGTCTGCAGGCAGCTCTATGATGACCGGTTTATGCTTGGATGCGAAAAGTGCGCTGACTCTTGCCCTGGACCGCCGTTCTGGGAATTCAAGTGCTGACGGGACGTTCTAGCTGCGACGATTGGTTCCACCCTAATTGTATAAGACTGCAGGAGTACCAGTGTGATTTGCTCGAGCACTTTTATTGTGAATCGTGTCAGCGAGGTGAGATATTTGCTTGCACCTCCCTCCACCACGTCCCTGCCCACCCACTGTACCACCATACGAGCTGTACTACAACGCCAGTACTGACGCGCTCTCCCTCCGTGTCTCTCACCAGCCGATTCGAACCTCAAAATAGTCTGGCGGCCCCGCTGCGCGAATGGATCGCGCCACCCTGCTCCCAACTCGTCGGACGCATGCTGGCGTGCCGCCCATCCGCCCATGTCAAAGTACTGCTCAAAAGAGTGCGGGATTGAGTCGATGGAGCGACGCCTGCTTCCGTACGCCAAGCAAAAGGCGGGCCTACCGCTCGATGCGGACGAGAGGGACGAGGGCGTGAAACGGGAGCTGAAGGGGCTTTTTGTGGGAGTGCGGGAGCGGAAGAAGCGCGAGGCAGTCGTTCTGAGGGTCGCCAGTGACGCGGCAACGGAGGTGAAGCGCGAACCTGGGACGACCGACGGCACCGCAGGTGCCAGCAACAGAGACAAGGGACTGGTGAACCCACCCGGGATGGTCGTCCTGTCCCCCGGGTCGCGGCTCGCATCTGACCTCACGACGCTTGAGCACGACCTCGCGGAGACACTCTGCGAGCTCCAGATGCGCACCCGCGAGCTCTCGTTCATCCTCGCGCGGTCGCAGCTCGTCAAGCTTGCGGTGACCTGGAGCGACAAGCCCGAGAACGTGCAGAGGTGCTGTTTCGACTCGCGGATGCTGATGGACGGCGAGGAGTGGGAGGAGTGGGTCGAGGGCGAGGGACGGGCCGTGCTGGAGGGCGTGGCGGAGGACGGGCCTGGTGGTCCACCCGTGGTGCCCAGCAGCCAAGCGCGCCAGACGACGAATGGACGGGAGGCGCGCCTTGAGCAGGAGCAGCGGACGACCCCGCCCGAGGGCGAGGAGAGCGGGTTGGAGGACGAGATGGCCCTTGAGGACGAAGATTCACCCTGGTGCGACGGGCGGAGGAAGTGTGAACGGCATGCTGGGTGGCAGAAGCTCCAGGTTGCGGAGTGTGACCTTAATAGGGGGATCAAGGTATGCACTCTTTTTTACCCGTTCATTCTGTCCTTGTCTTCCGCTACGATTTCGGGCCGCTAATGCGGAGTGTTTTGTCTTGTAGGAGCTCATCATTTCCCGGCTTAAGGAACGCACGGGACACCTTCGAATACGTATCAAGTACGTACAGGCTGCTCTTGAGAGCAGCCAGCAAGGAGGGAAGACGGCAGAGAAGGATTCGGATTCTGTCATGTTTGATGTAGTATAGACTTACTACTAATCCAGGGTGACAGTGGGAAATATTCTTTCGGTGTTTGACTGAGTGAACGAAAGAAAGCCTAGAGGAGCAACCAGATCGATCCACCTCTTCCGATTGAACGTTAACTGGGTCTCCTTGGCCATACTAATATTATAAGCTAACCTGGATTCTTTAAGGGTGCAGAGTTTTCGGGTACCTATATAAGGCAGGAATTCATGACTAAAACTTATGCATTGTGCAAAGGGAGGATAAGATTTTCCCTCACACTGACCTTTGGGCCGATTTTATTTTATTTATAATGCTTTGTAAGGATAGACTGACTACCAAAACATATTCAACCGACGTGTTTCTAAGCGTACATCCGTTTGCTTTAGCCCGCTGTAGTCTGTGTACGTGCATTGTCATTGTTGTTCTACTTGTTACTGGTGGCGAGCCTGACTCGCCGCCTGCCCTTGTACCCCCCCCAACTTGGGTTCTTTGGCCCTTGAATATTTTCTCGTCGTCTCCCTGCACAGGTAGCGAAGTCGTTTGAGCCATAATGCTCATTGGTTCATCTCCGGATTCTCTTGAACTACCCTTGGACGAGGGGGTGCCAGACAAGAACAACTTGGGCCGTACCGAGATCTTACGCGCCTTCGACAATGGCGATAGCCGACCACTTCGTGATTTCCTTCACGACCTTCAAGACAGAGCAAGTACCCTCAAGCAAACTCCCATACCGAAGACATCCACGGAGTTGGCGGGTGCGTTTTGGACTCTCACCCCGACCGTTCTTGGGCTCGGGCTTGCTTGTGGGTAACCAAAAATAATCAGTTGATAGAATCTTACGGTTTGAGTTGTTAGGTATTGAAATTTCCAGCGCCTATTTTCAAAATGAGCTAGGGGGAGCGCCCCCCGGTACTGATGGGAGTGGAAAAAATGCCCCCATAGGCGACACAATTGCCACATTGAAAGACATTTATGTAAAAGTGTTGGCGACTACAACTACCACGACGAGTAAAACATGTGAACCTCCGGGTGATACGTGGGCTATCTTCCGAACCGCCGCTGAGGCTGATGCCCAAAGCTCGACGTCGTCCTCGAGCGAGCAAGGAGAACCCGCTTGCGTGGTGTCCAAGGAGAAGTTCGATCGATCTGTCGAAGTTATCCAGGGAGAACACAGAGTTGAGCCATCCGTTGCAAACTTGGTTACCCAGGTTCGCAAGGTTGTCTATGATCAAACCAGACAAGTAGAGTGAGTACAATAGAGGCGTTGTTACGGTGCCTATAATGACATACTGTCTTTAGGAGGGCAAGGTCCTTGTTCGAATCTGATGAGGACTTCCTCGAATTCATGGAAAACTATGGCTCTGATAAGGCTCTGTTGCTCGAAGCTCTCGGGCGTTATATTGAGGCCGGAGATCTGCAAGCGGCGGCAGGAGACTCGGTTGCTGCCATTCGCCTGTTCGCTCGAGGGGCTGACCACGATCGCGCTGCTCAGTGTCTATGCGACGCTTTCTGGGAACACCTACCGTACAACACTATAGTCACGGACTACAATCGAAAGCAAATCCGTACTCTGGAGGAATTGCTGCCAGATATCGTAGAACCGAGCATTCATTGGAAGAACGAGGTAAGTCCTCATGGGTTCAAACGTCAAGAACTCATGCCTTACCCTAGCTCGCTATGTTCCATGCCATTATAAAATGCGATACACAGACCCTGGAGACGCTTGCACTGGCCTTTGCCAGTGGTGATAGCGATCGTTCCAATTCTGCTCTTCTACGGTGTCTCGACTACTTCTCACGACAGCAACAGGACGTCTACCAAATGAACTTCGAGGAGATGAATCGCCTTCTCAGAAT
>Ga0307513_10001501_pt1 | contig 33546 bp, 52 predicted proteins | sample 15_EM_MG_FD_202174 | JGI IMG/M metagenome (GOLD analysis project Ga0307513, IMG submission 202174) | Populus trichocarpa ectomycorrhiza microbial communities from riparian zone in the Pacific Northwest, United States - 15_EM | ecosystem: Host-associated > Plants > Roots > Unclassified | place... | reverse complement strand
TTTGGACAAAACTGGTGCAGTCGCGCTCTAATACACAGCGAGTAAAGCACACCCCAAAAAAATTGGGTACAAATCGATACATCAAAGGGCACCTCTATTCAAGGAGCTTTGATCTGGCGGCGTCGCACCGCGAGCTCTGCATTTTTTCAACGTAGGTCACCGTTACTGCCAATCTTAGTCGCGCTAGTTTTAGCATCCAGGAAGAGCTCAGTCAATTCGTCGATGTCTTCCGTTATGATTTCCTTTCGTCCAGAAAGGCTCGCCATGATGGATGCAGGTGTGAGTAGTTGGAGGGCATATCTAGAGTTGAAGTTGGTAATATCAATATACCAACGAGTTGAATACAAAAGTAAGACGGGACCAACCGCAAGGATGCTCGCTCGCCTTCGGTTGCGAAACGGTCCAGAACACCGGGCCCAAGCTTGAGACCTTCAACGATGGCACGCACATTGACAACCTTTGCTACCTGACCTCGGTCGTAGGGTTCAGTTTTCACGATCAAGCACCTGGCGAATCGTAAGGACGCGGAGACTAAGGAAAGGAAAGGGTAGTACCGGTCTAGTAGGTCGACTGGTACCCCGTGGGCGGAGTATACGTCCGTCGTACCACGGACGAGGGCGTGGCCTCGGTTTGTTGCGAAGATTACGGTTGGAGCCATGGGCGACTCTAGTAGAGCATTTAGGTAGGTAAAGCATTCGATATCAAGCATGTGGACCTGTGTGGGAGGTCGATAATTCATTGCTTGGCTCGACGAAACATTCACCCACCTCGTCAATGAAGACGACACCTGGAACGACCTCGGCTACCCCCTGCTCCACATACCCCTTAACCACTCGTTCTACCTCTCTCCTCAGCTTCTCGGTCACCTCTGTACGACGCGTGTTGACGAGACTCCCCATTACACTCATGATGTCCTGTCCGCCTTGAGGTCGCGCATTGGCAGCATCGAGGTCGCCCAGTGTGATATCTTGAATGACTTCCTTCCGCTTATGAACATCCCCCTTTGGTAAGGGGACGTATGTCTCTGACTCCAGGTCGTAAGAGGAGGCATAGGCATCTGACCGCCCGACGCGCTAATTTATCAGAAGTTCAGGATGAGAGCAGGGTAGAGGAATTGGTGGCGTACCTTTACAGCCCCAGTATTAGCCTCAACGTAGATGACATCACCAACCACAATCTTTTCTTTGAGGATGGCCTCGTAAATACCAGGGTCCAGTCGCAGCTGCTTGGTACCCTTCACAGTTTTGAGGCCGAGAATAACGTGTGAGATCGTCTTGCCGTACCCACTCAATGGGTTCTCCGTCTCGGTTGGTGTGAGTTCTGTGAGTTCGCCCTCAAAGACTTCCTTCGTCTCCTTGATTCGGAGACCTAGACTGAAACGTAAGCAAGCTACAAAGTACAGGGTGTGGCATATACACACCGATTGCACGACGAAAGACCTCTGCAAGAACCTCAGTCTTCTTGACCTCTGCGCTGTAAACTTCACTGCCGACCATTGGACAGAATGGTACCTTTACGCCGAGTTCCTGCGCAATTGCGAGTGCGAGGGCCGTTTTGCCGGTGCCAGGCGCGCCTGCGAGGAGTAACGCGCGTCCTGAAAACTTGCGCGTCTTGATGAGCTCGACGACGACACCGCATGCCTGTGAATACGTCGAGCACGGTCTATGAGCTTATGAAGACGCGTCGGGGATCCATAAATCCCACCTCGCGCGCCATGTTCTGTCCCACGAACCCCGCGGCGTCCCCCTCAACAAGGCCGTCTGGACCAAGACCAAGCCCACGAATGTGCGAATGGGGTGCGATACGTGACGAACGACTTGAGCTCCCAGACGGTATTTGCGTCGCCGAGGCCATTTCAGGTTCCAATCTTGCTTGGGAAGTGGAAAACCAACTTGGCTACCAACTTTGTGTAAGGTTATTTCCAGAAAAATGGCGGATATTATAGACCCTCTCGACAAGATATCAAATTACAAGGACTCACAGGAGAGCAGAGACAGAGGCACTCAGCTCAAGCTGCTCCAGCAATCCGCAACGCTCTACGTCGGGAACCTCAGCTTCTACTCCACCGAGGAGCAATTATATCAACTATTCTCAAAGTGCACAAATCCAGAAGATGGAGGCGGCATCAAACGTATCATTATGGGCCTTGACAGAAACAGCAGGTATGGACCTCTTGATCCTGAACCCCTCAGAGCCTGACCCTCTGTCCAGGACTCCGTGTGGCTTCTGCTTTGTCGAATACTATAGCCACGCCGAAGCTCTTGCTTGCATGAGGTATATCAACGGAACAAAGCTCGACGAGCGAATCATCCGCTGTGACCTTGACACGGGGTACAAAGACGGTCGACAGTTCGGCAGAGGACGGAGTGGTGGGCAAGTACGCCTTGACCTTTAGAGTTTTGGTTGGAAACTCACAAATCATCCGTGGCAGGTGCGCGACGAACACCGACAAGACTATGATGCCGGTCGCGGCGGTTGGGGCGCACAAGCCCAGTTCCAGATGAGAGCACAAAGAGAAAGGGAGGCGGTTTATGCAGATGCAAAAGATGGCCCCGGAGCGGTCGCCGTTGGTGGAGGGGACTGGAAAGAAGGTCCGCGTAGCCGTTTACCTTCAACACCAACTACTTGCTGACTTTACAGAAGACGCACAACCTGCTGCACCGCAACCCCCCCGGAAACGCGGACGGTCTCCTGAAGATGAAGGCGACGATGAGAGGCTGGTAAGCGATCAACCGAAGCCGTTCAGCACATTGCTTACTGTCAATGTAGGCACCAGCTCTACGGAATGGAAACAACGAAGATCAGTAGTCATCTTCACCTGTCTTCACACCGTCATACCCTGTGACTGGCTTTTTTCTACGGCTCTGTAATTGCGGGCGACGTGTTGGACGACCCTCATGTTGAAGCAACATATTAGAGTTCTCTTGACCAACTGCTGGAAGATATATGTACATGACCTTGTTTTTCCAGAGCAGCGAGCCGACCATTTGAACGTCGTTTGTCTTCCTCGATCCTGAATATGGCACATATCTGCATAATCTCAAATATTCTTATGGATCCAAGCCACGACTTCGTCCCAGGTTCCTAATCTTATTACACCATCTGGCAAGTCCTTGACGACCTCATTCTCCCACCACCTCTCGTTGGGCTGACGTACAAGACGCTCTGCATAACTCTCTGAATCGTTCAAACCAGCCGTTGAATGCCGCTTGCCCCACTCATAACCGCCGAAAATGATGGCTTTCGTGTCATACATATTGCACACGATGCAATTTTCAAGGGAATCGTCGATGAGGAGGACAGCACCGAGCTCCTTGCATAACATAGCTTTTGATTTTTTCACTGGTTGTGGCACACCCTTCGAGTCGAAGTGTGTGAAAGCGTCTGTGTAGTAGATGGCCTCAAAGATGCCTGCAAAAACGGTAAGAACTTAGGACTTACAGCAAGCACATTAGACCTTCGGAGTATATGATGCAAAGAAGCCATCGAGAATACGGATATCGAAATGAACACTCACCCTTAAACCATCTATCCAGCCATTCCTCTGTTTGGCGAGAACGGCTTTTGCTGCGCGCAGTCACTATGATCAAGCGATAACCCACATCCCGGAGGCCTTGAAGTGCTTCCGCAGCGCCGAAAACGGGCGGAGCGTTGGTAAAGCGCGAAGAACGATAGAACTCTGGTATCTTCTGAAACACTTGGATCGCAGTTCCCCAGTAAGGATTCTTTGGTAGTCAAAAACGGATGAGACCGAGAACGGTTTTTTTAGGAGCCATACCTTCCAGTAATGATAATCTAGCCACCGCCGAGGTAAATATGTGTAGTTTATCTGTTACTATAGGGTGGTACTTACAGTAAAATTTGTCAAGGCTCATGTCAGTTCCATAGGTTTCGTTGTGCCACTCCGCCACGCTCGCGTTTGTTTGGCACAGCACATCGTCCATATCTATTGCGATGAGAGGCTTTGTTTCGATTCCCATGTTCGGATTTAAATGGATTTATCGTGCGAAGGCAGAAAATGAGGGGAACGAAACGAGACCGACTTTCGCGGTTAGACGCCCGCAACGTCCCAACGTAGAGATAGGTTATTTACTAACAACACTACCACCGACCACTTCTAGGACCTTCCAATCCACCTCGACACCGTGCTGCTTGAAGACCCGAGCCGCTGCTTCCGCAATGCCCTCGAATGATTTGGTGGCAAGCGCCAATATCGTCGGACCTGCACCGGATAAACATATACCCAATAACCCTTGGTGAGTCTCTGGGGTCACGGAGGATAGAACCTCCGGTAGACCCGGGATCTGCACCGGCGTGAGCGGCGTGAACGGCGTGGACAGAGGGCATCTTTCCAAGGGAACATACCAGGGCTTTTCGATATGGCTGGTGCACCCTATCTTTCATTGCTTCATAAATTAATTCGGGATCGGGCGGCGTTTGTCCCAGGGCAGTGGTGAGGACTGCGAGTCTTTGGAGATTAAAAACCTGTGGAGACGATCAAAGGTGCACAGCCAAGATGAGAAGGGAGTTGACGTACTACGTCCTTACGTGAGTACTGCGCGGGGAGCACCTCTCTTGCTTTGGCAGTGCTGAGTTCAAATCGCGGAATGAGGGCAACCGCTTTGATATCGGCCGACCAAGGGAACCGAACATAGTGCCCTATTCCAAATGGGGGCGCAGGAGGATCCCTCCCCCAGTCCTCACCTGCATCTGAGGGATATTCTGGTAGGACTTCCGCTAGAGGCACACTTGCAGCCGCAGTGGCGGCTTCGTCAAGTTCTCGCAAGTAAGAGCCGATAAATCCTCCTACTAGTGCAGCTGTTACGTTGTCTGGATGCCTCTCCACCATTAAGGCGAAATCGAGCATTCGGGTGGGCGAAAGTGACAACTCTCCCAGAGCGTCTCCCAGTAGTACACCAGCTATAACAGCCGCTCCAGACGACCCTAAACCCCGGCCAAATGGTATTTCATTGTGCACTTTGATGGTAAGGCCCCCGGGAAATGAAGCGATGGAGTGGCAGCGAAGCACATAGAGGGTGACGCGTGTAGTAAGGTTTTTGTAAGGGTCTAGAGGGACCTCATCTGCTCCCTCGCCAGTGTAGATGAGTTTCGGAGGGGCAGCGGAGGATGAATCGCGATCGACGGTTAGGTCGAGATAGAGTGAGAGGGACAACCCTACGACATCGAAGCCGGGACCAATATTTGCACTGGTGGCCGGTACGCGTATCCTGAACGAGGACATCGTAGAGGGTAGGAAGAAAGGTTGAAACTGACTTGGCTTTTGGACCCGACGCGATGTCCGACTCAACCGATAAAGTATCGCACCCGCTGCCGGCAGTCGCTATCAATGACCTGGTCCCTGCTCTCTTACGCGTCTACGCACTTGCACATGATCCGAGCGGCGTACCCGTCACCACAACCAACACCAAAGACCTCAAGAACGCTGTAAGAGTACCCATGCGTTTTGTGCATTCCATGCATCTATAATGGACGCCTTGCAGACAGAAGACTTCAAAACACGTCTCAGCGCTGCCCGCACACTTATAGATAAGCTGCCAGGAGGCGACTTAACCTCTAAAGAGCAGGACGAGATCATAAAAATGCTAGAAGACATGAGGGATTACAAGCGGTAAACGAATTGCATGTATTCATCATGCTCGAGACTCAGAACCGAATAGCACGCAGATCCAGCAGCATCTCCCATGAATTATTATAAACCTTAATACGGTCATGGTCAGGTCCTACTCATTCCACCTCTTGGACAATGGCACGTCCTCTCCCTTGTCTTGGAATTTCTCCAATTCTGCACGCCATGGCCCCCAGGAATCGCCGTACTTTTTCAGCAAGTTGGCCAGGTCCGTTCGTTGCTCGCGCTGTAATCACTATCATCAATATGACAGTGTCGTCTCGAAGCATCGACTCACTAAATTCCATGGGAGGTCATCTGTCCCGTCAGTGTATACATCCCCAAACAATTCAGAAAGACGGTTTCGACTCAGGTTTTCTCCTCGACGAAATGCATCGAGGACTTCCTTCTTCATCGAATTCTTCGTCTCTTCTTCTTTCCCCCCGTCCCACCAACCCTTCTGTTCCAGGAAACGTCTCATTCGGTACAGAGGGTTGTCGGTCTTCTTGAATTGCTCGACTTCTTGCCGACCTCGATACGCGAAGCTATCATCTGAGGTGCTATGGTGACCAACCCTGCCAAGCACAATGAGACATTTCCTTGAACACACGATCGCCCGCACCTGTAGGTCATCGCCTCTACTAGCACGGGTTTTCCACTCCCAACCGCCATCATCCGAGCAGCACGTGTAGCAGACAAAACCGCAAGGACGTCGTTACCGTCGACCCGAATAGTCTTTATTCCGTAACCAGGTCCTCGTGCCGATATCCCATCACCAACATACTGCTCGGAGGCTGGAGTTGAGATGGCAAAGCCATTGTTACGACAAAAGAAAACTGTAGGAGACCCAAGGACGGACGCCATCAACATCCCAGCGTGAAAATCCCCTTCAGAAGCTGCGCCCTTACCCGAAATTGTTAGAATAAATGTGAGACAAGGGTGCTTGACGCACCTCTCCAAAATAGACCACAGCACATGCTTTCCCCCGTCTTTCAGGATCTCGTTTCAGAGCATAGCCGACACCAGCGGCTTGGGGGATTTGAGTAGCCAATGGGCTTGATATTGTGTGGAAATGCAGGCCCCTTGTCCCGAAATGCTGCCATGTCATTTAGACTTCTATGACGCGAGCCGAAATTAAAGAGACTGACTACTGGCATTTGTCGTCCTTTCCCCAAGTCTTCGTGATTGCCTAAACATTGGGCCATTACAGAGTTAAGAGGGAAGCCCCTCCACAACAAGACTCCCATCTCTCTGTATTGTCCGAGTACTCTGCACGACTCGCAATGAAGTCCAGACTGATTTGACTATGAAGGATGCTCACTCATCAGTATTCTCAAACGCTGCGGCTGACCCAACGACAGCAGCCTCTTCACCATGTGTAGTCATGTAAAAAGATATCTTTCCTTGACGTTGGACGCTATAGAGGAGGGTGTCGAGGATGGGGAGTAGATTCATAGTCTTGTACCTGGCAGTGCACCTGAGATGGGGGGGAGGCACCAAAATTTGTATATACGAACAGTCTGAGGGCAAGTTCCCTATCCATCTGTTGTTGCCGTCAGACCCGAGAACGGAGAACATGGAAGAGGGGTTCGCACCTCAGGAAGCTGCGCGCCATCGAGAACCGAGCCATCGGTTTCTAATATGCGAAATGCTGGTATAGGACCATTATTGACAGAATCAAAGAAAGATAGCTCTGTGGTAACGGGCGTTGTTTGATCCGGTAGAAACTCCTTGAAGTCGGTCGAGTATCGACGCCACAGCGGAGTAGCATGAGCAGCACGCACGACAGAAAGACCACGTAATGGCGAATGGTGGCGAACGAGGGCTCTCATCATCGCACGGGAAAAAGACGGCCGGGTCCAAGGCTGAACAAGCGTCACGCGGGGTGGTATTTGGTCAGGTCAACACAGCCCAAACCTGGCCCCCGCGCCCGCAATCACGGTCAAAGAATGACTTCCTCGAACGCTACTGCCGGTCCCTCAAACACCCGGGCATCGACGACAAAGCCGGTGGACAGGGCAGAGGCGCCGAGCACTTTTGCCACCCTGACAAATGGTGCATCTTTGGATTTGGCCGAGGAGGATGAGGATGATAGCATGGACTGGGAAGAAGTGGACATCCTGGGCACAGAGGCGCCTGAAGTACAGCCTATTACCGAGGTGGAGATAACATTAGGCGAGAAACAACCAGTCAAGACTTCACGCAAGTAAGCATCCGTAAGGCTCGCTGTTTATGGTCTCTGACACTGCCCGAGCAGAACCGGTACTGGGCTAGAACGTCGAGCACGTCTTATTTCTCATAAGCTACACACTGTCGCACTTTTAGGGAGCTACTCTATTCGCAATCGGTGGATCAACAACCAGTTATTATATGTTAGTGTGTGTTCCACTCTGTACCCACAGGACCTCAACATGAGTTTTTCAGGCACGACTCGTCTCAATTACGCCCCTTGCACTGCAGACGTCGTTTGCCATGATTCACAAGAAAACGCAGCCCGACTCTATTCGCCGAGCCCGTTTGTTCGAATCGGCATTGTTCAAACTTGCTGAATGGTGGCACTCGACCTTCCGCGTCATCCCGAACAAGGGTGTTCGAAGCCGAAGTTTCGCGCAAGTGCAACAGGCGATGTTAAAGAGCAAGGGACCGACTCTGGTCTTTGATTCTCGAGATATCAAAGGGAAAGGCAAGGTAATTGATCTAGCAGAAGACGACGACGATCCGTGGAGCGATCGATTGCGCTCGCCTAAGAGTCTTATGAAACACGCTCTCCTCCGCGAAGGCTCGGCGGAAACCAGCTCCATGTTATTCACTTCTCTATGTCGTGCCTTGGATATACCAGCTCGACTCGTGGTCAGCCTACAGTCTTGTCCGTGGAGCAGCAAACCTCCAATGGGGAAATCCGATCCTCCACTTGAAGGATGGCCGCCAATTATGTGGACAGAAGTGTTCAGCAGGCCCGAGTGTCGGTGGATACCTGTGGATCCTATTCGATATTTGGTTGACAAGCGCAAGTTACTGGAACCAGCGGCAACCTGTCCATTTAATCGGCTTGTGTACGTGGTTGCTTTTGAGGAGGGTATGTTGGGCTGGCCTTAAACGTTGTAAGACTTACAGTGCTTCATTAGACGGCTATGCGCGAGACGTGACATTGCGTTATGCGTCTCAGTACGGTGCCAGAACCATGAAGTCGAGGCTCTTAAGTAATCGCGGTCAAGATAACTGGTGGCTGGCAATCATTAGCCTCTTCAAACGCCCATATCATCTCGTAAGCACATCCTGTCGCCAGTTCCAACTGCCCATACTGTTTCAGAGCCGCGATGACATCGAAGACGCTGAACTGCAGTCACTCCAATATATTGAAGGAATGCCCGCGTCTGTTTCCGGCTTTAAGGATCATCCCATGTGCGGAGTTGCCCCTGTCTGTGAATTCCGACAACTCACATTTACGAAGGTTCGCTTTAACGAGGCACCTGCGCCGGGACGAAGCTATCTATCCTTTAGAAGAGCTCGGAAAATTTAGGGGTGAACCATTTTATCCCCGAGCAAATGTGCAACGGCTCAAGGCCGCGGAAGGATGGATGCGAGAAGGGCGAATGATCTCTATGGGGCAGCAGCCCCTTAAACGGGTAAAGGCACGGGCTACTACCATCGAACGAAAGAGGATGCTCGAGGTAGCGAAGGCTGACGGCCAGGAGGAAGAACTGCAAGGGTTATATGCAAAATGGCAAACAGAGCTTTACGTACCCGAGCCTGTCATTGATGTACGCGCCTTGCCTTTTATTCGATCGTTACTAATACTTCTTATCCAGGGGAGAGTCCCAAAGAACGATTTCGGCAACATCGATCTGTATGTGCCGAGTATGCTCCCCCAAGGGGCGGCCTACTTGCCCAGTAGGTATATATAATCGATTTCTCCACGTGCTCATGGGCGTCGAATACTGCAGTGCGAGGCGTCGGGAAAATCGCTAAGGAATTTGGGGTGGATTTCGCAGAGGCGGTAGTACGTAACGCCACCTCGCTTTAATGTCCAACCTCACTATAATTCCAGGTTGGGTTTGAATTTAGAAAGGGACGGGCCAATCCTATCATCCAAGGGATCGTAGTAGCCGAAGAGAATGAAGAAACCTTGCGAGCTGTTCGTCTATACCTTGACTAACTTACGCATTGCTCAACATTATCTAGGCCTACCAGCAGAGAGCTGAAGCAACAGAAGAGAAGGAGCGGCAGAAGAAGCACGAACGAGTTATCAGGAGATGGTTTAAATTGGTACAAGGCCTTCGGATACGCCAGCGCCTGAAAGCACAGTATGGCGATGTTCCAAACGCGGACATCCCCATTTCCGTGAGTCAAAAGTTTGCGCCTTTATTCTGTGATTACACGTGCTTTCAGGGCCCTTCTGGCATGGACGAACGGCATGTCGTCCAACCGCATCATCTGCCGCGGCAAAAGTTCACGAACACTATATTCCAAGCTAATGGGCAAGAGGTAGACCCACCTGAACCTCTTCCTCACGAGGGGTCCTCTGAGAATGAGGATGAGATGAAAACCCACTCGGATTCATTGCAAATCAACCGGGATGCAACCCCGCCTCCTGAACTCGTGGGGAATGCTTCGAGTACAGCTCGCGGCAAAACGCGAGGTACTACCCGGAGGCCTCGCAAGACAGCTCCAGGCAAGCGGCGCAAGACCACTAGTTCTTCTTCAAGCGAAAATGGTGAAGAGTTCCCAACTCGTCGAACCACGCGGCGCGTCTCTATTCCTCCGGCGCGTAATCTCCGGGCTCGCAAGAGTAGGGCTTAAACATGAGGCCTTGGGGGCTGTCCGGCCGTGTTGGACGAACCATGATGCCATCCATTACAGATGTATTCACAAAACCTTTGTATACAGTTATTTGTCATGTATGAGGTACATGAGGCTGAGCAGTCATTTCCGCGGCCCGTTCTCCCGGTTCCGGGCCCACAATCGAGACCTCTAAAGGAAGGAGAACGGCGAATGTCAGATAGGACGTATGTCCACGAACTTCTGGCACTGGCTTAGACATCGGGGTTTTGGGATCCGTATTCTCTATCCGAGGCTCTGGACGGGGGGTGATAGAAGGCTCAGTGGCGCGGCCAGCCCCCAAGTCGTCCATACCTTCCTGCGCAGCCTCCTCTCCTTCATCCTTTCGTCTCTTTCCGGGTGGCTCGTCTTCGTCGGGTACTTCACCCGTGCCTTGCCGCTTTCGTTTTCTGTTCTGTTGCCTGGATGCTTGTATCTGCCGCAATCTTCGTTCTTCGTTGCTGACTTCCTTTGCTTTGACCCTCGTGATAATCTCAGAAACAGTGATTGGACGGGGGAGTTGGTAAACGTCGTGAGGCCGGAGCAAGCTCTCGTACATGGTAATGTCTAAGGGGCGTAAGTCCGCGAGCCTCTTATGAAAGAAAAGTCGGGCACACCGGTGAAACCTGCGTCGTTGAGAGCCGTGACGTTGCGAAGCACCTGTTCGAGGCAAGGACTAAAGCAACAAATCCGAGCGACATGCGACTTCTGCTCGGATACGTCATTATACAACAACGTAGATGGGCCGAGTGACCTCCACCTTCATTGCCTGTTTAGCATGGGGAATCGCGAGCCAAGGGGCCGGCAAGTCAAGGAAGACTTACGGGAGGGTCAGGAAGGGCCAGACCAGCGAAATGAGGCTGAGCCACTTACCTGCATCCGCTATATCCACTAGGTCAAAACCTTGTTGACAGACATTACGATGTGAAAGGGTCGCCATGGACATGCCATGTCTCGCAAATTCTTCCCTGGGAAAAAGGAATGCGATGATGAGCCGGAAGGGTGATGAGAAGGAAGTGTTGGCCATGCACACTAACTTTGCTATGGCCGCACGCTCTTGATGGAACTCGAAGGAATGAAGTTTGCCGGCAGACCCAACAGTGCGAGCTACCGAATGAGAAAAGGAAGCTGAGCCGGTACCTGCGCAACGAGTTATTTAAAACCTGAAGTGATAAGCATGGGTGATTGGGGCCGGTGGGAGCAGTACCACGTGGAAACGAGGAGGAGATGAGAACCCAAGATTCGAGATCTGGGACCCTGAGGCTGACCAACCTGCTTCAACGACGACGCTGCCGGGCCTGATGGAGAGCCAAGTAGTGATGAATGCGATGTCTGCCATGTAAAGGATTTGCGTCCTATGCGGCAATGCTAGGGTCCACAGTTCTGGTGTTGGACGCAACACGTAGACGAAGCCCCTCCCGTTACGGGACGCCACTTTGGTGCCATAAGGAACCCCGATAAAATCTGAGTGTCTGAAGACGCCGAATTTGTTATTTAGTTCCAGGCCAGGCGTGACCACGAGCGGGAGAAGCGAATTGCGGTTCTGTAGCGAGTTGGAGGACGAGGGTTAGAACCACCCTGGGTGCGGAACAAGAACGAAGGCCACGAGGCTACCATCCAGATTATGACCAGGTCGCCAGCCGCAACCAGACGGGATGCATTCCACATGTTTGCCTTCTAGCCAACGGACGCCACCACAAGCTCGTCCCTTCAAGGTTGGACAGCGTCTCCAGCAGAGCGTTGTGATTACAAGAGTCCTTCTCGCGGGTGGGCTACTGGCTCTTTCGCAGTCAGATTGTGGTGGGTGCTCAAGTGGCTTCTCCTCGCTCACGGTCCGATGCAAGTCGCGACAAGTTCACCTTGGCTGTCCAACGGGGCCGAGGGAGGCGAGGAAGACACCTGTTCAGATCAAGACTCTTCCTACATAAGTCCTCACGACGGCGATGCCGCTAGCCCGTCGCATTCTCTCGTCAGCTCCAGTCCTTCGGAGCCCATGGACGCCCTCGACGGTCTGTCGTTTGGTAGGTCCTCTTCTCAGCTCAAGACTCGTCTATCGGCGTTCCTTTACTTACGCCGAACCAATCCAGTCCTCATGCAAGACCTTTCTGCCGAGGTAACCGCAACCTGTGCACCACATTATCTTATCACATCCTCATGCCCCTGACTAGGCACTTCCGATCTACGTTTCCCAGAGTATCAGTGAGTTACTCGGCTGGGAACCTCAAGCCCTCCTTCGCAAATCCTTTTTCGACCTCGTTCATTCCGACGAAGTGGATGCAGCTCGCGCACTCCACTACAAACTCATCAAGGACAACGCGGCATCCACCTTGACGTACCTCCGTCTCAAGCATGCGAGTAAGCTACAGCCAAGGCAAATCATTATTCGCGGAACTTACGGGTCACAGGCGGTGACTGGGCACTTTGTGCGCACAGTAGAAGCGTCATTCACGATGTGAGATTTCCCCGCAGTCCGGTCTCCATAATTTCGATTGACTCTCCCTGCAGATGGTGATCGGCGGTATTTCTTTGGCCACCAACGGTCCGAAGGCCGCTTTGAAGGCTGCCACAGCATCTGAGGTTTTTATCTTGACTCCCGAAGCCTCCCGGTTCGCCTTCCGCGTAAGTCGTTGTCTTGCTGCCAATCAATATATCCGGGCCTGAGCACGCTTGCAGAGGTGGACAACTCCTCTTAGGGTTCCAACGCCGAACTCCATCTTTACCGCGTCTTCTGTGGACCAGACGATCCCGATTCACGACCTGCCTTCTCCCTCTGATCGTGTCGGGCTCCTTTTGAACCGCTTCAGTGCCGACATGCCTGTGATGCATTGCACCAGTAATCAAATCGTTCATTCCGATCTCGTCTTTAATCGGGGCATCTACGAGGTGGTTGAGGAGTTCGATGTACGTTCCGCTTAAGCGGTGATACCGTGTTTGTTGATGCCCTTGTTCAGTTGGGACCACTCAAGTCAACGATCCAAATGGTGAAGAACTGGGGTGCAAGCGACGAGCCAGGGGATGGCGGATTCTGTCCTTGCACCTTTTCATTCCTTCACGCCGTGATGGTTGGGTACGTACATACTACCACTCCGCACAGTCCATTGTACCCGTGGCACCGTATTCACCGCCGATGCACTAATACTCGAGAGGTAGTTCTCCGAACGCTCCTAACCGCATGGACGCCACCGTCTCAGCTCATTCTGACGCAGTCATTCTTGTTGTCAAGCCACACGGAGACTAACCGACGCTGGTGCTTTCCCATGACAGCTCGGCTTGACAACATCGATGTGTTTGTTTGATTGGACGATTTGTTCGGTTGTGTATTTTTCGAATGGATAGTTGTAGAGTATGCACCTTCCTCCTTCCCTTATATGTAGCGCTAGCGCTGTACCGCTTGATTCTGTTGTGTGCGGACCAATTTCCATCTTGAAGACGGAGAAGCCACCACCTCACCCGCCTTTTCTTTTGTTTGTAGCCACGCTTTCAGTTCTGCATCTTCTGTAAATTGCATTGTTTTCTTTAACCACGGTGTCCCGGCCTCGCGGTACGAGAAGCGCAGCATATCCCAGGTGTGTGCGCGCAGGTGCTGTGTCGTCGAGTGGAGCAATGACAACAAGGCAGCCTTTCGAAGAGGGATGTGTGTGGTAGGCCTAGGTGTGGTGCCCTGGAAAATCGCTTCGATCTCTTGGCCGGCCACAGAAGCCACGGAGGCAAATCGTAGAGGGTTTCCTGCTGCTGCGGCATATGCCAAGCGTTTCAGCCACCTTGAAGTTTCTGGGTGTATCTTGCAAGGCGTCTCGGCGATTTTCCTCAAGACGGCCTGTGTTTGCAGGTTGCGTGAGAGGTCGAAGAGGACATCCAGTACGACAACATAAACGGGGTTGCGAAGGGTCTTTGAGGAGACGATTTGTGGTTTGTAGGTGGTGTTCAGTTGGTCGAGTGCTGCCGAGATCTGGGCAGGAACTTGCGCAACGGTCGCAAGAACCAGGGACACCTCGTACACTGGGGAGCAATCAATCCATAGTCAGGGCGAGGTGACGATGAACTGACCTTCTGTAGCAAAGTCATCTTTGCGAGAAGCAGCCAAGATCCCTTCGCGGAGCTTGCCTTTCGATCGATGAGTTCAGCGTTGGGTCGGATGGGAGGATGGTAATACGCACGAAAGAGTCGAAGGATGTCCTCTGAAGCGCCCTTTGGGATGTTGGAAGGGTTGTCTTCGTATGTGGACAACTGTGAAGTGGGATCAATGCCCCCGAGATCGGAAGGGTTTTGAAATGGGAATGCCTTTTGTTGGATGTGAGCATACAACTCGTTCTGGGTAGTATGGTCTTTGAGGCTATTCTTAGGGCATCAGAGGGGAGGGGGTCGTGTCAGAGGTTACCGTTGGACGTACGAGTCGCCATCTGAAGTCAGGCCACTGCTCCTGCTGACCGAAGGGAGAGCGTCGAATCTGCGAGCGGCGGCAGCGGGAGAGGCAGCAGGAGGGGCAATGGGTGGAGCTGATGGCTGCTGCTGCTGCTGCTGCTGCTGCTGTCGTCGTGGGCGTCGTGGGTCACTGGCAGGATTTGATTTTGAGTAGAACACAGCCCTGCTGCTCGGGGAGGACGACATTTACTCGGCTGCTTGGCTGTGGTCGAACAAGACGCCCGCAACTAACCGCCCGTCCCCCGCAATCAAAAGCCCCTACAGGTACAACACTTCTTGAACCCTACCATTTCCACGGCGCTTCGCAACGACGACGCCAACGACGACGACGACGAAGATGAAGGCATCTCTTTTCTCTCTTTTCTTCGCCGGGGCCGCACTCGCACTACCCAAAGTCACCCGCACCGGGCAATACCTCTACGACGAGTCGGGTAATCGCTTCTTCATCAAGGTATCTCATCCTCTCCCTACGAGACGGTGTGCGCTTGTGCTCATCCCCGTAACACCTAGGGTATCGCATACCAGAAGGCGGGCACGCTTGGCCCGGCCACCGACGGAGGCTTCCCCGAGCCCATCAACTTTGTCGTACGTGCCCAGCTTCCTCTTGCTGCTTTTCTTTATTCACCCCCTCCCCATAGGACGGGTAAGTATCCACAGCGCCCCTTGGCTCTTCCTGACCCTGCCCAGACTCGCAGATCCCGCTGGCTGCAAGCGCGACATTGCCAACCTCCAAAAGCTCACTGTCAACGCCGTCCGTGTCTATTCCGTCGACGCAGCTCTAAACCACGATGACTGCATGAGCCAGCTAAGCGCAGCCGGCATTTACACCATGTTCGTCCTCTCGAGCTGTTCCACCTGTCGCTTAGCGACTGAGCGCCTTTCTCTAGCATCGACTTGTCCCTCCCCGTCAATGGCTCCATCAGTAACCCCAAATTTCTTACTCTCCTATACAATATTTGACGCCCATTTCCAGGCCGTGCCACTCCCACTTGGACCTCAAATCTTTTGAACCTCTATCTCGGTACCATCAACGCTTTCCTCAAATACGACAATGTTCTCGGCTTTAACATTGGTAACGAGGTCGTCATAGACGTCCCCTCTACTGTCTCCGCCCCCTTTATTAAGGCCGCAGCTCGCGATGTCAAGGCGTACCTGAAGCAGAAGGGTTCCTCTGCTCTCGTCGGCTATGCTTCTACGGACGGTGCTGGATGGAGGGACCCTCTCGCTGACTACTTAACCTGCACCTCCGAAGAAACTTCAATTGATTTGTGGGGCCTCAACGACTAGTGAGTCCAAGCAGCCGAGTCCTGGCACTAGTTTAACCTCTTCGTGCAGTCGCTGGTGCGGCGCCTCTGGTTCGGTCTCGTCCTCCTACCAGGAGTCTTTGACCGCCTTCGCTAACCTTCCGGTTGCCGCCTACTTTTCTGAATATGGTTGCAACACCGAATCTCCCCGGACTTGGACCGAAGTCGCAGCCATCTACGGAGATAGCACAGTTGCCCAAGTTTATAGTGGTGGCGTCGCGTTCTCGTATTTCCCTACCAATGACGCCAAAGACTTTGGTCTCACCACGCTGAGCGGTGATACTGTTACTACCACGGCCGAATTCGATAACCTAGTAACTGCATTGAGCAAGATCACTACGTTCATCAACACACCCGCAAAGTCAGCAGCCACTCAACCACCGTTCCCTACATGCCCAGCGGAGAATGGATCATGGATTGCTTCTAACAATGTGATTATCTCCCTTTTTTCAGATCCTTTAGCTGACTGACTTTGCGTTTAGCTCCCTCCTACTCCTGACCAGGCGGCATGCGATTGCACATGGAAAGTCGCCCCATGCATCTTCTCACCTCAAACCACCAACCAGAATGCTCTTTTCTCCCCGCTCTTCGCGTCAGCGTGTACTCTCCTCTCTCAGGCTGGTGGAAGCTGCGACGATATCAACGCCAATGGTACTAATGGCGTTTACGGGCAGTTCTCTTCCTGTGACAGCGGTTAGTTCATATATCCTTATGCGCTGAACCCAGTATTTACCTCTTTCCCCCCTAGCGACCAAGTTGACGCATGTCTTCTCGGAGTACTACCTGGCTACCAATGCGAATCCTCAAAGCTGCAGCTTCGCAGGTAACGCCACTGTTCAAGCATCCGCACCGACCGATACCGCCACAATCAAGACACAAATTACTGCCTGTTTCAACCACTCCGGCGTCTTTACCCCATCAGCCCCGACTACGACACCTGCCGTCATAACCGACGGTGGTGCCACCACGACCGCCACCAACAAGAGCGGTGGTGCAGCCGGCCTCCTTTCCCGTGGTCAGGCCATTGCCATCGCGGTTACTGGATTTGCCAGTGCATTGGGCGCATTCTTAATCTTGTAAATATTTTCTCCTACTCGTGTTTGCCGCTCGGTAGGTTTGCGTTCTTTTCTCGGCAGGACAGTTTTCGGACTTTTGCATGCCACGTTCATTCGTAACTGTCGCTCGTTCGTGTCTATATTTGTGCCCAATAATCTAGTAATCATTGCTGTATAGCTTTTTCTCTGCCTCCACTCGCAGCAGTAGGCCATCGTATGAGGGACGGACCCACAGACACGGCTCTCGTGGAACGTGTTCCATTGCGTCCATTATGGCCTTTGAAAAGTCTGCCTTTTCCCAGTTCCCGGTTTCAAGTGCATCACCGAGCTTCTCCCAGTCGTCGTGGGTGATATCGTGTGCGAACCCAACAAAAAATGTTTTTGGGGCATTAATGCGTCTAGTCGCTTCTATTGATTTTGCGAGACCGAAATGTGAGATGTGCTCTCTTGGTCGTAAACAATCGATGATCAGAAGGTCAATTTTCAATTCGCTGATAATCTTGTAGGATTCCTCTGGTATTTTTGACGCGTCCGATATGTAGAGTAGACAGTCGATAGATAAGCCCATTGAGATATACGGCTCCCCTGCTTGTTCTCCAAAGAATTGGCCGTGGTGTACTGTTCAACGCTCAGCACGGAGGAGCCGGCGTAATTGATGTCATACCTGCTAGTGGCACCACATCCACGTTGCAGCTACCTTTGGAAATAGTGAAAACCTGCCCGGGATGGATGATGTGGTAGTTGAAAGCAGGGACCTGAAGGAAGTGGAGGGGCAGTATTAGTAGGCGTGGACGAAGCATCAAATCACAGGTGATATACATCTCCTCCACCCGAAGCGTATTCCTTGGACACTAGATAGGGAAAAGTCCGACTTATATCGGTGAGGGTTTGCTGAGTTAGGTAGATGTCTATCGAGGGCTGAACCACCCCCTGCAGGGTCCAGCCTCTAAGATCGTCGAGACCGTTTACAGCTACGAGACCTGGAAGTTAGGCTGCTGGTCAAGCGTGCTTCGACGGCCGAGAAAACTTGCCGTCAGCATGCGCGTGGGTTAAGAGCACGGCGTCGATTTTCCGTAGGCCGTGCTTGGGAAACAGTTCGAGAGCCCGTTGATTCCACGTCTTGCCCACGTCGACCACGATAACGCTGTGCAAGTTGCCAGTTACAACTCGGCGTGATTGATCATTTTGAAAGAGACCTACACTTCGTCCTGCCCGTTTCGACACCGAGCCACGATCCCAGTATTACCTCGAACATTTTTTCCGCCGCTCGGGGTTCTCGTCGCTGTGCAGCATGCGCACTGAGGTTCATTTGGATGGCGTGTGAGGCATTCTACGAGCGGCAGTCCTGAACTAGTCCCAGTGCCCATAAACAGTACCTCCATTGTCATTGGACTGTCTGATTTGGAAGTCATACGTGGGGCGAGGATGTCCAGAGGGAAAGAAGAAGCAAAATATCCTGAGATTATCATCATTGCAGTCATCATAAAATACAAGTGGGGACGCGATGGACGTGGTCACCATGGACTTGCATTACCCATTCCAAAAGGCTTTGGTTTTCCTCGTCCCAAGCCCACCACTCGTCGTGGGCCACCGAGCTGCAGCAAACTGCCATATGCTTGTCCGTGCGACTGCCCATCACCCATATCCTCGACATGAGCGGCATTTTGGTTCCACTTGAGTCTCACAGCTTCGGTTATCGTGGCAAGCTCAGCGCCGACTGTGCCTGTGTCCGACTGGTCAACGTCGAGGAGGGCTAGTAGGTGTTCGTTTTCACGCTGCAGTCGGACGAGTTCGCATTCCCGTTCGAGGGACCATGCTTCCTGACCTTGTTTCCCAGGGAAGAGGTAGTCCTCATCGTCGCTACTCCCCGTGGAGATATCCTCGCCACCGGTCGCACGTAGAGTTTGGCGCAGGAGATTGGATATATTGCTGAGTGCGACGGATATGGCCATTGTCTGCGAGAGTTCTTGCTGCATCACTGTAGTCTCGTGGTTGAGGAGCTGGCGTTCGTACTGGCGAGTGAGGGCAAGCTCGTGTTCTTGCGAAGCGTGCTGAAAGATGAGGTGGGTGTGGGGCCTTGTGAGGGAAAGTGAGGTAGAACATACTGCATGCGTCCTGAACTTGCTCATAATGGTTTCGAGCGTCTGTTCGTATTCGCGAACAAGCGCATTGAGCTGCTTGTTCTCATTTAGCAAGTTCTGGTTTTCGGCAAGGACAGAAGCGTTGGTTTTTTCGAGTTCTGCATTGTATGCTTCTGCAGTGGAGTATGAGATAGAAGTAGTTGTGAAGAGCTGGAAGGGGAATGTGCTTGCCTTGGGAGAGTTCAAGATTGAAACGGCGCAGGGGAAGACCGGTGCCAGAGTGGAGAGCCTTGGTCTAGAGAACGTTCGAGTGAGAGGGATGTAGGCTGTGGAGAGTGACATAGAGGTGAGGGGATGAGACGAGAACCTTGAGGATATCAGCCTGGGCGCGGAGCTGGGTGGTGATAGCCCTATTTTCTTGGAGCTGGTCTGAGAGTGCTACGGTGAGGTTCCATATCTTGATGAGCTCGTTTTCCATCTCATGTACGATCATTGTTGTCAAGTTCGATTTGGTTACGATTTGGTTTTGTGGAGCGGTTACAAGTCATTACCTTTGACCCGGCCCACATCCAGCCTTCGTTGCTGACGAGCTCTTGAGGCGGCCAAGAGCATCACAGAGCACTCGACGTCGTTTACACGTACACCTCTTCCTCTCGCTCTCCCTTCCCGCCCCCCATCCCGGCTTCACCGTTGCCGTTGCTGTGCTCCTTGCGCCAACACTCCTCGCTCGTTTCCCCTCTAGACACGTAGCAACGCAAGCACGCAAGCACGCAAACAAACACTCGAATACCAGACTAGTACATGTCTCGCAACCCGCAACAGTCTAATCCTTTCCGCCCCCAAGACGCCAGAGACCCATTCGGCTCACCAACTCCATCCTTCGTACACCCCGCCCAGCCCTCAGGTTCGGACATGGACCACTATGACAAGCGTGAGACCTTCCAGACCGAGGCCTCGGGCGTTAGCAACGCACACGACTATGATCTGCCCTTTGATCCGGATGGTGAGCTGCCCCACCATTTTTCTCTGCCCCTTTTCTGCAAGTACTCACCTCTTTTCCCCTCCTCATAAGGTTCGCGCCAACGTGACACCGATACCGAGTCGGAGCTGGATGTTTACCGCCAGCGCTACGCTCCCTCCGCTGAGTCGTTGAACCCGGGCACGCGTATGTCCGATGCCTCGGCGCCTACCTTTGACTATGGCCACGGGGGCATCAGGGAGCCCTATCCAGCGTGGACCACTGAGCGCCAGATCCCTCTCTCGAAAGAGTTCGTCTACCACTTGCTTGCCGACCTTGTGTCTCGCCTCCGCTGACCTCATCCCCAGAGAGATCGAAGATATTTTCCTCGACCTGACCCAGAAGTTTGGCTTCCAACGCGACTCAATGCGGAACATGTTCGACTTCTTGATGCAGCTACTCGACTCGCGGGCCTCGCGGATGTCCCCCAATCAAGCCCTTCTCACGCTCCACGCAGACTACATTGGTGGTCAGCATGCGAACTATCGCAAATGGTACTTTGCTGCCCAACTTGACCTCGATGATGCCATCGGCCAATCACAGAATCCTGGGCTCCAGCGCCTGAAGTCTGTCAAAAAGACCGGTAAATCAGGTTCCGAGAAGACTCTCGACAGTGCTCTCAACCGGTGGAGGCAAGCCATGAACAATATGTCTCAGTACGACCGACTTCGCCAAATAGCGCTTTATTTGTTGTGCTGGGGAGAAGCTGCCCAAGTTCGCTTTGTCCCTGAGTGCCTCTGCTTCATTTTCAAGTGCGCAGACGACTACTACAGATCTCCTGAATGTCAAAGTCGCGTCGAACCAGTACCAGAAGGTCTTTATCTCCGAGCAGTTATCAAGCCCCTCTACCGCTATATTCGTGACCAAGGTTACGAGGTGCAAGATGGCAAATTCGTCAGACGCGAAAAGGATCACAACGAGATCATTGGGTACGACGATGTTAACCAACTCTTCTGGTACCCAGAGGGCATTAGCAGGATCGTTTTGTCAGACAAGGCGAGCTCCGACTCTAAAATCTCTTCTTCTACCATTCTTACCCTCCTTTATGCTCCAGACACGTTTGGTCGATATTCCGCCCGCCCAACGGTTCATGAGGTTTGACAAGATCGACTGGACTCGCGTCTTCTTCAAGACGTACTATGAGAAACGTTCAGCCGCGCACCTCATCGTCAACTTCAACCGTGTCTGGATCCTTCATGTCGCTCTCTACTGGTTTTATACCGCATATAACTCTCCCACAGTCTATCGCCCTAATCCCACATCCGAGCCCACTGTGGCTATGACATGGTCGGCAACAGCCCTTGGAGGCGCTGTCGCGACGTTGATCATGATTGCTGCGACGCTTGCCGAGTTCTCGTACCTTCCCACGACTTGGAATAATACCTCCCACCTCACCCGTAGACTCCTCTTCCTGCTCGTCTGTCTTGCCGCCACCGCCGGTCCCACCTTCTACATTGCCATTACCGATTCCCCGAACAATAAATCCCAGATACCCCTAATCATTGGCGTCGTGCAATTCTTCGTATCTGTCGTGCTCACCTTTGTGTTCGCCATCATTCCATCTGGCCGTATGTTCGGAGATCGTGTCGCGGGCAAGGCGAGGAAGTACCTGGCCAGCCAAACCTTCACTGCGGCCTACCCAGAGCTCGAACGTGGAGCTCGTATCGGATCGATCATGCATTGGGTCCTCATTTTCGGCTGCAAATTTGTGGAATCGTACTTCTTCCTGACACTCTCCTTCCGCGATCCCATTCGAGTCATGGTTGGGATGACCGTCCAGAATTGTAGCGATCAGTGGTTCGGGAATAGCCTTTGCAAGTACCAAGCCACCTTTACTCTCTCCATCATGTACATCATGGACCTCACGCTCTTCTTCCTTGACACGTACCTCTGGTATGTCATTTGGAACACGGTGTACAGTGTCGCACGCTCTTTCGCTCTCGGACTCTCCATCTGGACCCCCTGGAAGGACATCTATATTCGCCTTCCTAAGCGTATCTATGCCAAACTCCTTGCTACCAGAGAAATGGAGGTGAAGTACAAGCCAAAGGTGCACATACCCGCTTTGTGTAGGAGTCTTCAACTAACCCAAGACTTTAGGTTTTGGTGTCTCAAATTTGGAACGCCATCATTATCTCAATGTATAGGGAACACCTGTTGTCCATTGAGCACGTCCAGAAGCTTCTGTATCACCAAGTCCAATCCGATCAAGATGGACGCAGGACGTTGCGCGCGCCACCATTCTTCATCTCGCAAGGCGACAAAACCTTCAAGGGACAGTTCTTCCCTCAAGGCTCTGAAGCCGAACGCCGCATCTCCTTTTTCTCCCAATCGCTGACCACCATTATCCCGGAACCGCTCCCAGTTGATGCCATGCCCACATTTACGGTGCTAACACCCCACTACTCCGAGAAGATTCTTTTGTCTTTGCGCGAAATTATTCGAGAGGAACCTCAGTCACGAGTCACTTTGCTCGAGTACCTGAAGCAGCTGCATCCGATCGAGTGGGACAACTTTGTCAAAGACACCAAGATTCTTGCAGAAGAGTCGACACCGTTTGGTGGTCCGAGTCCTTTCGGCGGCGTTGACGAAAAGGGAACAAGCAAGACAGATGACCTACCGTTCTATTGCATTGGGTTCAAATCGGCTGCTCCGGAGTACACGCTGGTACGTTACTCTCACCACTTCTGCGGCTTCGTGGCTGATACCCCTCATTAGCGTACTCGTATCTGGGCCTCACTGCGGGCTCAAACCTTGTACAGGACGGTCTCAGGTATGATGAACTATTCCAAGGCGATCAAGCTTCTGTATCGTGTGGAAAACCCGGAAGTTGTGCAGTTGTTTGGTGGAAATACGGACAAGCTGGAGCGCGAGCTGGAGAGAATGGCACGTCGCAAGTTCAAGTTTGTGGTCTCCATGCAACGATACTCTAAGTTCAACAAGGAGGAGATCGAGAACGCAGAGTTCCTTCTGCGCGCCTACCCAGACCTGCAGATTGCCTACCTCGACGAAGAACCGCCAAAAAAGGAAGGCGGCGAACTGCGCCTTTTCTCTACTCTAATTGACGGGCACTCCGAGATCATCCCCGAAACCGGCAAACGACGCCCCAAGTTCCGCATCGAGCTCCCCGGGAACCCCATTTTAGGCGACGGCAAATCAGATAACCAGAACCACGCCATCGTCTTCTACCGTGGTGAATATCTCCAGCTCATCGATGCAAACCAAGATAACTACCTGGAAGAATGCCTGAAGATCCGTAACGTACTCGGCGAGTTTGAGGAGTTAACCACGTCCAATCAGAGTCCTTACGCCCAGTGGGGTAGCAAGGAGTTCACCAAGAGTCCTGTTGCCATCGTCGGCGCACGCGAGTACATCTTCTCTGAAAACATCGGCATTCTTGGAGACGTTGCTGCCGGCAAAGAGCAGACATTCGGTACTCTCACTGCCCGTTCGTTGTCATGGATCGGAGGCAAGCTGCACTATGGACACCCAGATTTCCTCAATGCTCTCTTCATGAATACTCGTGGAGGTGTGTCCAAGGCACAGAAGGGACTTCATTTGAATGAGGATATCTACGCTGGTATGAATGCCTTCGGTCGCGGTGGACGTATCAAGCATATCGAGTACTATCAGTGCGGTAAAGGACGAGATCTCGGCTTCGGTACTATCCTGAACTTCCAGACGAAGATCGGCTCCGGTATGGGTGAGCAGATGCTCAGTCGAGAATATTATTACCTCGGTACCCAGCTTCCCGTCGATCGCTTCCTCACGTTCTACTACGGCCATCCGGGTTTCCACATCAACAACATCATTGTCATCCTATCGATCCAAGTCTTCATGCTTGCGAGTAAGTGCATACTGGAATGGTCATGCAGCCACTAATATGTGTCCTAGTGGTGTTCCTGGGTACTCTCAACAAGCAATTGTTCATTTGCAAGTACACGGACGCCGGACAGCTGATTGGTGGTCAGAATGGCTGCTATAACCTCGTTCCAGTCTTCGAGTGGATCCGACGCTGCATCATCTCCATCTTCCTGGTGTTCTTCATTGCCTTCTTGCCTCTGTTCCTGCAAGGTACGTTTAGACCGTCCATTTCTTCCTTATTACTCACCCTTTGTTACCAGAACTCACCGAGAGGGGTACCGGAAAGGCACTGATGCGCCTCGGAAAGCATTTCTTGTCCTGGTCCCCGATGTTTGAGGTCTTCTCCACGCAAATCTACACGCACTCTATTATCAGCAATATTACATTCGGTGGTGCCCGATACATCGCCACGGGACGAGGGTTTGCCACGGTTCGCGAGCCATTCAGCAAGCTATACTCTCGTTTTGCTGGGCCCAGCATTTATCTCGGTATGCGTACGCTCTGCCTGTTGCTTTACGTATCCCTTTCTTTATGGATGCCCCACCTCATCTACTTCTGGGTCACCGTCCTCGCTCTTTGCATTGCCCCATTCCTTTTCAATCCTCATCAATTCTCGTTCGCCGATTTCATCATTGATTATCGGGAGTTCCTTCGCTGGATGGCGCGCGGCAATTCGCTCTCCCATGTCAACTCTTGGATTGGCTACTGCCGTATGTCCAGGACAATGATCACTGGCTACAAGAAGAAGAAACTCGGCCACCCATCAGAAAAACTGTCAGGAGACGTGCCCAGAGCTAAGTGGCGTAATGTACTATTCAGCGAGATCCTCTTCCCCATTTTCATGGCGGTGATCTACGTCATTGCGTATATGTTCGTCAAGTCATTCCCTGACCCTGTCACCGGCAAGATCGGGCCTTCACCCCTTCTCCGTCTTGGGGTCATATCCCTCGGCCCCGTCATCTGGAACGCAGCCGTCCTCATCGTTCTATTCATTGTATCAATCTTCCTCGGTCCGATGCTCAACACATGTTACTCGAAGTTCGGCTCGTTAATGGCCGCAATCGCCCATACGCTCTCCCTAATTGGGTTGATTGCCTTCGTTGAATTCCTGGTTAGTCTTTTGATGTATCTCTCGCTTCGTATGCATATTCACCCTGATTCCAGTGGTTCTTGGAGTCTTGGGAACCATCACACGCTGTCCTTGGACTAATTGCGATGATTGCGATCCAAAGGGCGTTAAACAAAATCCTCATATCCGTGTTCCTCTCTCGTGAATTCAAGCACGACGAAACGAATCGAGCATGGTGGACCGGAAAATGGTATGGTCGCGGACTGGGCAACCACGTTGTGTCGCAACCAGCCCGAGAATTCATTGTCAAGATTGTCGAACTGTCACTCTGGACATCTGACTTCTTGGTTGCCCACTTCCTCTTGTTCATCCTCACTCCTGCGTGTCTCATGCCCTATTCGGATACCATACACGCCACCCTCCTTTGTAAGTGATGCCTACACGCTCTATTGCCCAAACTTACAAGACCTTGTGCAGTCTGGCTTCGGCCATCAAAGCAGATTCGGGCACCCTTATACTCAATGAAGGTTAAGAAGCAACGCCGCTGGATGGTGATCAAGTACGGCTTCGTTTACGCTTGTGTGGTTGGCGCATTTGGAGCGCTCATCGTCCTGCGTGCGTATTCTTTACTATATTGTTTGAGTGTGTCTCACTCTTTTGCAGCCATCTTCTTCCGCGACATAATCAAGTTCCAATGCAGTTTGTGCGCACAGATTTGAATGGTCCTTTACACCTGTTTTGAATAGATTATATTATTGGATTGCGCAAAATTCCATCCTATCTGAGGGTCGTGTTCCATTAATGGTTGATCTTGCGGTAGGTGGAGCAGCTGTGAGCTCGGTTAGAGGAACCTGTTTGACCACACACGCCAACATGTACAGCGCACCTAATGAGGTATGGAATGGTTGAAACAGCCAGAAGAGCAAACGCGGCCCATACAAGGAATCGTCCAGCACCTCCAGAAATATATATTTCAAGTGGGACACCTTGACTCTGTATCAACCGTTAAAAGGGCCAAAACGGAAAGTCAGGACACACGCTTTTAACCCCGTTGATGGAGGATGCCTTGTTGACCATCACTGTCCATAGGACGGCTGCAATCAATATGCAAATAGAAGCCAGCAGGGCCAAAAAGGTTGCTAGAATGAAAGTTATAGACGTTTTGATGAGGCCACTAGAGCCGCTTTCAGTGAGCGGGGGGGATTCAAGGTTCCAAAGACCAACTCACAGCACAAACACAGCTGCAGAGGCGATAGTACCGAGGAAGAGGAGATAGAAAGAAACTCGTGTGAGGGTCGTGAAATAGCTGGAATTGATGAAGTCCTCGACGCCTGGAGCGTTGGTGATGAAGAAAGTGGCGGACGTTTGATACCTTGCTGGTAACTCGGAGCTCAGGACTCCAAAGGGTGCAAAAGGATGTGCAAAGGTCGAATTTGAACACGAGCCTTGAACCGGATCGGCAGTGTACGCGCATACAGTGTAGAAGCCCCAGGCGTACTGGACACGCAAGCCGGATGCAGAACCTATAGTAACCGCTGTCTCGTTATATAGACCAGGCGAAGGGTCGCCAGTAGCCGCTTGCAAGGCCGCCCTGTGCAAATTGTCACCCTCAGTGTGCGCATGCCAAGACTTACACGCACCCAAACCCAGATACCTCCATGGTTGCCTGATCATGGTTATAATGATTTCAGCACTCTGCTATTGCTCGGTCAAAAGAAATCGCAGATTCACCATCGCAATCGACCTTGGGAGGTTGGATGGGTTAATTTGCGCGACCTGAAATGGACAGTCGGAAATACGGCTACGAAGTGTTGGGATGAGATGTTTACATTCGCAACAATGAGCAGTATCATTGCCATAAAGCTGGCAAAAGTCACCGTCAGCTCCAGAGCAGGATCTGACGGGGCGTCGAACGCGAACGACTCACCAAAGAACCGACGCCGAGCCGACACAGAATTCTCCTTTGACCCTCATCCCAGCGCCCGATCTGCGCAAGTCTGGTTCGGTCGAATGTTGTCTGGTCCAAGCCGTCTACCAGCCTCAATATACCTCGTGGAACACGAACACGCGACATCCCGCCAAACACGCGGAACGCAGCCTTAAGTCGTCTGGTGACCACACTAATCGTCTGTGTTCCGAGATACATAACAAAACAATACACATGATCGCACATCTACGCTCATGACCGTCTCTCAAATCGTCGGTATGTTCGTGAACTGCCGATGAGTTCGGTTAAAGGAGGTCGCGGGAGAGAACGGGTACTCACGATACTACGTAAGGAAGGATGCTGAGCAGTGACATCACAAAGCTCGCCCACAGAAACCACACCCCTCTCCCGTGATGCACATAAACGCCTGTTCGGGTTAGATTCGTCGCCTGCCCATACGAAATTACAGCCGTCCACATAGAAGACGCGATCAATAGTGCAGCAGTTGCTATGCATGACAGCATAGCTGCCAGTAAAAACGTGAAAGTGGTCTTGATGGACCCCCTACCAAGAATGAGAGACGACGAAACGAGGAGAGCCAAAAACTCACAGTGGAATTACCAGAACCGTCATGACCGTCGCAAGGAATATCAAATAGAAAGCAATCCGAGAGAGTGTGCCTAAGTACGGCGAATTTCGCAATGGCTGGATGATGAATTCGTTCACTTGAACAAAGTACTTCGGAGGGACGTCGGCACGGATAGTTTCAAAGGGAGTCCACGATACAAGAAATGAGGTGTTGGAGCATGTCCCGTAAGTAGTAGGAGTCAGGATGTAGCCGCAATACGAGTAGAGACCCCATCGGTATTCATGCCGTAGACCGCTTTCAGAGGCCAGGGGCGCTCCGAAAGTGTCATTATATAGATCGGCACCTATAAGAGATGGACCCCATACGGCTTGCATGCTCGCCCTAGAAAGAGAATATGAGCCACAGGAGCGCAACGCGAATTGCGGGACGAGCAAACCTCATGTCTTGCAGGTTTACATTAACCTATACATGGGAGACGCGTTAAGGACTGCGGAAAGCGTGGTGAAGGATCCTCTACCATGGAGATATCGGAACCGGCGTAAGGAGTGGCTTGAGTGACCTAGAATCAACCCTCAACCAAGTCGACGAGGAAAGCTTGGGTGAAAATGCCTACATGGAGAGCTATTTGGAGAGCCAGCGACGCGAGACTGCGGGGGATGCGAGCTCAGCACGTGTTCGACGAGAAACCGTAGAGATCCCAGACCTGAAGACCGAGCCAGTGATGATGCAGACTTCTCCCCGCATCAAAGCCAACCGTTGCGCTCAGCACAAAACTCCAAAGAAAATGTGCTCAGCTCGATGGGCCAAGAGTATTTCTCCAGCCTCACTTGACTCTCCTCCCATAGACCTGTTTAAAATATACGGATTAAAGCCGACAGTCCATCGATGTCGTCGGCACCTTCTCCCTACAGCTCAAATGCAGCATGGTCCACCAGCCACTATTCTCGCTCTTCTCCCGCGCATCCCTCCCAGCAAAATAGAGGGCCCAAGTCAACAAGGGCCATGTCCGCCGAGGAAGAGGAAGATGAATCCGATGAGAACGATGAGACTGCCGAAGACGCTCCAGAACAGAACCGACTCTCCCAACTCAAAGGTCTCTTCTTGAAAGATTGTACGGCGGCAGCTACAAAGACCGAATCTACTACTGACCTTAATTCTGAGGGCAGTACGTGAAATAATCTTTGGGTTTGGTGACGATGCTCCTGCTCCGGACACAGTTGCATTGATGGAGGAAATCCTCATCGAATATTTGAATGAAGTGGTCAGGGAACGAACCGTGGATTGCCCATTATATACTTAATACCAACTCGCAGATACATAACGCAGGACGTGGAGCCGGAAAAAGCCTCCAAACCGAAGATCTCAGACGCGCTTTATCAGGACCGGGTGATGAACGGAAACTGGCTCGCCTGGAGGAATTAATAGTAGCACAAATGGCGATCAAGAAAGCAAGGGCAGTTGGCGGTATGGACAAACCGACGCAACTGGCAGAATACCAACATGCATGATTGACCCTTGCACCACTTGTACCCCGAGGTGCCCTTCATTCCTCCATTTCTTCATCCTCTGGCACCTCTTCTCCTCCTTGTACTCCTGGTTGACTTCCAGCAACCTTGGCTTTCACGCCACCACTCTCTGAAAGCGGCTTCACATGCTGCTTCAACCATTCTTCTGACTCCCACACTGAAAGGGACATGTATCAGTATATGCAAGGCTAGATAATGCCAAGGGACGCACCTGCTCGATTACCTGCTCCTTGAACAGTAGCCTTCTGCGGTCTAGCCAGTGATACTTTCAAGACTCTGCCCTCCAGTTCATTCATATCCATATTGTCAATGGCATCTTGTGCGTCCTGCTGAGATGTAAATGTTACAAAGGCAAAACCACGATGTCGGTTCTCTAATAACATAGCAGGTCAGCCAGGCAATGGGGTCTGTTGATCCAATAAAGAGAGGCGGTTTGCATACCCGAATCCGGTTGCTCGGCTGATGGAGCGGGAGGAATTTGTATATCGATGATGTCACCTAAAATGTGACCTCGTAAATAATAAAATTAAAATTAAAAGGGTGGGGAGCATTCGTTGACAGCATATCTCATACCAAACGCGGAAAATGCTTGCAGTAAGATGGTTTCGTTGACGGTTTGCGCAAGTCCACCGATGAATACCGCCCGCTTGGCTCGAATACCTTCGTCGCTTGCCATCCTGAGAGGTCTCAATGATTTTAAACGTGTCCAATAAAGCCTTCACCCTATGAGCCAATTGTAAGAAGTCATTCGAGACCCCCGTTAATGCCCGCTGCACATCCTAACCTTGAGAATCACCCAAAAGAAACGACCCGTGAGATTCAAGGCAACCAGCAGGAAGGAGATAGGCCTGTACAAAAGGCAACCTATATCAGAGGTGGTCTCCTAAGGGTACTGGTAGAAGAGACTGAGATGGAAGGGGAGAGATGGAAATTATTATGGGACAGGCCGCTGCATTCCCGTGACCTAGTCCAACCGTACCACATCTCCCATGCACCCAAACCACAGTCGAGTTTTGCTACAGGTACCTCTGATCAACTCTGGGTTGCTAGGACACGCGAACCTCTGCAAATCAGCAGTGGCTGTTGAATAGATTGGTGCGATTAAAGGCATCATACTAAACATTCAGATAAAGATAAATTTCCACTCCTGGTGTAGTCCTCATTCACTCTTGGGACAAATATTGACCTGGACCGCAATGGAGTCTGTCATGGGCAGTTATGGCCCCATGCGCCTATGTCGTATCCGTTTGTCTCACTGCAATCCATTATAGTACGCAAACTAACTTTCAATGAAGCCCAAAAACACTGTCCCAAGAAATGCCGTCTAGTATCTACTGCTCCTTCCTCATCTCCTGTTGATGCTTCTCAATGACCTTCTCCACGGCCTCCTCAAGCTCGGTAATCGCCTCGTCCACAGGTGGGATGGCATTCAGCCCGATACCTTCCATGTCCTTCGTGCGCAGCGTGGGGTGAACGTACTCCTCTTCAACACCGGCGATATGCTTCTCCGCCTTCTGCAGCTTCTTCTCCTTGAGATTCTTGCACAGTTTCGCACCCCCGCCGTAAAAGAACGCATACCCAAGGCCGATCATCCAAATGCCGTACCAGTCCATGCGCGACCACACCTCTATCGTGTCCCTCCAGTAGCAGACCGTAAATGGCGCGGCCATAAAGTTGAGCAGCAGGAGTGTGGCGATCGTCCCCACAACATCGTACACCCTCTTCGGCAGGCTGGGCGGTGGAGGCGGAAGGTCCCTCAATGCTTGCCGTAGTTTCTCCCATCTGTCGGTTCTAGATGGAATGACTGGGGATATGCTCTCCAGCGGATGGAGGAAGAGCGGCCGCAGGTTCTGACGTGCCAGCCGCGCGACGGGTGTGCTAAATCCGCCGAGGATGAACGTCACGTAGTACCCCGGGTAGGTGCCGTGCCATATCGCACTGGTCGTGAAGGTTGTCATGGTTGACCTGAAGCCTGCCTTCTCGCCTTTGGGTGTTACGCGCTTGTAGACGGTTTCGCGCAGCCAAATATTAGTACGGATATTCCACGAGTCAAAGAGGACCTATTCAAGAAGGCAGGTCAGTAAGGAATCCAGGACATCGATGGGGGTTGGACCTTGAGATTAGGAGGCATTTCGATCCACATTATGTTGATGTTCGACACGGCATCCCACGTGCTTCGGCCTGCTGCGTCATACCCACTAAACCCCAAGCCAGTAACAATACAAGCGCCCTAGCAACCTATGTAAGACTCGCTCCAGGGTAGACAATTTGCTACTTGCCTCGGCGAGACTCCAAACTGCATAATACTTGATACGCTCCACAATGCCTATGAGTTGCACCTCAAGCAACCTATCAACACCTTGTAAATCATGGTTTCTCCTGTTTACTCTAAAACAAACGTACCTCTCCAGCCGCCCCTTGCCGAACCAATCGTCCCTCAATATTTGGAGATACGAAAACCTTGGAGAAAGGAGAACATATGCGACAAGAAACGCCAAACCGATTATTGCCTTCCTTCCCGCGACGCTTTTTCGTCCTCGAGGAACGCGGCGAGTAGCACCTTCGCCTTTTGCGCCTTCATAGAGCGTTCCATCGCACATGGCCTTATATTTGTTGAAGTCACTTGAGTGGCCTACTAGGAAGCCCGGGAAGTAAAGCCTGAGGAAGGTTGGACGAGAGACCGGAGGGAAGTAGGAAAGATACATACGCGTGTCCGAGGAACTCTAAAATGGAAGGGTACTGGACTATCCGGGAGGAGAGCTGAGCCTTGTCAAGTTGCTAGGAGATTAAGTCAACAATATACTTCGCAATCGGTGAGTGGAGGCTTACAGATGCTGGCCGTCGACCATCGAATATATTCCACGCGAATGAGGTGAGCTTGAGGGTCAGAACCATTTGCGGACCGCTGATTTCAAAGGTTTCAACGGAGATATTTTGGACTGCACGTTCGATGTGTCTGCAAATGAGGTTCAGTCCCTTCTGCTAGAGTAATGGAATTAAACCCACATACATCATGAACATATGGCCCATAACGAGCCTGCAGAGAATGTTAACACCGTTGCAGAGCGCTGAGCGGAGGACGGAGACATACGTGAAGACAACCCAAGGCATATGCTGGTTTTTGTAGTACTTCGCAATCACGTACGTCGCTATTGAAGACACCACAAGCTGTAGCCACCCCAAATACAAATGGAATACACCGAGCAAGTAGAACGTCGAAACGCCAATATTGAAGAGGTGTCTCAGCCACGGCTGCGAGTGCGGTAGTCTCGTGAAAAGATGTGCAAGAGGATAGCTGACAAGCATGCAAGTGATGAGCTGGACGACATGATCAGCGGTCCGTCAATACTGGTGTACAGTGGAGTGTCCAGCATCCACCCACTTTGATTTGGTCGACTGAGGCGCCAGTTATGCTTTCCAGACGCGCAAAAAATGTGTCCATGGTGAGCAAAAGCATCGTGCGACACCACACCGACCTTCGCAGGGTCCAAGTTGCTCCGAGAAAATCGCTTGTGCCTTACAACGCTTAAAATAGTGGAAAGTGTCGGAATTTGGCATTTTGATATTCGAGCGCTCAGCGCTGACTGTTCGGGGTGTAGAGCCCGGTATCACACGGACATGTTCTGGGGTAAATAAGGTTCACATCCTCGTTATTGTATCCATACGTGTTTGTAGCGGGCCCCGACAAACACGCTCACTTTCGTCCAAGTTCACAACCAAGCGGAAATTTCAACGGAAAGGGTTTGGAGCGTGCATGGGGCCACACAACAGGAATCGGACAGATATAAAAGTCCTATTGCCGTTTTCATAAAAGTCGCCACATCAACATCAAATCTTTGGTAAATATGCCAATGCGGACTTTGCACTGGCCAGGCAATAATGCCTGGCCTCCATAGAAAAGGTCATCCACTGGACACAATGTGCCCACAAATTTTAGCTACAGTTGAAAATTCTATAATGCATATACTATAATGCATAAATTGGATAATGCATAGGTTTAGGTGTCAACGGACTTTGTTCCTATCTAAATTGACTACTTTTTGCATATTGAATACTGCATGGCTTTTTGGCGCATTTATGCATTATCAGGTTATGAAACAAAGGAAAGCCACACCTGCTGATTGGTCAAGATGAGACAGATTTGCCTATAAATTGAATAGTAATGAGTTGCTATACATTTTCTGCATCCATAGTGCTGCCTTGAGATTGATGCAGGCAGTTTGATTTCCTCCCTCACCATGCCAAAG